>Ga0222633_1000577_pt1 | contig 30478 bp, 33 predicted proteins | sample AntAcemetageno48_FD_179816 | JGI IMG/M metagenome (GOLD analysis project Ga0222633, IMG submission 179816) | Saline water microbial communities from Ace Lake, Antarctica - #48 | ecosystem: Environmental > Aquatic > Non-marine Saline and Alkaline > Saline | place: Antarctica: Ace Lake | collected...
ACTGACGACGAGTTGCTCATCAGGCTGCCAATCGAACATGAATGCCCCGACAACAGCGCCATGCAACAAAATCGCAAGGGCCCAAGCCATGACATTAGTAGGGGAAAATTCCACGACTTATGAGCTGCCCGGTGGCTCCGTAATCAACCCGACGTTCTTCGCACCGGCGGTCTGCAAGACGTTCATTAGATTGATCACTACCCCATAGTTGAGACTTTCATCGCCTTCGACCAACACCTTGATATCCGGGTTGGCTTGAAGAATCTTTTTGGTCCGTTCACCAATTAAGGCCAACGCCACGGACTCGGCTTCTTCACCGACGTTCATATAATAAGCGCCATCGGCTGTCGCGGTGACCACCAGGGCCGGTTCGTTTTCATCCAACTGTACCGGCCCAGAGGTCGCATCGGGTAAATTTACATCGATGCCCTGAACCAGAAGTGGCGCTGCAACCATAAAAATCACCAGCAGCACCAACATCACATCGATGTACGGCACCACATTGATTTCTGACATCGGCCTACGACGTTTTGCCTTAGCCATCGGTATGTACCGCGCGTTGCAGGATGCCAGTGAACTCGTCAGTAAAAGCCTCTAGTCGATTAACAATAATTTCGACTTGCGCCGAGTAGCGGTTGTAGGCAATCACCGCAGGAATCGCCGCAAACAATCCCATTGCTGTGGCAATCAGCGCCTCGGAAATACCTGGTGCGACAATAGATAAACTGGCTTGCTCAACGAGAGCAAGGCTCCGGAAGGAATTCATAATGCCCCAAACGGTACCGAACAAGCCGATATAAGGGCTCGTGGAACCAACTGTTGCGAGAAACGCAAGGTGAGTTTCGAGACGCTCTTCCTCTCTGGCCATGGCAACTCGCATCGACCGTTGCACACTCTGCATGACTCGATCTGGGTCGGGGTTATCCTGCTTGCGAAGGCGAGTGAACTCTTTAAAACCAGCCACAAATATCTGTTCCATACCCACCGGCACGTGGTGTTCTGTATCCAGCTCGAGGTAAATTTTGCGTAGGTCTTTGCCGGACCAAAACTCACTCTCAAACGCAACAGAGCTGGAACGAATACCCGATAGAGCAAAGCCTCGCTGAAAAATCATAAACCACGATGTCAGGGATGCGAGCATAAGCAGGGCCATCACCCCTTGCACCAGTAGACTGGCATTGAGGATGAGATCAAGAATAGAAAGCTGTTCGTTCAAGGTGTTACTTTCCTTTTATATTATCCGGAGTAGACGTTTGTGTGGGGGCATCAAACAAGTCTCTGTCTGTGCCTTTCGCAGCTTTCTGTTCAGCGGGGAGGGGTAAGCCAAAGTGTAAATAGGCGTTTCGTGTCGCCACCCTGCCCCTTGGGGTTCGCATCATAAAACCTTGCTGAATAAGGAAGGGTTCATACACATCCTCAATAGTATCTCGCTCTTCGCCAATGGCCGCCGCTAGGCTCTCTATACCAACCGGTCCACCGTCAAACTTTTCAATCATGGTCATCAACAGGCGCCGATCCATATGATCAAAGCCATTTGCGTCAACCTTTAACATGTTTAAGGCTAGATCAGCGACCTCCCGATTAATAAATCCTTCAGCTTTCACCTGTGCATAATCTCGAACCCGGCGGAGCAAGCGGTTGGCAATCCGAGGCGTGCCCCGGGCCCTTTTCGCGATTTCATGGGCACCTTCCTGATCCGTCTCTACTCCTAGTAGACCAGCAGATCGCAGAATGATTCGCGTCAGGTCGTCAGTTTCGTAAAACTCTAGCCGCTGAACAATGCCGAAACGATCTCGAAATGGAGAGGTGAGCAGCCCGGTTCGAGTAGTTGCACCGACCAGTGTGAAAGGCGGCAAGTCCAGTTTAATGGTTCTGGCAGCCGGACCTTCACCAATTGTAATATCAATTTGATAGTCCTCCATCGCCGGATAAAGCACTTCCTCAATGGTTGGGGTCAGACGATGGATTTCATCGATAAAGAGCACGTCGCCAGCCTCAAGATTAGTCAGGGCTGCAACCAGATCACCCTTTTTTTCGATCACAGGCCCCGAGGTACTTTTGACGCTGACACCCATCTCATTGGCAATAATGTTGGCGAGAGTAGTCTTGCCAAGTCCAGGCGGCCCAAATATCAGAGTGTGATCGAGGGATTCACCGCGACGTTTGGCGGCCTCAATGAAGATCTGCATCTGATCACGAACAGGATCCTGGCCCCGATACTCAGCAAAGGTCGTCGGGCGAATCGCCCAGTCCTGAGAGATTTCGGCGCTATCGGTTTCCGGTTTCACCAGACGGTCAGATTCAATCATGGAGAGTTCAGTTCAAGAAAATCAGAGTTTGCCATAAATCCTTCAACCACGCAGTTAGGAAAGGTTTTTTAGCGCCTGCTTGATGAGGTTTTCTAAAGATTGTGAGGCATCTACAATTCCGGCCAGCGCACGACTTGCCTGTTGAGGTTTGAAGCCAAGATTGATCAGGGCTGTTTCTGCATCAGCCAGGTGATCCATCGGTTTAATAAGCGGTTTTTGGGACGAACCGGCTTCAAGGGCTGGCAATCGATCCTGCATTTCAATAATGAGCCTCTCGGCGGTTTTTTTGCCAACACCCGGCAGCGCCACCAGGGCTTTGACATCTTTACTGCGGACAGCATTCGCGAAGGTGTCAGCATCAATACCTGAGAGTATCGTGATGGCTAATTTAGGGCCGACACCATTAACCTTGATCAAAGTGCGAAACAGTACTCGCTCTTCCGGCGTTCCGAAGCCAAACAACAACTGCGCATCTTCTCGCACCACCAAATGAGTATGCAGCAGTACCGTCGAATCAAGTTCTCCAAGACCGTAAAACGTGGTTAACGGAATATCGATTTCATAACCAACCCCACCGACATCGACCATGACCTCCGTCGCCGCCTTGGCAATCAATGTGCCTTTTATGCGTCCAATCATTTATCTACATGCACCAAGCGGCCGCGACGAAACTGGTTGGCACCGGTCATCTTAGCCATATTGAGTTGAGTGTTAATGTGACAAATAGCGATGGCAAGAGCATCGGCTGCATCGGCCTGGGGTTTACCTTGTAGTTTCAACAGGGTCTGCACCATATGTTGTACCTGGGGTTTTGAGGCCGAGCCCGTACCGACCACAGCTTGTTTTACCTTTCGAGCTTCGTACTCAAAAATAGGCACCTTCAAATTGACGCTGGCCACAATCGCCACACCCCTAGCATGGCCAAGCTTGAGGGCGGATTCTGCGCTGCGAGCCATAAATATTTTTTCAATCGCGGTTTCGTCTGGCGAATAAGTTTCGATCAACTCGGTCACACCAGCATAGATTTCCGACAACTTGTCCGGTAGTTCAAAATCGGTGTTGGTCCGAATGCAACCACTTGCAACGTAGTGCTGCTTTTGACCAATAGTCTCGATCACCCCATAACCGGTTACGCGGGAACCTGGATCGATACCAAGAATGATTGCCATAGTTTGGCCGGCCTGATCTTAGTGATGAAGTGAATCTAACAACCGCAAGTTTATCACAGCAATCTAGGAATCTAGCTCCATGTCATCTGGAAAGTCAGCGTTGGTGTAGACATTGGTGACGTCATCAAGATCCTCAAGCGCATCGATCAATCCCATCACCTTCTCTCCCATGTCTTTGTCCAGAGGAGAATAGGTGGAAGCAATCATGGCTACCTCAGCATTAGCAGGCTCAAGGCCTGCTGCAACAAGGGCATCCTTTACTTTATGAAAGTCTTCCGGACTTGTTAACACGTCAACGGAGCCATCCTCGTTACTATCGACGTCTTCGGCTCCAGCTTCGATGGACACTTCCATAATGCGCTCTTCATCTGCGCCGGGTTCGAAATTGATTTGGCCTTTTTTATCGAATAAATAGGCAACAGAACCATCGGTACCGAGATTGCCACCGGCACGCGTAAAGGCATGACGAACTTCTGCAACGATTCGGTTTCTATTGTCGGTCGTGGTTTCCACGAGCAGCGCCACACCGCCCGGGCCATAACCCTCGTAGGTGAATTCCGACAAGTCGGCTCCATCTTCTCCCCCGGCGCCACGGCTAATTGCCCGCTCCATCGTATCTTTTGGCATTTGGGAAGCTTTGGCTTTCTCTACAATCGTTCGCAGCGAGGGATTATCTTCGACCACGCCACCACCATCTCTCGCTGCAATCGTTAGCTCACGAATGATTTTTGTAAAGACTTTCGCTCGCTTGGCATCCTGACCAGCTTTGCGATGCTTAATGTTGCTCCATTTGCTGTGGCCAGCCATGTTCTAGCTCTCCTGATCCTTCTTGACAGGTTTATTCACTGAGATACTGAGATCTCTGAGTTGTGACGCTTCGATCTCACTCGGTGCAGAGGTGAGTAAACAAGCCGCTGTTTGCGTTTTAGGAAAGGCAATAACGTCACGAATAGCAGTCGAATGGGTCAGCAACATCACGATACGGTCCATACCAAAGGCAATTCCACCGTGGGGCGGCGCGCCAAATTTCAAGGCGTCGAGTAGGAAGCCAAATTTTGCTTGAGCCTCATCATCTGACAAATTTAGAACGTTAAAGATCATTTTTTGCATCTCTGTCTGACAAACTCGAATCGACCCACCACCTAACTCACTACCGTTCAGAACCATATCGTAAGCCCGCGATAGGGTCTGGCGAGGGTTCTTGACCATTTCATCAAGATCCCCAATCGGTTGGGTAAACGGGTGGTGGGTGGCGGTCCAGCCGTCCTTATCACTACCTTCAAACATTGGAAATTCAGTGACCCATAGCGGTGCCCATTCTCGCTCATATAGATTGAGATCTTCAGCCAGCTTGCAGCGCAGAGCGCCCATGGAATCATTAACAACATTTTCTTTATCTGCACCAAAGAAAATAATGTCCTTATTGACCGCGCCAACGCGGTCCAGGATCTTAGCAACCACGTCATCAGGCAAGAACTTCAAGATCGGCGACTGCAAGCCTTCGATCCCGGCATCAATATCGTTAACGCGAATATAGGCAAGTCCTCTTGCACCATAAATGCTGACAAATTTGGTGTACTCGTCGATCATTTTTCTGGTCAGACGATCACCCTCAGGCAAACGCAAAGCCACAACTCGAGAACCGGAATCATTGGCAGGCGCACTGAAGACTTTAAATTCAACGTCCTTCATGACATCAGCGAGGTCCACCAGGGGCAAACCAAATCTCAAGTCAGGCTTGTCACTGCCGTAGGTCGACATCGCCTCGGCGTAGGGCATCACCGGAAACTCGCCGAGGTTCACATCGATTAGTTCGGCAAATAGCTTGCTGATCATCTCTTCGCCCAAATCCATAATGTCCTGCTCTTCAAGGAAAGCAGTTTCAATATCAATCTGGGTAAATTCAGGCTGCCGGTCTGCGCGAAGGTCCTCGTCGCGGAAACACCTGGCGATCTGGTAATAACGATCAAAGCCACTCATCATCAGTAACTGTTTAAAAAGCTGCGGAGACTGGGGCAAAGCAAAGAATTCTCCGGGATGAGTCCGACTCGGCACCAGATAGTCTCGAGCCCCTTCAGGCGTTGCCTTGGTTAAAATCGGGGTTTCTATGTCAACAAATTCACGCTCTTCCAAGTATCGCCGAACAAAATGTGTCGCTTTAGATCGCAGCCGCAATTTTTCCTGCATTTCAGGACGACGCAGATCCATGTAGCGAAAACGCAGCCGAACGTCTTCCCCCGCTGCAGAATATTCATCCAACTGAAAAGGAGGCGTTTCTGCAGCGTTAAGAATAACGATCTCTTTACCCAGCACTTCAATTTCACCGGTCGGCATTTTCGGATTAACCGCTGCGCCAGCACGGGCTCGAACCCGGCCGGTGATTTTCAGAACAAATTCGTTTCGGACCTGATCCGCGAGGGCAAAGGCAGCCTCAGTATCTGGATCGAACACTACCTGGACAACGCCATGATGGTCTCGAACATCCAGAAAAATAACGCCACCGTGGTCACGACGTCGATGAACCCAACCACACAAGGAAACATCTGAGTCGATGTCCGTTTGCCTGAGTTGGCCACAATAGTGGCTGCGCATTGGTCTACCCCTTAATTTTAAATGAGTCGCAAGAGTTAGTAGCGCGACTAGTCGCTAGATTTCGTTTTGCTACTGCTACTGGGAGAGCTGCTAGAACTGCTAGAACTGCTAGGGCTGCTAGGGCTGCTAGAACTGTCTTTTTTGCTCGAATCCTTGCTGTTACTAGAATCGCCACTAGAGCTACTAGTAGCCGTGCTATTACTTGAGGCACCGCTATCTGAGCTGGATTCTGATGACTTCGCACTACTATCGGCACCATGCAGTGAATTCTTCTTTGAGCCGGTCTTAAAGTCCGTTTCGTACCATCCACCGCCTTTTAGTCTAAAGGCCGCTGCGGAAACCAGCTTCTTAAGAGAAGGTGTTTCGCAGGCAGGGCAGTCTTTTAGCGGGTCGTCCGCCATCTTTTGTATTTTTTCCAAACGGTGATCACAAGACTCACACTGATATTCATATATCGGCATTTTTTGCAAAACTCCTGAGAAAAAGCCCAATTTTACCGCTTGAATTGCGGCGGCGCATTATACCTCAATCCACCTAAATGGCGAGGTCAGTTGAGACTGCTAGACTTTCTCTGTGATATTGCCGAAGACACGCAATGAAACAGGCACTGGCAGTGCCAAGGGATAGTCAACTTCTCGCCAAGCAGATACTGATGGATCACCGAATCGAGATGAGTTTTCTGCTCGCAACGGTGATCAACAAGCCTGGCAAGCTCAACGATAAAGAAAGCAAAGCCATGTATGCCCATATAAAAAGTGCTGCAGACCTCATCCATCGCATGCAGGGGTGGGGCGATGCTCGGGAAATGATCCTGTCTCATCAAGGTTCGCTACCAATCAGCTTGAACAACCATTTGTGATTTTATAGGGCTTTTTCAGCCTTTTTCTTGGTTTTCTATTGCGACAAAAATGTGATTCACGTATAAATGTGCCCACTGAAGATCAGGTGCAGAAAGCCTATTTTTTTTGGCAAAAACACTCGATTCTTTACTCCCGAAAATCCTCAACTTAAGTTATATAAAGGACATAAGAATGGCTGCAAAGAAGGCGACTGCTAAAAAACCCGCCGCAAAAATAGCTGCTCCCAAGAAGCTGACTGCGATCAAAAATAAATATACCAAGAGCGCTATCCTCGCTGAACTTGCGGACAACACTGAACTGAGCAAGAAACAGGTTACAAATGTCCTCAATGAATTGTCTGATTTGATCCAACGCCACGTTAAGAAAGGCGGCGCTGGTGAGTTCACTCTACCTGGTTTGTTAAAAATCAAAACCGTTAAGAAGCCTGCTCGCAAGGCTCGTAAAGGTGTACCTAATCCTTTCCGTCCAGGCGAAGTTATGGACATTGCTGCTAAGCCAGCTAGCACCAAAATCAAAGTGCTACCGCTGAAAGGCCTGAAAGAATTTGTTTAGTGATTAAATAATTTATTATTCAATCCTTAAAACAATAGAGAAAAGGCCGCAATTGCGGCCTTTTTTTTGGCTGGAATTTGCAATTTGGTCCTTTGGCAAGCGAGACAGAGCAGAAGCGTTAGCCTAAAATTAGTCCCCTGACATGGACTACTCAGTGGAAATCGAAGCTTTTCCAGCGCAGCCCCAAACAAGGCTGTACAATCAGTTTCTGTTTTATCTAATACGAAAACTTATTCATGAAAGCATCTCGATACACCATTGCTACTCTTAAAGAGACACCTTCTGATGCGGAAATAGCCAGCCACCAGCTGCTGATCCGTGGCGGATTTATTCGCAAACTAGCATCCGGTATCTACAACTGGTTGCCGATGGGTTTGCGTGTCCTGCAAAAAGTTGAAGGCATTATCCGCGAGGAAATGAATGCATCTGGTGCCCAGGAAGTCATGATGCCCATTGTGCAGCCTGCTGAACTTTGGCAAGAGTCAGGTCGATGGGCTAAATATGACGATGGATTGTTGCTTAAGTTTAAAGATCGCCATGACCGGGACTTCTGCTTTGGCCCTACTCACGAGGAGGTGATTACAGAAATCGCCCGTAACGAACTCAAGAGCCACAAACAGCTGCCCGTCAACTACTACCAGATTCAAACCAAATTCCGAGACGAAACACGGCCCCGGTTTGGACTAATGCGCGCTCGGGAATTCACTATGAAGGATGCCTATTCCTTTCATTTAACCCCGGAAAGTCTAGTTGAAACCTACAACCTGATGCATGACACCTATGTCCGTATCCTGCAGCGTATGACCCTTGACTTTCGCCCGGTACAAGCAGATTCAGGTAGCATCGGCGGAGACGTCACCAAGGAGTTTCAAGTTCTAGCGGATTCCGGCGAAGATAAAATAGCCTTTAGTACCGAGAGTGACTATGCCGCGAATGTCGAAATGGCCGAGGCTGTGGCCCCTGCCATGTCGACTGAGACTGCGATCGAAAGAGCGGAAGTACATACGCCGAATTGTAAAACAATCGAGGCTGTCTCTGAATTCCTCAAACTGCCAGAAACTCAAACCGTCAAGACGCTCATTGTTGTGGGTGAGTCGGAACCCCTCGTCGCACTGGTATTACGAGGTGACCACCAATTGAACACTGTAAAAGCCGAGAAGATCGCCGGGGTGGCTTCTCCTTTGACCTTTGCTGATGAAGCCGATATCAAAGCCAAACTCAAGTGCAGCACTGGCTCTATTGGCCCTGTCGAGATTGGTATCCCGGTGATCGTAGATCGAAGTGCTGCAGCGATGGCGAACTTTGTCTGCGGCGCCAACCATGACGATTACCATTTGACCGGCGTTAACTGGGGCCGAGATACCAATCCTGACACCATTGCCGACATTCGTGATATTTGCGAGGGTGATCCCAGCCCTGACGGTAAAGGCGTCATTGCTTTTAAAAGAGGCATTGAGGTTGGACACATTTTCCAATTGGGTGATACCTATTCAAAAGCCATGAACGCCACTGTATTAGACGAAAACGGCAAAGCCCAAGTCATGTATATGGGCTGCTACGGCATGGGTGTTACTCGCCTGGTCGCTGCGATAATTGAGCAATACCACGATGAGAAAGGCATGTTGTGGCCAACGGTTGTTGCGCCTTTCCAGGTAATTGTGATCCCAATAAACGCACACAAATCTGAAGCTGTGTTGACGACGGCCGAGAATATTTATCAAGAGCTCACAGATGCAGGCATCGAAGTGCTGCTGGATGATCGAGAAGGTGTTCGTCCCGGCGCCAAATTTGCTGACGCAGAACTAATCGGCATTCCCCACCGGGTCGTGATTGGAGATCGTGGACTAGATAATGGCGTTGTCGAATACGCCGCCCGCAACGGCAACGGAAACGAAGATGTCGTCCTCGATGAGATAGTACCTCGCCTGATCAAAGCGATTCAGCAGGAGCTGAATACTTAAAGTGCCCTTGGACTAAACAGTCCAGAACATCACAATCGTCAGTACAGTAAGCAATGCCAACGCACCATTAATCATGCGTTGGTAGTGCTTTTTCTGCCAAACAGATTGTAAAGAAGCCCCCGCGTACAGCCACAATATGTTGCAGCAAAGCCCCAACGTTGCAAATCCCAGCGCCAACACCAGGATGGCGGTGAACATCGAACCATCAATGCCGATGGAGATGTTCAGACCCGTTGTCGCCATCATCCAGGCTTTGGGGTTGGAGAACTGAAAAAGTAATGCTTGCAAGACCGACATGGGTTTTCCCACTGAAGTTGTTTCTCCCTCCCCCAGCTGAAACCCAATAATCTTCCAGGCGAGATAGATCAAATAGCCGGTACCGAACACCTTTAGTCCAATGAGTGCTTCAGGGAATGCCAGCAGCAGTTGCCCTAAACCAAGGCCGCAGAGCACCACCAGTAAATAGATGCCACAGTGGATACCCAATACATGACGTAGAGATGCTCGCACACCAAATTTTATTCCCGACGTCGCCAATAGAAAATTATTGGGTCCTGGAGTAATGGTACTGACCAACACAAATGCCAGCACCGGAAGTAAAAATTCCATGGAGTGTCGCCTTACTTTACTGGTGAGAGCGTGTTATTCAGCAGGTTCGATAGCCTTCAGAAGAGTCTCTTTTGTCTGAGGGCCAACTAGGGTTGCAACTAATTTTCCACCGGGTGCAAATACATAGGTAGTCGGTAGTACTTCCGGGATACTCACTCCTAACAGCACAGACGGCTCACTCGATAGAACTGGAAATTCAATTTTCATTTTCTCGACCTGACGTTTTTGCTCATCAGCTTCTGGTTGATCATAATTGACGCCGATCAGATTCAGTTCCGCTGCGTGCTGCTTAGACAGTTCGTTTAACTCGGGAATTTCCTTAATGCAGGGTCCGCACCAGGTTGCCCAATAATTCACAATCAAAGGTTTGCTGTGCAGATACTGAAGGGTGATGCCATTGCCATCCACGTCACGAAATTCTGGTTGGCTACAGCTTCCAGCAAGCCCCAAAAACAAACAGAGAGATATTGCGCGAACAAATTCTTGTTTCAACTTCATCTAGCGGCCTTCCTTAAATAAAGTTTCTAGATCACCTTTCAGATCATTTGCGCCCTTTTCATAGAGCTCTGAAAACTGTGTGGATAGTGTTTTTTCCCAGACAAGCTCACCCTTAATATCCGCCGGGAGCTGCCAATTCAATGTTCGATACAAATCCCAAACAGATACTTCATTGAGATCCTTAGCCAAAATCATGCCACCTCGATCGAGGGATCTAATCAATCCCATCTCCATTAGCTGCGCCTTTATCTCCGGCCAGTGCTCCAGGTGAATGCGGCGAGTATGTTGACGAATATCCTGATCCCTTAGCACCTCACCTTTTTGATGAGCGAGATAAAATAATTCGAGGATTAGCACAACCTGGAAGAGGGGTGCTTCAACATCTTCGTCTTCCTCGAATCGATACACACCAAGGCTTTTGACCACTTCTGCACCCAGTAACACCAGGGTCCAGGAGATGTACAGCCAAATCAAGAATAATGGCACGGCAGCAAATGTGCCGTAGATTGCTTCAAGATTAGACTTGGCCATAATTTCTGTAAATAGCACTTTTGAAATTTCGAACGCCACAGCGGTGAAAGCCGCGCCGCTGGCTGCATGGGAAACCCTCACATAACAGTTCGGCACAACTACATAAACCAGTGTGAGAAACCCAGTACCCAGCAAAATTGGCACAAAATGTAGGCTGCGGGTCGACTCTGAGACATCACTAATATACGGCAAAGACTCGATGTAGGTCGTTGTGAAAATACTAGCCACTATAATGGGCGCACTCAGCGTCATCACCGCCCAATACATCAAGAAACGTTGGACACCGTGACGAGGCTCGCGAACTTGCCAGATTTCATTGAAGGTACTTTCAATCGTAAACAGCATCAGAAAAGAGGTGCCAATCACCATGACGACACTCGGAATACTTAAGTTACGAGCCTGGCTTGAAAATGAAACGAGGTATTCTTGAACAACACCGGCATTTTCAGGAACGATATTGGAAAAAATAAATTCCTCAAATTGCCGGCTGAGCCCCTCAAACGCACTGAAACTCTCGAAGATCACAAAGGCGATGGCCAACAAGGGCACCAGGGCAAATAAAGTTTGATAGGTAAGAGCAGCCGCAGTGTTTTGGCAGTTGTCTGCAGCAAAGCTTTTTTGCAGGTAACGGACAAAATTCCACAACCGCCGCAGCTTACCTTTCATTAAGCTTTCCATACCTAACCCTGATCCCATAAAATTATAGCCCCTCTCTAAGCCTAAAGAGTCAACCCATGAAGGACGTGACAATTTACCACAATCCACGATGCTCTAAATCTCGCCAGACGCTCGCGCTACTAGAAGAAAAGGGCCACAAGCCTGTCGTTGTCACCTATCTAGACACACCCCCAGATGCTGACACATTAAAAGACATCATCGCTAAATTGGGAGTTCCGCTCATCGACATAGTCAGAACGGGTGAAACGGAGTTTCAAAAAGATATGCCGAATTGGTCAGATGCAAAACTCATCGACGAGATCATTGCTAACCCGATTCTAATCCAGCGCCCCATTGTTGTCGCCGATGGTCAGGCTAGAATTGGCAGACCACCGGAGTCAGTGCTCGAGATACTGTCCTAGGTTGCGACCAAAGTTGCGACCAAAGTTGCGACCAAAGTTGAGTCGTGAATTTTGTCTTAAGTTATGTACCAGGTGATTCCTAGAATTAGGAACCAATGAGCGGCCTTTAATGAACGATCTTTTCTCTGAACTGATCGTCGTCACTGGAATGCTCAGGTTCGAAGTCAGATAAAGCCTCGTCGTCCTCATAGTCGAGTTCATCGGTGCTACGAACTTCATAGCGCCGGGTCATCACCTCGCCATTGAGTACATCCGGCAAGGACTTGAGAAAGTCTTCCATATGATCGGTCTGGAAATGCCCCTGCAGCGCGTCAACATTTTCCCACTCCTGGAAGAGCAAAAAGGTGTTGGGGTCAGTGATACCGGCATAAAATTCGTAACTGACACAGCCATACTCAACACGGCTGGCGACGGACATCAGACGCATCAACTCGAGGGCTTCTTGACGAAGCTCGGGTTTTATCGGGAACATGCCGTGAACAATAATCATGGGGCTTCAAAAATTCGCAAGTTAGGTCCAGTATACAGGTAATCTCAGATTCCGACACGGCCAATCATCTATCCGTCGCTGCGATGCACGGCAAATGGCGACCAGACCTGGGCTACAGGCGTTACCTCTAATTGGTTGACGTTGATATGTGGGGCCAAGGCTGTGGTCCAATAGATGATTTCTGCAACATCTTCGGCTGATAGAGGCTGCATGCCCGTATAGACCTGATTGGCATTTTCGGTGTCACCTTCAAATCTAACCTTTGAGAACTCTGTCTGGCACATTCCGGGCTCAATATTCGTCACGCGAATGTTCTTACTGAGTAGATCCGCGCGCAAATTTTAAGAGAACTGCGGTACAAAGGCCTTTGTCCCACCATAAGTATTACCACCGGCGTAGGGCCAGATAGCGGCGACCGAGCCTATATTCACAACATCGAGCCGCACGGAGTGGGAGTTTGGACCTAACCTAGCACAAAGGCTAACCAACCGCTCTTCCCTACGACCACAGATAATGACCTTGCAGCCTTCTTCACTTATAGCTCCTTTGCGATCAAGCCGATTCCTGCTTCGACAAAAGCACTCTTAATTTCTTCGAGTATCAACGGGTCATCAATCGTTGCAGGCGGCTCAAAGGGTCGACGATCTGCGATCGCTCGCATGACCTTACGCAAAATTTTTCCAGACCGGGTTTTCGGTAACCGATCCACAACAACCGTGTGCTTAAAGCTCGCGAAGGCGCCAATGTCTTTGCGCACCAAAGCAACCAGCTCGGCGGCAAGCACCTCGGCGTTCTGGTTAGCTCCATCTTTTACGATCAGCAGTCCGACGGGAACCTGGCCTTTATCGGCATCTTCAACGCCGATAACAGCACACTCTGCGATCGCTGGATGAGAGGCGAGCACCTCTTCCATTTCGCCCGTCGATAAGCGGTGCCCGGCAACATTAATCACATCATCGGTTCTACCCATGATAAATAGGTAACCGTCACTATCAAAAAATCCACCGTCACCTGTGTGGTAGTAACCCGGGTGCTGAGATAAATAAGCAGACGTATAACGATCATGGTCACCCCAGACGGTGGGTAAACACCCAGGAGGAAGTGGCAGCCGAATCACAACATCACCCTCTTCGCCATTTTTCATCGGCTCACCCTCGGGGGAAATAATCTCCACCTGAAAACCTGGTATAGGAAAACTTGCAGATCCAGCCTTGGCGTCAAAAGCTTCTAACCCCATTGGGTTAGATGCTACAGGCCAACCGGTCTCGGTTTGCCACCAGTGATCGATCACCGGTACTTTTAATATTTCTTCGAGCCAATGATAAGTTGAAGGGTCCGTCCGCTCCCCGGCGACAAATAGGGTTTTAAGCGAAGACAGATCATATTTCTCTAACAAAATGCTATCGGGATCTTCCTTTCTTATTGCGCGAAACGCTGTAGGTGCGGTGAAGAACACCTTGACCTTATAGTCTTCGATGATACGCCAGAAGGTGCCAGCGTCAGGCGTTCTGATGGGTTTTCCTTCAAATAAAATTGTCGTACAACCGGTAATCAGCGGCGCATAAACGATATATGAATGCCCGACGACCCAGCCCACGTCTGATGCGGCCCAAAACACGTCTCCAGGTTCAACATCGTAAACTGCCAGCATCGAGTAACGCATCGCTACCGCATGACCACCGTTATCCCGCACAACGCCTTTCGGCTTTCCAGTTGTACCTGAAGTGTAGAGGATATAAAGGGGATCCGTTGCTTTGACTGACACACAACCAACAGCTGTGGCCGCGGCGAACAATGCCGCCCAATCGCGATAGTTTGCGTCTAAAATTTCGGGATGTTGTTGCCTTTGCAGCAACACCACGTCGCTAACCTTATGGCTCGCAAGCACTTGGGCTTCGTCTAAGAGAGTTTTATAAGGGATGACGTTAGAAAACTCGATGCCACAACTTGCAGAAACAATAACCTTCGGCAGCGCATCATCAATTCGAGTTGCTAGCTCCTTTGCGGCAAATCCGCCAAACACCACAGAGTGCACAGCACCGATTCGAGCACATGCCAGCATCGAGATAATGGCTTCAGGAATCATCGGTAAATAAATGATGACCCGATCACCTTTCTCAACGCCGAGGTTCTGTAACACCCCGGCGAATCGCGCCACTCGATCGGTCAGCTCCGAATAGGTGAATTTCAGCACAGAATTGGTAACGGGAGAATCATAGATAAGTGCCAGCTGATCACCGCGGCCAGATTTCACATGATAATCAAGAGCAAGATAAGCAGTATTCAGTTCGCCGTCTGGGTACCAGTTGCTGATACCGGTTTTCGATTCTGTTAGGGCAATCTCAGGGGCTTTGTACCAATCGATTAATTTGGCCTGCTCAAGCCAAAAGCCTTCAGGGTCAATTTTTGCTCTATCAAACTCAGCCTGATAACTCATGGCTTAAAACCCATACAATTTCGAGTAACCGACCATACCATCAAAACCATCAGGCGAAAAAAAAGAGACTTTAAGGTCTCTTTTTTTCCTTGTATAAAACAGAAGGTCTAAGAAAAAACCTTAGAATTATTTGCGCTTCTTGCGTTTACGCTTCATCGCTTCTAACTGTGCTTTAGAAGGGCAGGCTTTCAGAAGCTCTTTGTAGATTGCCGCCCGTTTTGAAATCTTCTTGTGATCGATATAGAACTCGACGGCTTTCTCCCATGCGCCTTTCAGCCCATGCAGATTAATAGAAACCGTTGTGTTGACTATCTTTCCTGCTTTGGCAGACATAATACCAATTTGGAAAACTGGAGTTCGAGTACCGCTCTTCTCTGTTTTCATTCGGAACAGAATTCCGCGCACCTTGCCATCTTTGTCAAACAGTGCAGTTTTTGCTGCTTCTGCCTTTGCCTTAGCTTGCTGTTTCGCTAATACCGCATCACGATCTTCAGCTTGCTGCTTAACCTTTGCACGCGCTTCTCCGCGAAGACGCTTACCATTTTCCTTTAGTGAAAAGTATTCTTGGTAAGTTTTCCCGGCGATTTGACGCCTGACTCTAAACCCGTGAAACCGGGTAGTATCAAGTAGTTCTACGCTCATGAGGTTTACCTATGATCTAGTTCGTTAAACACTGGTTACGATTAAGGCTCTCCTGCCTATTCGGAAACTAACCGCTCTTTCTAACCGCCTCGGCCAAAGCTTATTTGACAAGCTTATTTGACAACACATCGCATCACCCAATCACGTCGTCAGGCCGGAGCCGATTTAAGAATGGCGCATTCTACAACAAACGCAACCAAAATGAAGAGAAGTCCCGCAAAATTAATGTATTTCGTCGCCTGACATGCTGCTGAATTTCTTCAGCTTCTCGCCAAAAGCTACTGATTTTGCGGGCTTTTTTACCTCGCCAAACGGTCTGCTTAGTTTATCGCTAGCGAAACCGCTCCACTGTTCACCAACGTGCTGATATCGGCTTCTGAGTAACCGGCGTCCTTAAGCACAAGCGCGGTATCTTCTCCGGGAAAGCGAGAACCATGGGTAACAGCGGGGCTGGTTCGAGAAAATCTTGGCGCCGGGGAAGGCTGCAATACGCCGTCCAACACTGTAAAGGTGCCTCTTTCCTTGTTATGGGGATGCTCTGCCGCTTCGGTCATGGATAAAACCGGCGCAAAACAAACATCAGTGCCTTCCATCAACTCGCACCATTCGTCCCGGGTCTTGGTTTTGAACACTGCCGTGAGCTTCTCTTTGTACTCAGGCCAACGTTCCCGGTTCATTTGGGCGGAAAATTCTTCTGCATCCAGGCCCGCCTTCTCGACCAACAAGGCATAAAACTGAGGCTCAATAGAACCTATAGAAATATAACCCCCATCACTTGTTTCATAGGCGTCGTAGAAATGGGCGCCGGTGTCGAGCAAATTGGTCCCGCGTTCTGGACTCATTGCCCCCACTGCCGACATGGAATAGAACATGGACATCAGTATCGCTGCACCATCCACCATCGCTGTATCGACGACCTGGCCTTTGCCTGACTTTTGAGCCTCGAGCATGGCGCTCACAACGCCGAGCGCCAACACCATGCCACCGCCGCCAAAGTCACCAACCAGATTCAATGGCGGCACGGGCTTTTCTCCCTGACGACCAATCGCACTCAATGCACCCGATAATGCAATATAGTTAATATCGTGTCCGGCAGCCTGGGCCATGGGTCCGTCTTGGCCCCAACCTGTCATTCGGCCGTAAACAAGCTTTGGATTGACCGCCATACAATCTTCAGGGCCTAGCCCCAGACGCTCCGTCACACCTGGCCGAAAGCCCTCAAATATGGCATCTGACGATTCACAGAGTTTAAGAATCACTGCTTTGCCGTCGGCGCTCTTCAAATCTACCGCAATGGACTTCCGACCTCGAGTCAGCACATCTTTAGGTCTAGTGCTGCTTCCTCCTCCCGCCCGGTCTACTCGAATGACTTCGGCACCAAGGTCCGACAGCAACATGCCACAAAAGGGTCCGGGTCCAATCCCCGCCAGTTCAATAATTTTAATACCAGCCAATGGTCCCATTTGGTGCCCCTTTTATTGAATGAAGTGAAGAATGAGTTGAGGAATGAATAGAGGGTTGATTTAGTCACATTCGTCATAACGGAGCAACAGATTGGCCACCAAACGTCAAAAACCGGCATATTCACAGTCCTTTGCTAAACCCGTAAAGAAACACCACCCGTTATACACGGCGGCGCAGAAGACAGGTTCAAGGACGAAACAGAGGCCCGGGATACCCTGAAAAAATTATTAGCACCAACCCCGGAAACGTTGCAACAGGAGCTCAGTTGGTGAAAACGTATCTGCCAAACAGTTCGATCTGGAATTTGAGAAGCACAGGTGCACTGACCTGCTCGAAAAAAAGTAACCTAACGTAACCTCACAACAAGTTGAAAACATCATCCAGCCCGTTATCATGCAGCTCTTCCGCATGAGACGACATCCATGACCGATACTCGATTACCCCATATTGAAATAGAACCTGAAGCTGCCGCAACAGCGACCGTTATTTGGCTGCACGGCCTCGGTGCCGACGGCCATGACTTTGAACCCCTGGTCCCTGAACTTCATTTACCTGATGATCACGGTATCCGGTTTATTTTCCCCCATGCTCCAGTTCGTCCGGTCAGCATCAATAACGGAGAAGAAATGCGCGCCTGGTACGACTTCGTACCTCATTCGGAGCACTCTGGAGGTGACGACATTCTCGAGTCGAGCCAACAAATCGTTGAATTTATCAAACATGAAATAGCACGGGGCATTGCGTCCGAGCGAATATTACTCGCCGGATTTTCTCAGGGCGGCGTCATTGCTCTTGCCACAGCACTAAGATACCACCAGCGCCTTTGCGGTGTTTTAGCCCTTTCCACCTACCTACATGAAGTCTCGGCTACCGAAGACGAACGCACCGATGCCAACCTCGCCATTCCCATCATGATGGCCCATGGCACCATGGATCCGATGATCCCGATCATGCGCGCGGCAACCTCGCGGGAGAATTTGATTAGGCTTGGCTATGACGTTCGATGGTATGACTACCCCATGGGACATCAAGTTTGCCTTGAAGAAGTCGAGGAAATTGCTCGATTCTTTGCTGAACTGTTTTAGATGTTAAAGGCCAGCACTGCCGATCAGTGGGTCGCCGCGGTTCTCGATAACTTCGATGAGTTTCTCTGTGATCACGCTGCCAACGAGAGAAAAGCTTCCGCGGTCGCCATGAGCATGATCGCCCATTATCCAGATAAACCTCAACTCCTCACGGAGATGCTCGACCTCGCTCTTGAAGAACTGAATCACTTTCGCCAAGTGATGAAACTGATCCTGGCTCGAGGCATCACCCCAACGCCAGACGAAAAAGACCCCTATGTAAATCAGCTTCTCAAGCAGGTTCGCAAAGGGTCAGAAGTTTACTTTCTAGACCGATTGTTAAGCGGCGCCGTGATTGAAGCCCGCGGCGCAGAAAGATTTAATTTGATTGCCCGTGCTCACACAGATGAGTCAATGCGGCGCTTTTATGACAACCTGGCAAAGTCAGAGGTAGGCCACCATCAACTGTTTCTTGATCTTGCCAACATTTACTTCGATAAAGAGTTGGTGCAACTGCGGTGGCAAGAATGGCTTACAATAGAAGCCGAGGTCATGACGTCCTTACCTATCCACCCTCGACTGCATTAACAAATCGTGAAGGCACTTGATCAGTACCTGGAACGCTACGCCGAACCAGAATCTCATGATCTTAGCTGTCCAGTGCCTTCAGTACAGCACGTGCTTGTTGTACCAGCCTTCAAGGAATCGTTATCCGAACTTGAGCAAGTCTGGGTGAACCTGTCGAATGTCATTATTGTCCTCGTCGTGAACAGCAATGATCCAAAAGAGCCCATTACAGGTCAATTGCTGGAGGATATAGCGGATCAATGGCAAAAAATTCCATCCAAGGGTAGCCATGCCTGGTATAAAAATGACGGGCAGACCATCCTTGTGGTTGATCGATACAACAAACCCATCCCTATTAAGAAGGGAGTCGGCACCGCAAGAAAGATTGGTGCCGACATCGCGACGAGGCTGATCAGCAACGGCGATGTCACAAGCCCCTGGATCATGACAACCGATGCCGATGCCAGGCTGCCACATGACTACTTTCAAGCCCTGAACCACCTGACAGGCAATCCTGCTTTTTTGGTCTACCCGTTTCAACACGAGTTCGACCAAGATCCTGCCGCGGCGCCTTCTCAAGATATAGCCGCGGCGCTTTATGAGTTTTCCCTGCTTTGGTATCCCTATGGTTTAAAGTCTGCGGTCTCCCCTTACGCCTTCCCCACGGTCGGCAGCACCATCGCCTGCCGGGTAGATGCTTACGCTGCTGTTCGCGGTTTTCCCCAGCGCAGTGCCGGAGAGGACTTTTATCTGCTGAACAAGCTTCGCAAGGTCGGCCACTATCAGATCGTCAGCGGCAACCCGATCAGCCTATCGAGTCGGCATTCCGACCGCGTGCCTTTTGGCACAGGTGCCGGCATTAAAGCTATTCAGGCACTACAGGACCCCATGGTGAATCATCTGTTTTACCACCCTGGGTGCTTCCAATCCTTGAAGCATTTTCTTGTAGCTCTGCAACAGAGTCAGTCTCAGAGCATCCTGAAGCTGCACTTTAAGGATCCAGTTCATTGGCAATTCGTCGAACAACAGAGATTGGACAAACTTATTCGAGACAAACAAAAGCAAAATCCAGATGTTTTTCAAAAGTTTCTCTTCGACTGGTTTGACGGCTTCAAAACCTTAAAGTTTGTCCACCATGTTAGAGAACACCAGCACGGATCCGTCAGTTTGCCTGAACTCATGCCATCAAAGCTTTGGCCGCAACCTTTCCTAGCAACGGGAAAGCTCAGCCAGGAGATCCGAGCTACAACCGCGACGCTGTGGAAAAAGCTTTGATAAAGACAGCGGTGGCATAAAGTAGCTGTGGCATAAACTGTAATACTTATCTCGGGCTCAGATAAGATGATGTATAAAAACTCACACGCATCCGAGAGAAACCCATGATCCAACCCTTTACTATCGACGTTTCGGATAAAACCTTAGCAGACCTCAAAGAGCGTCTACTCAAAACTCGATGGCCCGATGAGATTGGTCAGGATTGGCAATACGGCACAGACCTCGCTTATCTCAAGGAGCTGTGCAACTACTGGGCTAACACATTTGATTGGCGAGCCCAGGAACAAAAACTCAATCGCTTTGACCATTTCAAAACCAAGATCGAATCGAGTGAACCTAGCCGTCAGCTGCATTTTATTCACCAGCGATCCTCAAACCCAAACGCGCTGCCCCTACTCATGACCCATGGTTGGCCGGGTTCTGTGTCAGAATTTCTCGAAATTCTACCACTGCTGACGGAACCCCAGGCCCATGGCGGCAATCCTGAAGATGCTTTCCATGTGATTTGTCCTTCGATTCCTGGCTACGGATTTTCCGACCCAGCAACGTCTCCGGGTTTTGACCAAAAGCAGGTGGCACTTGGCCACATTAAGTTGATGCAGCAGCTGGGGTACGAGAAGTACTTTGTACAAGGCGGAGACTGGGGATCAGCGATCAGTAGCTGGACTGCCAAACTCGCGCCGAAACAAGTGCTCGGACTACATTTAACTCTGATCTTCGCCGGTTTCCCGAAACACAAAGACGACCCCTTCGAGGGGGTCACTGATCGAGAAAAAGCGCTGCTTGAGTCTCGAAAGCGGCATCTGGCAGATGGGACCGGCTATCAGGCGATTCAGGGCACTAAACCACAATCTCTGGGATATGCTCTAAATGACTCCCCGGTGGGTCTCGCCGCCTGGATCATTGAGAAATTTCACGCCTGGACTGATCACAACGGCGATTTGGAGCAGGCAGTGAGTCGCGATGAACTGCTGACCAACATCATGATTTACTGGGTCACAAACTCAATCACATCCTCCGCTCGGTTATATTTCGAATCTGCCCATGTACAAAACAATCTTTTTGAACATGGTAGAATCGCCACCCCAACGGGCTGCGCGATGTTTCCCGGTGAGTTGTATCAACCACCCCGGGTCTGGGCCGACGCGCTATACAACATCGAACATTGGACGATTCAACCCCGGGGCGGTCATTTTGCCGCGTTAGAGCAACCGATCCTCCTCGCGGAGGATTTGAGACACTTTTTTAGAAGATTCAGGTGATGCACAAGGTATTTATAGATGGGCAGTCCGGCACCACCGGACTTCAAATTCAGGATCGACTGAGTCGTCGAGATGATATTGAACTGTTGACGATTGATCCGGCAAAACGCAAGGATCCAGCGGCAAAGCGGTCGATTCTCGATGAAGCCGATGTCACTATTCTCTGCCTGCCAGACGACGCCGCGCTTGAAACCGTTGCACTAGCAGCTGGTACCAGCACCAGAATCCTGGATGCCAGCACGGCTCATCGAGTTGCTGCGGATTGGGTGTATGGATTACCGGAGCTAGCACCACAACAACGAACTTCAATCAAAAACGCTCGCCTGGTCTCTAATCCTGGTTGTTACCCAACCGGCTTCCTCCTCGCCATCCAACCTCTTGTGGCAGCAAAGATCGTCAGTCCAGAAGCCCAACTGAGCATAAATGCAGTCTCTGGTTATTCCGGCGGCGGCAAAAAAATGATTGAAACCTATGAGGCAAGAACTCAGCAGGGTGAGGCCTGGTGGGTCAGACCCTATGCGCTGTCCTTTGGTCACAAGCACGTGCCTGAAATGAAGCAGTTTGCCAAGCTTAACCATGCGCCTCTATTCACACCGTCGGTTGGCCATTATCTGCAGGGAATGCTCGTTAGCATACCCCTGGCAGCAAGCCATTTTACAGAACACCAGGGTGCTCAAGAGGTTTTTGAAGCGCTCTCTGCTTATTATGCAAACGAAGCCTGCGTCACGGTTCATAGCCCTAATGGGGTTGATGATGTCGAAGATGGCTTTCTGAACCCTCAAATCAACAATAATACTAATCGAAACGACATTTACGTCTTTGGTAACGAGCAGCACATTCAGGTGGTATCGATTCTCGACAATCTAGGCAAGGGTGCTGCGGGCGCTGCGGTACAAAACCTAAACCTGATGCTGGGTGTCGATGAACTCAGCTCGCTAACCCTCTGATCTGGGAGCACAAAAAAGTGTCCTATACCGATTTAACAACAAATGAACTCCAGAAGTTAGAGACAACATTAACGAAAGCTTACGCCGATTATAAAGGCCGCGGACTAAATCTGGACCTCACCAGAGGCAAACCTGCCGCCGACCAGCTTGATCTAGCCAACGAGCTAGACGGTATTCTAAATGGCTTTTATCTCCTTCAAGATGGTACCGACGTACGCAACTATGGTGGCCTGTTAGGTATTCCTGAGGCCAGACAGCTAGGCGCCGAAATGCTCGATTGCCGGCCCGAGCACATCATGGTGGGAGGCAACAGTTCTCTTAACCTTATGTATACCTACGTCGACTTTATGCTGCAAACCGTATGGCGCGCAGAAGCTGAGGTCGCGCAAGAGTCAATTAAGTTCCTCTGCCCGGTTCCGGGTTACGATCGACATTTCACCATTTGCGAACATTTTGGGATCGACATGATCCCGATTGAGCTGTCAGACACTGGACCGGACATGGACGAAGTTGAACGGCTAGTCGCCTCCGACCCAATGATTAAAGGCATCTGGTGTGTACCAAAATATTCGAATCCCGGCGGTCAAACCTATTCTACCGAGACAGTAAAACGTTTTGCTCAGTTACGGGTAAAGGCTGGCGAGGATTTCAGAATCATCTGGGACAATGCCTACGCAGTGCACCACCTTGCCGACCAGCATGACTCACTGCTCAGTCTGATGGACGAGGCGGAGAAGCTGAATTCTGAAGCAACCGTGGTGATTTTTGGCTCAACCTCTAAAATCACCTTCGCTGGCGCCGGGATATCATTTATCGGTGTATCGCCCGCCAATCTGGGGGCTTATGAGCGATACATGGCAATATCAACGATCGGCTTCGACAAGGTCAATCAACTTCGCCACGTTCGTTTTTTGAAGGACTCAAATGGGATTGGCGCCCATATGGAAAAACATCGCACCTTGATAGAGCCAAAATTCCAGGCTGTTTTAGATGCTCTTGAGACAGAACTTTCAGAGACGGGCATTGCGCAATGGTCCAAGCCCAGGGGAGGCTACTTCATCTCGCTCAACACTCGACCCGGTCTGGCTAGGAAAATCGTCCAATTAGCGGGAGAAATTGGTGTTAAGCTCACCCCCGCCGGTGCGACTTATCCCTATGGTCTCGACCCAAAAGACGAAAACATCCGGATTGCACCGACCTATCCCACGACTTCCAGCTTGAAACAGGCCGTCGAGGTTTTAATCACATGCATCAAGTTGGCCAGCGTCCGGCAACTGCTGGGCAATGACAATGAGTAATCACACTACATGAAGTTTTTCAAAAATCTCCTTAGGTCTTCTGAAAATGAAGCCGACAGCGAAAGCAACGATCAAAGCAAGAGTCAAAGCACTCCTAAAAAAGCAGAAAGTGAACCGGTAAAAGCACCTCGGAAAAAGGCACCCCAGGCAAAGCCCGTTGCTAAGCCACGCGTTAATGCAAAGGGGTATTTTGCCACCCTCGAACTACCGGAAGCCCTTGATCATGCTATTGGCGAACTAGGCTTTAGTGACTGCACCGCAGTCCAAAAGGAAGTGTTGCCACACTCAATAGATGGTAAAGACATCATCGCCCAGGCGCAGACCGGCACTGGTAAAACTGCGGCATTCCTAATTTCAATCATCACCTACCACCTCGAAAATCCTGAGGTAGAAAAACGAAAGGCTGGCACTCCCTTTGCGCTGGTGATTGCCCCAACCAGAGAGTTGGTGATGCAAATCACTCAAGATGCCGAGGATTTGGCTAAATTTTGCGACTTTTCATCCATCGCTGTTGTTGGTGGCATTGACTACGAAAAGCAAAAAAATCAACTCAAAAACCCCATTGATCTTGTTGTCGCCACGCCAGGTCGATTGTTAGATTTTATGCGCAGTGGCGTCGTCGATTTATCTCAGGTGGAAACCCTTGTCATTGATGAAGCGGACAGAATGCTCAGCATGGGTTTTATTCCTGACGTCAAAGACATCATTCGCCGAATGCCAAAGAAAGAAAACCGCCAGACTCAACTTTTCAGTGCAACTTTTAGTGACGACATCAAACGTCTTGCTTCGAGTTGGACACTAGACCCAGTGCGCATCGAAATTGAACCGGAAAAAATTGCTGTCGATAGCGTCAAACAGGAGGTCTACCTGACCGCCGCCGATCAAAAAATTACCGTTCTCTATAACCTCATTCATCAGGAAGGGGTGGGTAAAGTGATGATTTTTGTCAATCGCCGAGATCAAACCCGACGAGTCGAAAGCCAGCTGCATCGCTACGGCATTGATTGTGGTTTACTTACAGGCGAAGTACCCCAGAAGAAACGCATTCAGACTCTCGATCGATTCAAGAGCGGAGAACTTCGTGTTTTGGTTGCAACAGACGTCGCCGGCCGGGGTATTCACGTGGACGACGTGACGCACGTCGTAAATTACAACCTTCCTGAAGATCCAGAGGACTATGTTCATAGGATCGGCAGAACCGGTCGAGCAGGCGCAAAGGGTACCTCTATTAGTCTCGCCTGCGAGGATGACGCATTTATGCTACCCAGCATCGAGACACTTCTCGGCGTACCCATGGTGTGCGAACAAACACCAGCCAACTTATTGACGCCACTGCCTGCGCCTACTCGCAGCGCGAGAGAACACAAACCTAGTCCCAAACCTCGAGATAAACGCCGTGGCAGATAAACGCCGTGGCACGTAAGCGCGTCGTGGTCGATAAGCCCAACCCTCTTCTCAGTGCTGAGGATATAGCAGCACTAGAAGAAAAAAAGGTTGTTCACCAGCACAACAGTAACGCTGTCAGGCATACCCGTTCGCTAACAGACTTACTAGGCCTTGAAGATATCGGCGTGCATATGGTGCGCATAGAACCTGGTCACGACTCGACAACGTTTCATACCCATCATTACGATGAAGAATTTCTATATATCATCTCCGGTCGCGGAATCGCCCGGCTAGGCGATGTCGAACGAGAAATCGGAGCCGGTGATTTTATGGCTTTTGGCAAACATTCTGTAGCCCACAGCCTCACCAATTCGTTCGATGAAGATCTCGTCTACCTGATGGGTGGAAACCGCAGTGAGGTCGACGTTTGTGACTATCCAGATTTGAGCAGACGCCAATATCGACTCAGCGGCAATCGAGAATTTATAGACATGGAGCAAATAAAGCGTGTCACTCCTAGATAGAATGCCCCTGCATGAGCTGCTGGTTGGCATTGCGAGCAGGTCCACAGGCTATCCAGAAGTCGCTCTTGCGCTTGGAGAAAGCACCCTCTAAAGAAACTCTGGCAGGTTCCGTCAATGATCAAAAACTTCATTATTTTGGCGCTATTGACCATCATCAGTATTTTTGGCTGGGCGATGTTTCAAGAAATCAAATCCGCCGACGTCCCAACTCCGCCTCTAATTCAGGCACTCGTTGTCAAACAGTTGCCTGAATTACGGGACTCTGAGACTCAAGAGTCCTTGGCCAAACAGACTCCCCTACTACTCAATATTGATTCGGATTATGAATCCCTGATCGTTCAACTTCGTGACGCCGGATACGACGAATCTTTATTACGTCAGATTATGCTCGCTATGATCAATCGCGATCATCTGCTGCTGGAGGCAAACGCTGCAAAAAATCCCTACTGGAAGCCGGCCAATAAAGACCCAGAAGAAAAATTGACGAAACAGATCACCTGGGAAGCAGACAGGCGGCAACAATTGCTTGATCTATTCGGTTCGGCCATTGTTGATGAGGCGCTGTTTGAAGATATATTTAAGCCCCTCAACGATAGACTCGCATTCTTGAGTTCCGAAAAGCAAATCAAACTTTATGAGTTGCACCGGCGCGACGAAGCAAAGTCCCAAAACCTGTTCTCCGGCGGGTTTACCCAGGAGAGTCGAGAGGACCTGCAAGCTCAGAGACAGAATCTACAACGACAGATCGCGGAACTTTTGGGCACAACAGAAACCTTTGAATACCAGATGAGAGAATCACGCCTCGCAAACAGAATGAGGCAGGGTCTAAATGATTTTGATTACTCCGAACAAGAGTTCCGAGAGATCTTCGCGCTTCGACAAGAGAACGAAGGGGCGGACTTTAGCCGGTTGTCTAATCGCGCTGATCTTCGAGCCCAAAGAGAGAATAGTGAGGCGCGAATTCAAGATTTTCTCGGACCCAGTCGCTACCAGGAATACGCTCGCAGCCAGGATCCAGCCTATCGTTCACTGCAATCCATAGGTGAGAGATATGGTAATTCCACAGCCGAGATTAATGAAATCTATTCTATTTCCCGTGACGCAAGTGACCAGATTAGCCAGCTTCGCGATTCCAACTCGCTCAATCAAGAAGAGCGGCAGCAGCGAATGGGAGAAATCCATCAGGAGTCCTTTGATAAGATTGAACGGATCGCCGGTAAACAGACCGCCGAATCTGTCAAAGAAAATTCTCGCCGAATGGGCTTTGCACGACACTTCAGACCAGGCGGCTAGCGCTTTACGCGGCTAGATCGTTTGATTCAAGGTTTCAGTTCACGCAAACTGTTGCCTTACAATGTCACCTTAAGGCTCGAATGCAAACTATCAATATCGATGAACCAATTAATGTCCTTGGGGGCAAACTTGAGCCCTGCAGCATTGAACCCATGACGGGCTTTCTTCGTGACGGCTGCTGTAACACCTGCAAAGAGGATGTCGGCTCTCATACGGTCTGCGTGGAACTCAGCAAAGAGTTTCTCGAATACTCCAGATTTGCAGGCAATGATTTGTCGACGCCCCATCCAGAGTTTGGGTTCCCTGGCCTCAAACCAGGTGATAGGTGGTGCCTTTGTGCTGCGCGATGGCTAGAAGCCTATGAAAACAACATGGCCCCAAAAGTCTTTCTTCAGAACACCCACATCAAAGCACTCGACATCGTACCAAGAGAACACCTCGAGGCTTTCGCCGTCACCGTTAACTAAAGAGGCGCTCCATGAGTACGAGACTTCAGGATAAAAAAGTTTTGGTGACCCAATGCGAAGACTATATGGGCCCAGCCATTTGCCAGTTGTTCAAGGCCGAGGGTGCTGAGGTCACGGCACTACCCGGTTTTGTTCCAGGTGACCAATCTGTTGCTGAGTATGCTGCCGATTTGGCTGATATCGATATCTTGATCGCTAACCTGGCCTTTGATCCAACGAGTTCACCGATTGCCGTTATCACTGACGAAGGCTGGCAGCGTCTGTTCGATGTCATGGTTCACCCGCTCATGAGTCTAGTGCGCCATTTTGGGCCCAAAATGGTTGAGCGGAGACATGGCAAAATCGTTGCCATCACCAGTGCTGCTCCGCTTCGAGGTATTGCAGGGTCTTCGGCCTATTGCGCTGCGCGCGGCGCGCAGAATGCTTTTATCAAGGCCAGTGGTATTGAGTACGCCAGACACAATGTGCAAATTAACGCCGTGGCTCAAAATTACGTCAGTAATCCTGCCTACTTTCCCGATGACCTTGTAGCATCAGAGCGATTCCAAAAACATCTGCAGCGCAACGTTCCCATCGGTCGAGTCGCAAGACCTGAGGAATCGGCAGAGCTAGCCTTGTTTTTGGCTTCAGATAAAAGCGACTTTATGGTCGGTCAGGTGGTTCCATTCTCCGGCGGTTGGGCCACTAATAGTTGATTCAAAAGATGAAGAAAAATGTTCACGTTTGGCATGTCGAGATTACCGATTCGAATCAGATCACCCCGCCATTCCCAGACAAACCCTATGAGCTTCGGCTAGTTGCGACTAACCTGCCGGAACTCAATCGGATGCTCTATGTCGCCGTTGGTGCTCTGTGGCTTTGGTATGAGCGACTAGGCTGGAATTATCAAAAATGGGCAAAGTTCTTGAACCAACCCAACATTCAAACCTGGGTAGCCTATGACGGCGCGACACCCGTTGGCTATTTTGAACTAGAAGCACAGCCCGCCGGTTCCGTAGAAATTTGCTACTTTGGCTTACTGCCGGAATTTATCGGTAAAGGGTTCGGTGGCCACCTGTTACGAGACGCAATTGATAAAGCCTGGCAACTCGGCGGAAAACGAGTCTGGCTGCACACCTGCACGCTGGACCACCGACGGGCACTAGCGAATTATCAGGCGAGAGGTTTTAAGGTTTTCAAAGAAGAGGACATTATTGCCAACATTCCAAACGAGGCGATCCAACCATGGCAAGACGCCAATAAACCAGTAACCGCGCAAGGTTCCCCATCGTGAACGCACTTGACCGTTGGAATTGCGGCAATGATCTCTCGGAACCCGTGCCCATCAGCCGCCATGCCAGCTGCGATAATCCACTAGATGATCTATTTAAGGATTGATGACGCTATGAATCCCCTACAGTGGTCGCTATGAAACGCGTTCACATCACTGGCTGTCGACGCAGCGGCACAACCCTGTTGTTTGAAATGCTTGCCACCTGTTTTCGCCACGACGATCATTGTGAGCACGAGCAATCAATATTCGTGCCCGTGGGTCTCACCAACCAATCACTCTACTTCAGTAAAAAGCCTTCCGACATCACCCACATACAAAGGGTATTTAGGGCTGACCCCCAGCTTCACCTAATTTATGTGCGGCGGGATCCCAGGGCCGTCATCACCAGCATACATCCGACCCGATCGGATATTTACTATGCGAGTTTCGAACGTTGGTTACGCTACGAGCAAGCCGTCACCCCGTTACTGCAACATCCACGATTTCATCTAGTGTCATACGAGGAACTAGTGTCAGAACCGGACCTTGTGCAAGAACGCATGATGAATGAGTTTGGTTTTCTGGAGGCGCTACATTCCTTCTCTCAATTTCACGAATTCGCAAAATCATCGGAGAAGGCCCAAATATCCTTGAAAGGATTACGACCCATTAGTCGATCGAGCCTCAACACTTGGCAGCAACACTTACCACGAATTCGCTTTCAGCTGGATCGCTATCCGGAGCTGAAACAGATTGTTCGCAAATACGGTTATGAAACCAGCGATGACTGGTTAACACTCTTGGAAGGCGTCCTTGCCAAAGCACAAACCTATGGTGAAAAAACACCTAGCTGGCTTCAGCGCAAAGAGACCGACATTCGAGTAATGCTGAAGAGCCGGGCTTACCTAAAGCGTTGCTAGGAGCAACGCCAGCAATCATTGTTAGTAGGCCTGGCCCGGTAACCAGGTCACAATCGCCGGCAGCACAAATATCAGTATGAGTCCAACCAGCTGTAGCGCGATAAATGGCAGAACACCTCGGTAAATTGTCGACACTGATATTTCCGGTGGCGCCACACCCTTCAAATAGAAGATCGCAAAGCCCACCGGCGGCGTTAGAAACGAAGTCTGCAAACACACGGCGAAAAGCACCGTAAACCACACCAGATCAAAGCCAAGATCCATCACCACGGGGCTTACCAGAGGTAACACAATCAAAGTGATTTCAATCCAGTCGAGGAAAAACCCCAAAATAAAAGTGAATAAAAGAATTCCAATCAAAATCCCCGTGGGCCCAAAGGGTAATCCTTTTAGCATTCCTTCAATGAGCTCATCTCCACCAAGCCCCCTCAGGACTAACGAGTAGGCAGTGGCACCGACAAAGATCGCGAAAATATAGGCCGTTGTTCGAGTAGTTTCATAGAGTACTTCCTGCAAAACAGGCAGGTTCAGCTGCCGGTTCATCCAGGCCAGCAGCAATGCACCAAAGGCCCCTACCCCGGCAGCTTCTGTTGGGGTTGCGATACCGAAAAAGATCGAACCTAAGACCGCGACGATCAATCCGGCTGGGGCAAAAATCGAAATGATCACATTCAAAATCAAAGTTGCCGACACAGGCTCCGGGTTTTCTGGCACGGGCGCAGCATCAGGGTTTAAATAAGCGTAACCAAGAATGTAAATGACAAAGAGGCTACCCAAAAGCAAGCCGGGAAACAGCGCTCCCAGAAATAAATCACCCACGGGCATTGCCAGCCGGTCAGCCATCAACACCAGCATGATGCTCGGAGGAATTAGAATACCTAACGTGCCGACTGCACATACCGTCCCAACCGCTAGCTCTGGTTTGTACTTTAGCTCCAGCATTTTGGGCAGACCCAGCAATGCCAAAAGCACAACTGAAGCACCGATAATACCTGTCGTCGCTGCGAGCAGAATGCCAATCAGTGCGACG
>Ga0222633_1000579_pt1 | contig 30376 bp, 30 predicted proteins | sample AntAcemetageno48_FD_179816 | JGI IMG/M metagenome (GOLD analysis project Ga0222633, IMG submission 179816) | Saline water microbial communities from Ace Lake, Antarctica - #48 | ecosystem: Environmental > Aquatic > Non-marine Saline and Alkaline > Saline | place: Antarctica: Ace Lake | collected...
ATCCCAATCTGGATAAACGACATGACCGGCAACCGTAAATGTATCGGTTCCATTGAAGAGTTACATGAGCTTACCGGCGTCAAGGTTGATGACCTGCACCGGGAATTCGTTGACGACCTGACATTTACCGTTGAAGGCGAAGAGGGTATATATCGGCGCATCGAAGAAGTTCTGGACTGCTGGTTTGAATCTGGTTCTATGCCCTATGCGCAACTCCACTACCCATTTGAAAATCAGGAGGTTTTCGATAAGGGCTTCCCCGCTGAATACATTGCCGAAGGTCTAGACCAAACCCGAGGCTGGTTCTACACCTTGATTGTCCTTGGCACGGCTCTATTTGATACCCACCCATTTAAGAACGTCATTGTGAATGGCATTGTGATGGCCGAAGACGGCAAAAAAATGTCCAAGAGTCTACGCAATTACACGCCCCCAGATGATTTAATGGAAGAATATGGTGCTGACGCGCTTCGATTGTACCTAATCAACTCAGGCCTGGTTCGCGGCGAAGAACAACGCTTTGCCAACGATGGTGTTAAGGACATGGTTCGCCGAGTATTGCTACCCTGGCTTAACGCCTTTAAGTTTTTCAATACCTACGCAGAAATCGATCAGTGGCGCCCGTCAGAGAATCCGTTGGCAAGCGACAACATTATGGATCAATGGATTCTCTCGAGACTTCAATCCTTGAAAGCTAACATCGCAAAGGAAATGGAGTCCTATCGCCTCTACAACGTTGTACCGCAGCTGTTCGAGTTTATTGAAGAACTTACCAACTGGTATATTCGTTTAAATCGCTCGAGATTTTGGACTGAGGCTGCGTCCGTTGATAAGACTGCTGCCTACCAAACGCTCTTCACGACGCTATACGAATTGGCTCTGGTGATGGCTCCGTTTACTCCCTTCTTGTCAGAAACTATCTATCAGTCCTTCAAACGATACTTGCCAGCTTCAGTTTCTGCATCCGTTCATCTCTGTGCTTACCCCATTGCCTCAAAAGAGCTGATACAACCCATGCTCGAGCAGGCTGTGACTAGAATGCAGCACATCATTTTGTTGGGCCGCCAGAAACGAAATCAAGAAAAGGTGAAAACCAAGTTCCCACTGGCTGAACTGACGGTTATCCACAAAGACAATGCATTACTCGAGGAAATTTCCAGACTAGAATCCTACCTGGCATCTGAGCTCAATGTGAAAGCCGTTGCTTACTCTCAGGACGAGTCGGCTTACATTAACTTGTACGCCAAACCGAATTCTCCAGTACTGGGCAAACGACTCGGCAAAGCGTTCAAAGCGTTCAAACAACAGATTGAAAACTTAACTGCTGAGCAGGTCGATGACTTCCAAACTTCAGGCTCGTTAAGCCTCGCTGGCGAAAACTTCTCCTCCGAGGACATCCTGGTGTTTCGTGAAGCTCGAGAAGGCACTGACGCACTCTCAGACAAGTTCGTCTCGATCGAACTGGTTTGCGAATTAACCGAGCCTCTTATAAAAGAAGGTCTCGCTCGAGAAGTCGTGAATAGAATCCAAAAGACCCGCAAGGATCAACATTTTAATGTTTCCGATCGGATCGACATCGTCATCTCGGCAGATGAGACCTTAACCGATGCAATTCAATCCCATGAGGCCCACGTCAAACGTGAAACTCTGACCGATCAATTGACTTTTTCCAAACAGAAATCTGAGGTCGAATACGATATCGATGGCTCGCTGTTAGGACTCACCGTTACTAGGGCTTAGCTATTCCTGCGGGGGCCAGCCAGCTCGCCAGACTGGCCCCGCAGCTTCCGCCACTGTAAAGTAACGTCAAAATCTTAGCCTGCGGACTTCTGATGGACGAACTCATTGCCCAACCTCTCTCGGCAATTGCCGCAGCAATCAAATCCAAACAAGTCACCTCCGTCGATCTGGTTAAGGCCTTCTTGGATCGGATCGATACTGTTAACCCAAAACTCAATGCTGTCGTAACACTTAACACTGACAACGCCTTAAAGTACGCGGCCAAGGCTGATGCTGACCTTGCGAACGGTGAAATCCATGGTCCGCTCCATGGTGTTCCAATGACGATTAAGGACAGCCTTGATACTCGGGATGTTGTGACCACCTGGGGCACCACCGGCCGTAAGGATTTTTTACCAGGACGAGATGCAACCGCTGTCGGCAGGCTTCGAGATGCAGGAGCGATACTGCTGGGAAAAACCAACACACCGGAATTCACCCTCGCCTTTCAGACCGACAATCTTCTGTTTGGCGCGACCAAAAACCCCTACGACCTGTCAAGATCTCCGGGCGGCAGCAGTGGCGGCGCCGCGGCGCTGATTGCCGCCGGCGCGACATTATTTGACGTTGGAACGGACACCGGAGGCAGTATTCGACTGCCTTCGCACTTCTGCGGTATCACCGGTATCAAACCCACGACTGGCAGAGTGCCCTGCACTGGTAATGCATTACCGTCCTCAGGACTCATCGCCCGGCTGAGCCAACCAGGCCCCATGGCCAGATGCGTGGCGGACCTGGAGCTACTACTGGGTATAATGTCTGGGCCAGACCTGCTCGACCCAAATACCGTCCCGATACCGCTCGGCTCGTCTAAGGATGTCGATCTTGCGCAACTTAGGTTCGCTTATCACACCGAAAACGGTATCAAAGTTCCCGAACCAGCAATTGTTAGCGCGGTCCAAAACGTCGCGGAGCTACTCGGTAAACACGGCCACTTAATATCAGAAGCTCGTCCTTCTGGGATTGAAATGACGAATCTAATCTTGAGCCGGCTATTTGCTGCCGATGGCGGCGAAATGGTCGAGGCGTTATTAGAAGATTGCCGCACCAGTGAGCCGTCGCCAAGAATCGCCGCGATGCTGGAGCCGGGCAGTCCGACATTCAGCCAACAGGAGTTCGCCAGAATAATCGAACTCTGGGATAACTTTCGTAGTTCGATGTTGAGCTTGTTCGCGGATTTTGATGTTTTACTTTGCCCCGTGAACGGTCGCACTGCCATTCCTCTCGGCGAAGAGGAAGACATGGCAAACTATACCTATACAAGTGCTTTTAACCTCACTGGTTGGCCCGCCGCCGTGGTAAGGGCAGGAACCGACTCAGCAGGGCTACCCATTGGTATCCAAGTCGTCGCCGCGCCATTCAGAGAGGACCACTGTTTAGCCGTCGCTGCATGGATAGAAACTGAGCTGGGTGAATTCCCACCTCCCGGGATTTTCTGTGGCAAAAACTAAACCAATTTAGCGTTTTACTCGTCTTAATGACTACAAATACAGCATCTGGCCGTCGTCAGACGCAGAAAACACCCAAACTATCGCGTCCCAACTGGCATACAACGAGATCACCCAGTATCCTACGGGCCGATAGACGGGAAACCGGTTCTAAGGAAATTGTATGAAAGTGACAAAAGTCTGGCTTAACGGCACTCGTGCTTTAACTTTAGCCTCAGCTTTACTGGCCCCTCTTGCGGTACTTATTGCGGTACCACAAGCACAGGCCACCAACCTCGCGAATATTTACGATCTCGCGATCAACAAAGACCCTCAACTCGCAGCAGCAAGAGCCAACTACTTGGCCACCCGTGAGGCTCTGCCGCAAGCTCGTGCTGCGCTCCTACCGAGTGTCTCTGTTGGCGTGTCGACCGACGATAACAAACGTACGATCGTGAACAGCGGTTTCACCGATGAATACAACGATCATTCATGGCAGGCATCACTGGTACAGCCAATTTTCCGGCTCGACCGATGGTTTAGCTTCCAAGCAGCAAAAAACATTGAAGCTGGTGCAATGGCTGTGTTTGCGAGCGAGCAACAAGAGCTGATTTTTAGAGTCTCAGATTCCTATTTGAACATCCTTGAGGCCAACTCCCAGCTAGTTTCTGCCCGAGCAGAAAGAGACGCCGTTAAACGCCAACTCGAACAGGTTCAGCAGCGCTTCGATGTCGGCCTGGTCGCTATCACCGACGTATTAGAATCAACCGCTGCTTTTGATAGTTCAACCGTCAATGTGATCGAAGCTGAAGGTCGCCAGGACATTACCTTTGAAACCCTACTTCGTCTCACAGACGAGCGCTATGTGGAAATCGACGGCTTAGCTGCTGAATTCCCAGTCGAATACCCTGAACCAAATGATAGTGAAGCCTGGGTTGCTAGAGCACTTGAGGGAAACTATGAACTCATCGCCGCGCGCGAAAATGTGAATTCCTCCCACAAGAATCTATATGCCTCTCGCAGCCGACACCTTCCGACCGTTGAGGCTCAGGCTCGATTAGCTGAAAGCACCTCCGGCGCAGGACAGAACTTTCTAGGCTCTGGCGGCGGCGATACAGAAATCGAACAACGCTCCTATTCCCTAATCCTCAACGTCCCGCTCTTCTCCGGCGGGGCCACCCTTTCCGCCTCTAAGGAAGCCGGTTACCGACTAGAGCAAGCCCAGCGTAATTTCGACCTAATCCAACGTCAAACTGTCGAAAGCACCAGAAACCTGTTCAGCGCCATCAATACCGACGTAGCACGGGTTCGAGCACGCCTGCGCGGGATCGAATCCAGCCAAAGCGCTCTGGATGCAACTCAAACTGGTTACGAAGTAGGCACTCGAAATATCGTTGATGTGCTTTTGGCTCAACAACGCCTATATCTCGCACAGTTTCAGTACGCCAGTGCCCGATATCAGTACATTCGCGACACTTTGCGGCTTAAACAAACAGTTGGCTCCTTGAGCCCTGAAGATATCTACTCTTTAAACAAATTCATTACAGCCGATAAATCGGTTGCTAGAATTACGCCTACAACCCGTTAGGGAACCTAACATCGGGGGAACGCGCTAAGATCGCGACCCTCGACTTCGGACTAGCACCGATGACCATAAAGTTTTTCCTCACAGCTGCAGTATTTGGCTGTATCACAGTTGTGACATTATCCTGGCTAGACGTCGACCCAGAGCCATCCGCTATCGCAGCGACGCAGTCGGCAGTGTCAGCCGCCGAGGCCTTGACCCGGGACGAAAGTAATAACATCACCGTTTTTAGAGACGTCAGCCCCTCTGTTGTGTTCGTCACTAATACTCAATTGAGGCGTCAACGATTCTCTCTCAACGTCATGGAGATTCCTACTGGAAGTGGAACCGGGTTTGTCTGGGACGATTCAGGTCTGATCGTGACTAATTTCCATGTAGTCAATCGCGCCAATAAAATTACGATCACTTTGGGTTCCGGCAACAGCTACGAGGCTGAAGTTATTGGTGCTGCACCAGAAAAGGATGTCGTACTTCTCAAGATCAACGCTCCGAATGAAATTCTAAAACCCATTCCACTGGGGGACTCTGAAAAACTCGCAGTAGGCAGGAAGGTTCTCGCCATCGGCAACCCATTTGCCCTCGACACCAGTCTTTCTGTTGGGGTGGTTAGCGCCCTCGGCAGAGAGATCAAATCTGTGAGCAATCGCACGATCAAAAATGTCATTCAAACCGATGCCGCCATTAATCCCGGCAATTCCGGTGGTCCACTGCTCAATTCAATGGGGCAACTAGTCGGCGTGAACACGGCAATTTACAGTCCTTCCGGTGCTAGTGCAGGGATTGGCTTCGCAATACCCATCAACACCATCAAGAAAATTATTCCCCAGTTAATCGAACACGGTACGTTGTATCGGCCTGTCCTGGGTATTGAAACACTAACCGATTACTGGGCGAAACGACTGAAGGTAAAAGGGATAGCAATATTGACCGTGAGAGAAGGTTTACCGGCTGACATTGCTGGTATGGTCGGTGTCAGAGAAGACTCCAGAGGGAATATTCACCTAGGTGACGTGATTATTGCTATCGCTGGTGAGCCTGTCACCAATGAGGACTCACTGCTATCATTGCTGGAGCGCTTTGAGCCTGGTGACACTATTGATGTCACAACCCTTAAAGATGACGAGATACAAAACTATCAGGTGACACTAACGGCGCCTGAGTAGGGAGAGAGAGGGCTATCGATGTTTCTATCTTCACTAACACTAAAACAAAAAGAGACATTTCTTTGTCTCGCCTACAATGTTGTTGTGTCCGATGGGGACCTCACTGTTGGCGAAGAGTTGATGATGGAGGAAATGAGCCGCGAAATGAATATGGATCGCAGCTTTATTCCCCATTATGTAGAACTCGATGGCGTCGAGATGGTTTTTCAAACCCGTAAAGCCAGAGTCACGGTCATGATCGCCTTGATTCGTCTGGGCTACGCGGATGGTGCTTTTGAAGTAGAAGAACAAAGCTTCCTGAAGGTACTTTGCGAGGCTTTTGAAATAACCGAGGCAGACTTCGCTTTGATCGACAATTGGGTTAAGCGCCTCGTCGCGCTAGAGAAAGAAACAAGTGCTTTTATGTAAATGCGGTCCCAACTACTCTCCACTATCACGATTGCACTCTTCGCGACGAGTTACGCGCCTGATCAACAACTCGAAAGTGTTGTGTTGGGCGAAAAGTTAATTGCTAAACCACCCACCGATTGACAAAACACCTATAGCCTAAACAATGGCTCGACACGCCTTACCGACGACATCCCGCCACAGGAAAGCAAAGACAACTGGACCACCAAAATCACGCGCACATAGACCCAATCACCATCATCATGGGTGATCTGGATCGCATCAAGGACATTTACCAACCGGTACGAAGTTTCAACTTGTTTTCTGGCATAGAAAATAACTATCCAACCTCGGTTCGTCTCACCTTCTGCGGCAACAATGCCCAAAGTCAGCAGGGTGAAATTACAATGACCAAGTCCATTCAAGGCAACGACTATCTCTACATCATCAAAATGATAAAACGACTCGATGCTTTCACCACAGAAGAAACCTCATATCAAAGCAAGAAATTGCCCAATGGTCTCAATACTTTAGTGACATTAGCGTCTGCGATGACACCGCCATCGAACAGTCGGTAGGTTAAAAGCTTACAAATCCCACCGATATTCGCGACTAGTCGTAAACTACCATTCGTCTCACCATGCTTGAATGAAACCATGGATGAATCCATTTCTTTTTACGCTGTTTCCTGGCAAATGCATTATCTGCAAAGCCTCAACCAACCGGCACCTTGACCTTTGCGCCGGCTGTCAACGAGGCCTGCCCTATCCCAAAAAGCCCTGTTGGCAGTGCGGTTTGGAGATGACTATTGCTAACGATATATGTCGGGCGTGCATTGCAACGCCGCCACTCTTCTCCCACTGTTTCAGTTTACTTCGCTATGAGCCACCAGTGGATGTCTTGATAAGCCGATTCAAAACCGGTCACAAGCTCGCCGTCGGACGAGTTCTCTCCATCCTTTTGGCAAGGGCATATCAACGCCACCACATTATTGCCCCTCATTGTTGGATTCCGGTTCCATTGCATCGACGTACGTTGCGCTCACGGGGCTTCAACCAGGCATTGGAGATTGCCCAGGTTTTGACAGAATTTACCTACATCCCAACCCGGAGCAAGGCCGTCAGACGAGTCATCGACACTCGAGCCCAAAAGCGACTAGATGCCGCCACACGCAGGTCTAACATCCACAATGCCTTTGAACTCAATCTAGATCTCTCTGGGCAGAGCGTCGCAATCGTTGATGACGTCGTCACTACAGCCGCAACGGTATCCGAACTCGCTCATACTCTGCTTGCCCGAGGCGCAAGTGACGTCCAGGTTGTTTGTCTAGCTCGCACTCCCGCCAATACCTCACGGCTGTGATACAGTTCATGTTTTTTTAAGGGAGCACGACGATGGATTGGGAAAGTTTGGATGTCGCCAGTATGTTTGAAGCTGGCACATCACACGATGGCGAGTCTGCGCCAGCTTTTCACATTATCATTTCTGATGATGAAATCCTCTGCCCTGCCACTGGGCCCTGGAAGCCAGTCACCACGGATGAGTTTCGCTGGTTGGGTCTAGAGTCGATTGGCGAACATTTTCTGGGTTACGTCAGTGGCGTGCCTGTTTATGCAACGGAAGTGGACTCAGAGTCGGAACAACCAGAAGGCTACGCCTTCGACACACTCTGGTCTTTTCTTGGCCAGGTCGACGGAGCTGTATTTTCTCTCGTGGGCAAGGCCAAGCAGATCGTAGAATGGTTCAGAACCCACCGATTTTGCGGCCAATGCGGAAAACCTACTGGCGATGCAGCTTCTGACCGATCGCGAAAGTGCGACACCTGCAATCAAATGTTCTACCCAAGATTGTCACCCTCCATCATCGTCCTCATTACTCGTGGAGAAGAGGTATTGCTGGCGAAGAACGCCAATACTCGAGGCAACTTCTACTCCACCCTGGCAGGGTTCGTCGAGCCAGGAGAAAGTCTCGAGCAAACAGTCCATCGTGAGGTCTTCGAAGAAGTTGGGCTGAAGGTGAAAAACCTTCAGTATTTCAATAGCCAATCCTGGCCTTTTCCTAATTCGTTAATGTTGGGGTTTCATGCCGAGTACGACAGCGGTGAGATCAATATTCAAGATGAAGAAATCGCTGATGCCCAGTGGTTCCACTACACGGAAATGCCGAATCGCCCTGCTATGGTTTCAATATCTGGTTGGCTAATAGACGAACATATCAAGAAGTTACAAGCCGGATGAAGGTTAGCGACTTTGCAGCCCTGTCCCCGGATCGGGTAATGGATGCAGCCGAGAGTCTCGGTTATCGATGTGACGCAAGAATTTTAGAGCTCAACAGCTACGAAAATCGCGTCTACCAAATTGGAATCGATGAAGCGGATCCTATTATCGGCAAGTTTTATCGGCCGAATCGCTGGTCAGACGAGCAGATTATCGAAGAACATGAATACACCTTACAGCTGGCCCAGCAGGATATCTCTGTCGTTGCTCCGCTAGTCATCGATGACCAGACGTTATTTAGTCATGAGGGATATCGCTTTTCACTTTATCCTAGGCGTGGCGGTCGGGCACCTAACCTTGATGACCTCGATAACCTCGAAATACTCGGACGCCATATCGGCAAGATACACGCCGAGGGCCAACTTCGTCTTTTTGTCCATCGACCCGAAATATCCGTCGCAACCTATGCTGAATTTGCCAGAGCATACTTGCTCGACAATAATTTTATTCCCGACGAATTGTTGCCGGCCTACACCACACTCTCCGAACAGCTTTTAGAGACCTTAAAGAACCGTTTTGCGACAGCCGCCGGTGTTCGCCAGATCAGACTCCATGGTGATTGCCATATGGGCAACGTGCTTTGGCGAGATGATGTCCCTCATTTTGTAGATTTTGACGATGCGAGAAATGGCGTTCCGATCCAAGACCTGTGGATGATGTTATCAGGAGAGCGCGATGAGCAAACCATTCAGCTGGACGCAATCCTTGAGGGATACAGAACATTTGTAGATTTCGACATGCAACAGATACAGCTCATCGAGCCCCTCCGCACCCTACGTCTAATGCACCACGCCGCGTGGCTTGCATTTCGTTGGGATGACCCAGCATTTCCAAGAGCATTCCCATTTTTTAATAGTTTGCGCTATTGGTCTGATCACATTCTAGAGTTAAGAGAGCAAGCCTCCAGACTTCAGGAACCGACAATAGAGCTATATTAGGCTGCCTGAGCTGGCGCTAGCCTCGAAGATTTACTGCGATATTTGTTGACGACCGGGTTGGCGTACATTTCGAGCCACTTCTGTTGATGCTCTTCCGGGCACGCAGCTAACCGCGCTTCGAAGGCAGCTGTTTCGGTTAGCTGCACAGTACTACCCAGTGCTCGCCAGGTATCAACGTATCCCCCGGCATCACCATCAGGGCGGCCAGCTAATTGTTGCAGGGCCCAATAGTTCACATGATAAAGCTGGTAGTTGTCTAATAATTGGCGATCCAAGGCGTTCGCGATTTCTTCCGGTGACTCAAATTCACCTTGAATCGCTGCGCCGAATCGTAAGTAGACCTGACCTTTAAACTCACCTAGACCTTTCACGAGGCTAAGTAAGTCCTCACCGGCGGGTTTTTGATACTGCCCAGACACAGATATGGCGGACAACTCTTTCGCTTTCAGCAGGTCACAGGGATCGTACTCGTAACTGATGGATACAGGTACAATCGACAGCTGCTTAACCAATTTTCCTAGCGGTGCTTTCCGATCCGCCAGCGCAAACATCTTGATAATGGCTGGGTCGGTTACGTCTAGTCCATTCTTCGCTCGTCCCTCGGCCTGAGCAATCCAAACCGATGAGCCTTCGGCAATCGACTCACGGATATATTGTGAGGATTGTAGCAAAGCCGCATAAACTTTTTTCGCCCCCTCTTCAGCGCGACGAATAAAGAAGCTCTTATTAAGTTTCATTAAGTGGGTTGCGAATTTTCGCTGAATCAAGTTATCCCCAACGGCAATTCGCACGGTGTCTCGACCAGACAGCCACAATGCATAGTCAACCAACATCGAATCTCCAGCGATGTCTCGATGATTGCCGACAAAAAGATGCGCTCTCTCGGAATCCAACTGATCAACACCCTCGAACACAAAATCAGTCATTGTTTCCGTGACAATGCGCTTCGCATAGTAGGAAATAACTTCCTGAAATTCCTTTATCGTGCTTACTTTGCCAAGCGAGCGGCGCAGTACATAGCGCGCAACCAGCCGCACCAACGGAGGCGCGAATCGACTCAACCTCGGCGAATGATATTTCCCCAAGAAGTCTAAAAACTCCCAATCTTCTAACAGACTCCTAATTACAGCCTTGACCTCATCATCATGATAGGGCCGAATATCGTCAAATTTACTCATAGGTGAGGCGTGAAGAATTTTGTATAGTTTACCGCTAAACATATGATTGGGTCACATGACTTCGACTGAGATTGCGCTGACATTTGCCGAGTATGGCGACCTCGCGGCGTTGACAGAGATCTACAACCATTATGTCTTGAACTCTGCCATTACCTTTGACACTGAGCCCTTCTCAACCGAGGATCGAAAACCCTGGTTGAGCCAATTCACACCCGGCTCATTACATCAATGTCTGGTGGCAAAGCGACAAGGCGAGATCCTCGGCTATGCTTCCAGCTCAAAACTACGACCCAAACCGGCCTATGACTCTTCCGTTGAGACAACCATCTACCTACATCCTAATGCACTTGGGCAGGGGCTGGGTGACCTACTCTATGGCAGATTGCTAGACAACCTGACGGAATTGGGCATACATCGCTGTTACGGAATTGTTGCCCTTCCCAACGAGCCGAGTATTCGGTTGCATCGTCGTCTCGGCTTTTCGCAGATTGGTGTGTTAAACGAGGTTGGCTTCAAATTCGGCCGATACCATGACACCGCTTGGCTAGAGAGGCGATTGAGCGCATCACTGCCTCAAACTGATCAGAATTAACGACAGCCCCAGCATGATGAGCAGCACAAAGGCGACGCGCCGTACCAGCAAATCTGGAACTGAGGGCAACAGTTTATTGCCGACTAGCGTCGAACCAATGACCATTGGAATTGACATGACCGTCAACCAAATTACCTCGGTCGTGACGTGACCATGCCAGGCGACAAATCCCGAACGAAACAAGGTCGAAACGGCAAAAGTCGCCAACATCGTCGCACGAACAGTTTGGATCAAGATCGGCTGCCGATAGAGGTAGTACGCGATCGGCGCACCAGATGCGCCGTATAAGCCTCCCATCAGGCCTGCCGACGAGCCCACTAGCCAACTCAAAATCGGTGCTGATGGTTTTGAATAGGGCGCAGGCTTCAGCATCAACAGTATCCCCGCCCCGACAATCACGACCCCAAGCACCAATCTCAGAAGCTCGTGATCATCCGCCGACCACAGATCGAGAAGAAACACGCCCACCACAATCAGAGGCAGCATCCCGAGAGCGATGGGTATCACAAACGTGCGGTCAATAAATCGGTAGGTCCTGCGAAGCGCAACCGAGACATTAATCAAACTAATTATGCTCACAACAGCCGCAGCTGCTGCAATGTCAAGCAGCCCGAAAAGAGCGACGCCGCCCATCACGATCAGACCCATCGCAAATCCTGCGATGGTTTGAACAAAGGCGCCGAGGCCAACTAATACGATGAAAGCGAGCTGTTCCAATGAGAATCTTTGATTTGTCTTGTGACGAAGGTAATATCTTAACAGCTTCGTTCTTCAGCTCAGCTTTTGCGTGGATTGGCAAATCAAGCCTCGACTAGCATATTATCTACTTCTCGCTGACGAGGTATAAGACTATGGACCTACAACTAGCAGGCAAAACAGCCCTCGTAACCGGCAGTAATCGCGGCACCGGCTTGATCATCGCGACCCAACTGGCAAATGAAGGTGCGCACGTGGTTCTCCATAGCCTTGAGGCTGGAGACGCCCAGGCCGCTGCCAAGCATATCAAAAATGCCAGAGCAGTCGAGGGTGATATCACTCACGACGAAGGGGCCGAGCAGGTCGCTCAACAACTGGCAGACCTCAATTTACAACCTGACATTTTAGTCAACAACTACGGCACCGCCGCGGCTGGCACATGGAGCTCCCTGACCACAGAAAACTGGGTCGACTTGTATCAAAAAAATACGCTCTCTGCCGTGCGTATGGCCAATATGGTCATACCTCACATGCGACAAAGGCGTCTTGGTCGCATTGTAAATCTCGGCACTATCGGTTCAACCAGACCAAACAGCCGGATGCCCCACTACTACGCAGCGAAGGGGGCCATGGCAAACCTAACCGTGAGCCTCGCAAAGGAATTAAGCGGTACCGGTATTACTGTCAATCTCGTTTCACCGGGATTAATCAGAACCCCTGAAGTTGAAGCTCACTACTTAGCCCGCGCCAAAAAATCCGACTGGGGTGAAACTTGGGATGCGGCCGAGAGTCAGATCACAGATCATTACAATCCCAACCTCATCGGCCGCATCGCGACGAGGGAAGAAGTCGCCAATATTGTGACCTTCCTTTGTAGCGCTGCTGCAAGCTTCGTCACTGCTCAAAACATTCGCGTCGATGGTGGCGCCGTGGATATCGTCTAATGCTCTGGATCAAAGTACTCCATATTCTATTTGTGATGGCCTGGATGGCAGGATTGTTCTACTTGCCGCGAATACTGGTCCACTATGTAGAAGGCAAGGCCAATAACGAGGACACCAGGCGGCTCGTTACGATGGGCCACAAGTTGTTTCGGTTTTCATCGTTGATGGCATTATTGGCTCTCGGATTCGGCTTCTGGCTTTGGCTGGGTTTCGGTTTCGGCGGCACGTGGCTTTGGATCAAGCTCGGGCTGGTGGGACTCCTACTACTCTATCACCACCAGTCGATGCGTTATATTCGCAGGATGCAGAAGAACGAGATCATCGAGTCCTCATTGTTTTTTCGCCTCTATAACGAGGCCGCCTTGATCATTGTGATTCCCATTTTGATGATGGTCGTCGTAAAGCCGGTTTTTTAATTTCAAGCGACGGATATCGGTCCCAGCTCCGTATCACCCTTAACTATCAAAAATAGACGGAGATAATCGATATGAGGATTCAAAAACTAATTCTGATCACAAGCTTAATAACGCTGAGCACAGCCGTAGTAGCAGAACCCAAAGGCCCAGGGCAGCGAAAGTTCGACAAGGTCGACAGCGATGGTGATGGCTACGTTTCTTTTGAGGAGTTCAAAGCACCACCTCGAAAACGAGGTCACAGGGCTGATCTGGATGGTAACGGCGACGTGACTCGAGCGGAGGTCTCACAGCACATTGCAGAACGTAATGGTGAAATGAGTGAGCGCGCAAACGAACACTTCGCGAAAATGGACCTGAATGGAGACGACGTTGTCACCAGGGAAGAAGCCAAACAAGCCGCTTTCTACCGAATGGACAAGGATCAAGACGGCGTTCTATCTCCGGCAGAACTCAAGCGTCCTAAGCGAAAAAATCACGGCAAAAAACACGGCCGTCGTGACGGTGAATAGGCAACTCAACTGCTTTGAATGAACCACAAACAGATCAAGAAGCAGTACTCGTCACTCAGGTCCAGGCCGGTGATGGTGCTGCCTTCCACCTTCTGCTGAAGCAAAACTTGCCAATGATTCACCAATACGCTAGTCGTATGCTCGGCAACCCTGCCGAGGCAGCTGATGTCGCTCAGGATGTGTTTATTCGGTTTTGGCAGAAATCACAGTCTTTTGATCCCACTCGAGCAAAGCTTAGTACCTGGCTACATCAGATTGCCCATAATCTATGTGTGGACTATTTTCGAAAACAGGCCAGATTGACGGGGCTCGAAGATCGTGAAGAACCCACAGGTGCTTTGCTGGAAAGTGACCTTGACCAGGAGCAACGAACGCAGCTGATGAGAACGCTGATATCGCAGTTGCCTGAACGGCAACGCAGCGCTTTGATTCTTTGCCATTATCAAGGCTTCTCCAACAACCAGGCGGCAAAAATTCTCGATGTCACCATTGAAGCTTTGGAATCTTTGTTGTCCCGAGCAAGGCGAACGCTAAAAAGCACACTTAAGGAGCAGAGCCTATGAACAAGACGGAATTTGACGATCTGCTAGCCAATTTTGGCGCTAACCTGAATCTCTGGCCCGAGGCGCAACGCGATGCTGCTAAATCCGCATTGGCGATCTACCCTGCGTGGCAAACACAATTCGCTGACGAAAAACGTCTGGATGACTTACTTGATAAAGAGCTTGATAAAGAGCTTGATAAAAAGCTTGCTGAACTCGTTGATGGCTACCACATCGAACCATCGGCAATTGCTCGTCTTGAACAGCAGATTCTGAAAAAGACTATCTACCACAAGACAGCACTGGATAAGCTGCTTGATTGGGTCTCACCTGCCCACGGCATTTGGAAGCCAGCCCTCGCTGCCTGTCTACCCATTCTTGTCGGTGCGTCCATCGGCCTTTCCGTCGATGTTGGAGAACAATACAGCCTTGAGGATGAGTTAACGTTAACGGGCCTCGAATCAGAATCCTGGGAGAGTCAAATTGAGTAGTCGAACCACACTAATCGTCCTCGTCATTTCCGTCACCATTAATTTGCTGGTGGCGGGAGCGATTATTGGCCATCTAGTAAAGGGAGGCCCAGTACCCAGATTCCCCAACCATCTAGGTCAAGTTCTAGAGGATATCAGCCCCGAACAAGAGGCCAATATGAAGCAACAATTCCATAAATTTCGCCGCGATGGTCGAGATCTGCATCAGGCAATGAGACAACAGCAACGACAGCTGTCGACAGTAATCCTACAGGACCCCTTCAATGAAGAGGCCACACGCGCTGGATTCGAAAAACTTCGCGAAAAAGGCAACGATGTTCAAGCCCATATGCATGACCAGATGACCCTGGTCATGAAAAACCTTAGCGCAGAAGACAGGGCGAAACTCATTCGCCGTTTGTTGAGTACCCGGCGGGGTGAGGGACGGCCCAGACACCAGCCGCAAGACCATCGACAAGAGTTAAAACAAGAGTCAGGCACACCCTAAAAAATAGCGCTCAAGTAGGTATACTGCACGCAAAACTTAGTCGTCCTTGCAAAATGCCTCAAACTAATCGCGCCCTCGGTGACTTTATCAGCCGATCCTTACAAATCACTGCAAACGGCTACTTCGAACTAGAAGCCGATCAAGATTGGCGCTCGCCCTGCGAATTCAAGATCGTAGATGGTCTATCTCATTGGCGTCCAACGACGATGGATACTCTGCTGGATTTTGCGGGCCTAGCCAATGCAGTGGACAAGCCAATCCATCCCGATATACAAAGCTACTACAGCAGCTTCTGGTCTGGCTCACTCCAAGGCAAAAGTGAAGAAGGCTCGTTAAGCCTTATCCAACTTTGGAACAATGATGATTTCGATCGTTTGGTCGAGAATTTGGTAGGCCATCTATTTATGAAGAACCAAAGTAAGCAGCCATTTACCGTTTTTTTTGCGACGACCGAAGCAGATTCCGAGTTGTTTTTGAGCATTGACAATGAAACCGGCAAAATACTACTTGAAGAGCCAGGAAAACCTCCGCTTCGAGAAGTCGAATCAAACATCGAGACTTTTCTTAATCGTCTTGAACCGGATCTTTCACCACCGGCTATATACTGAGACCAATCTACATGAATCAACTGACCCTAAAACCGATCTCTCAAGTTGGTGGAGAAATCAATCTACCGGGATCAAAGAGCCTATCAAATCGCGCACTGTTGCTCGCTGCTCTTTGCCCTGACGAGACACAACTCATCAACCTGCTAAAGAGCGAGGATACTGAGCGGATGGTTGTCGCTCTGCGTCAACTCGGAATTGCCATCAGCCTATCCGAGGACTATCAATCCTGCACTGTGAGGGGGAACAATGGCTTGTTTTCGCCACCCAATGATACGCGGTTTTTTCTCGGCAACGCAGGAACCGCTATTCGCCCCCTGACTGGAATGTTGGCCATGATGCCTGGTATATTCGTCATTGATGGTGATGATTATATGCGCAAGCGTCCTATTCACCATTTGGTCGAAGCGCTAACCGAGCTCGGCGCATCAATTCAATACCTTGGCAAACCAAACTGTCCGCCCATTCGAGTCAAAGGTGGGGAAATACAGGGTGGCTCTGTGTCTGTGAGAGGAGATATTTCAAGCCAATTTCTAACAACTTTGTTGATGTCGCTACCGCTAGCCAAAAAAGATAGCGAAGTTACCGTAATTGGTGAGCAGGTGTCGAAACCCTATCTGGACTTAACACTAGATATCATGAAGCGCTTTGGCGTTAGCGCGACCCACGACAACTATCAAAATTATCAAATACCCGCCTGCCAAACCTATCAATCACCGGGACAATACCTCATTGAAGGAGATGCTTCTTCGGCTTCATACTTTTTTGCAGCAGCGGCGATCAAAGGCGGCACGATTAAGGTCAACGGTATCGGCAAAGAAAGTGTCCAAGGTGACTTTGACTTTCTTGAAGTTATTGAGGAGATGGGCGCAATTGTTCGACGAGGTGACACCTGGGTGGAGGTGGAGGGCGCAACGCTCACAGCAATCGATATGGATCTCAATCACATTCCAGATGCAGCAATGACAATCGCCACCATGGCACTCTTCGCTGAAGGGACCACTACCATTCGCAATATCTACAACTGGCGAGTAAAAGAAACCGACCGTATGCATGCCATGTCGACGGAACTTCGAAAACTGGGCGCGAAGGTCGAAACCGGAGACGACTACATCGTCATCGAGCCACCAAAGCAATTACAATCCGCCGAGATCGATACCTACGGCGACCATCGTGTGGCCATGGCGTTCTCGCTTGCCGCCTTGGGAGACCAGGAAATTACGATTAACCACCCTGAGGTCACCGCAAAGACTTTCCCCAATTACTTCGAGGTCTTCAAGTCAATCTGTAATCCGAAATAAATCAGCTGCTCTAACTTAAACCACTATTTAGAACAAGGCTTCTTGAGTGCCGAGAGAATGTCCTTCATGACTCAGCAACCAAGACTTAGCCGCCAGTCCTCCGCCGAATCCTGTCAGACTTCCGTCCGCACCGATAACCCGATGGCACGGGATCACAATTGGAATAGGGTTTCTGCCATTGGCTGCACCCACCGCTCTCACGGCCTTTGGTCTGCCGATTCGTTCAGCAATATCTCGATAGCTACAGGTTATTCCAAAGGGTATTTCCTGCAGCGCATCGAGCACCTGGCGCTGAAAGGCCGTCCCGGTCGGAGACAGTTTCAAAGTAAAGACCTTCCTCGTGCCGTCGAAGTATTCAGCTAACTGCTGGCATTCTTCGCTGAACCGAGCTTCAGATTCAATCCAGTCTGGCGCAGGTTCTACCAGACCCTTGCCTTGCGGAAAGCCAATTATAAAAAGACTGTCCGCATCACCTGCGAGAAGTAGATCACCGACAGGTGAAGCCATATAACAATACAACATACTATTTCTCCAATTGCGCTGCTGCTCGCCACAGATGCATTCCCGCATAGGCCCGCCAAGGACGCCAACGTTCGGCTCGATCTAACAAAGCTTGTCGCGATTCTATCCCGAGATAGCTGCGTGCGACCTTGAGCAGCACTAGGTCACCATCGAGGAAGGCATCAGGATCATTGAGTGCCCGCATCGCAATGTACTGGGCCGTCCAGGGGCCAATTCCCTTAATCGCAGTTAGTTGTTCCACTAAACGTTCGGTCGCCACATCAGGATCAAAACGAATATCTCCATCAGCGACATGCTGGCTCAAATCTTTGATCGCCTGGGCACGATTTTTAGGCATAGACAGAGCTGTTGTATCAAGTGATACCAAATCCTCCGCTTCAGGAAAGCACAACCCAAACTCTGTCTGATTTCCATACTGAGCAGCGATTCGACCCATCACGGTCGTCGCGCCTTTAACGGACACCTGCTGACCAACAATCGCTCGAACCGCGATCTCAAAAGGAGACCAGCAGCCCGGTACTCTCTGACCCGGTGACTGACGAACTAATTTTTTCAGATCATCATCTCGGCCTAATACAGAGGCCACTTCCGCTGGATCAGCATCTAGATCAAACAGGTTCTTTATTCGAGTCGTTATTTGAAACAATAATTTTGCATCTTCAGTTTCTATCGCCACAAGCAGAGCTGGTTCATCGGGATGTTTAGTGACTAACAGGTGCGAGGCGATTCCACCCACCGAAATGGTTCTTGTGTAACGACTATCGTCAACTGTCTCGACCCCAGGAATCGCTCTCACAGACAGAAATGAGAGCAGGCTTGAAAAGTCGAATGGTTCTCGATAGCTCAACTTTAAACAGAAGGCGCCCCTGTCTCCCGCAGCTTTCGATTCTCGACGTAGCTGAGAAGGAGGTTTCCCATAGACCTGCTTAATATGGTCATTGAATCGTCGAACACTCCTATATCCAGAGGACAACGCAATGTCCGTCATTCCCAGCCGGGTTTCATCAAGTAATTTTTTGGCAAAGTGTACGCGGCGAGTTTGGTCAACTGATTGTGGTGATGTGCCTAAATGCTTAGCGAAGAGTCGCCCCAGATGTCTCGACGTTACCCCAAGTCGATCACTGAGCTCCTCGATGGATCCGTCATCTAAAGCACCTTCACTGATCAGTTGTAGAGCTCGTTTGACGGTCGTCGATGTACCCATCCAGGCTGGCGTACCTGGGGATGTTTCCGGTCGACAACGCAGGCAAGGTCTAAAGCCCGCATCGGCAGCCGCCGCAGCAGTTAGAAAAAAGATGACGTTTCGCGCAAGGGGTGCTTTCACAGGGCAAATCGGCCGGCAGTAAATTCCAGTGGTTTTCACACCAATAAAAAAACGACCATCGAATCGCGAATCACGAGCCTGTCGTGCCTGTTCAAATTGCGCGTGAGAAAATTGAGAGTCGCTTGTCATGAACAACAGCTTAGGTAACCAGCGAATGTTAAGCTAGCCGAAATCGGACCTCGTTCTATCGCGATCCCTGACTGGTATACTCACACCATGCTCGAGAATTTGGGACACATTGATCATCCAGCTCAACGGTTAGCTAGTCAGCTCCCGGGCTTTGCCTATTTTTCTTTCAATCACAAATCATCCTATCTAAAAGAACCCAAGGCACATTGCTTACAGGTGTTATGGTTGAGGCATGCTAGCCAACTTTGGGTCAGCGTATTTCAAAACTTAAACTTCTCAACAGATGGTTTGAGCGGTGAACCCTTTGATCAGTTTCAGCAACTGGTGACGCGGCACGATCTCACCGCAGTAAACCTCACCGAACCCTGGCCCCTCGACAGTGTTCGAATCCCGAAACCCTGGGGTGCAGAAATCTGGTATACCGGTATCGAGGATCGTGGCATTTGTTCTGTCCAAGGCATCCCACTGCCCTGGCTCACCGACCTGCTTCCGCAAAGTTTGATTGGCAGCGCCGCAGGCAAGATGCCCCTCCTGCTAAAGATTCTCGACCCACTACCCGATCAAAACCTAGGAGATCTATACTTCGAACTGCACGAAAAGAAGATTGAAGTCTATATTGTCACCGCAGTAGACGAGAAGGTCTGGCCCGACGGCATAGGAAAAATTCGTTATGGATTTAACCAGTTTTTACGCGCTAACTATCCGACAGACGAAGCTTTCAAGACCGCATATTTGGCTGCCGTGAACCAATATCGTCAAACCCGAATCAAAATAGATGACCGCCTCGACCATAAGAAACAGCAGTCCGGACTCGCGCCAAATAGTGAGGTCCGACCAGAGTTAATGACAAGTTGGTTACAACAGCTGCCAGAAGACCTGATAAACAAAGAGTCCGCACTTCGAGCGACCATGCACCAGTTCACTCATTTAAGAGATGTTAGAATGGGTGACGTCATCACCGTCGAGCCATTTTTCCCGCACTCGTTACTGCACGGGGTTCGAGTGGTCGAATTTCAAACGGCCTCCTATGAGCGACATATATTGTCATTCGCTCAAAAAGTACTGACCCAGAACCACTGGGACACTGAGATAGGCCTGGCCAAAGCGCTGATGGATCTCCCGAAAGCCGAAACTCTTCTAATTCTTGCGGAATCCGAAGGTATGAAGGTAGAGGAAATTGCCAACTTTACTGCTTTTACTGCTAGGCGGCTTACCCTGTCTGGCGGCAGCACACATACCCTGGAGGCTACCGATGACTACAGACTGATCATGGGCGTAAGTGGTCAGGCAAACATTGGACACTCGAGATGCGAGTCCGAGGACGCATTCTTAATACCAAGCCAAACAGGCGGCACAACGATTAGCGCGGTCACCGACATAGTGGTGCTGATAGCCGAACCAAAGTCCTAAAGTGCACCTAATCTGACTTCTTACTACTGTCAGCATCGATATCATTGTAGTAACCGGCCACCCTCGGAAAGAGCCCAAAAGTAAGCGCCGCGACCAGAACCACCTCCGCACCATTTGCTCGAAAATTCTGCGGCGTTTGTTCTGCCCTCAAGCGGTGCAGAGTGTCATTGCCGCCGTGGCAAAGAATCACGATATCGGGCTGAAGAGTTTGTAAAATGTTCTTCAGCCGCTTTAGACCCTCCGAACTCGCCTCTGAAGGTACGCCTGCCGAAATGACTTCTCGACCGATCAATGCGCGCGTCGGTGTCTAGCAGAGAAAGCCGGCCGGTTGGCTGACAAGCAGAAAGGAGTATGCAGGCACCTATGATGATGCCTGCCTATCGAAAGGAACTACGGAAGCAGATCGCTGACCGCGTCGCGCTCTTCCTTCAACTCCGTCTCAGTTTCTTTCATTTTTTCCTGACTAAAAGTTGTCACCGTTTGACCTTCAACGATTGACCAATTGCCGCCTTCACAGGTGCATGGGAAGGAGTAGATCAGACCCTTTTCAATGCCATAGCTACCTTCTGAGTAGACTCCCATGCTGACAATCTTACCGTCGCTGCCGAGCGCCCAATCACGCACATGCTCAATCGCGGCATTGGCCGCAGAGGCTGCACTACTTAATCCACGGGCCTTAATAATTGCAGCGCCTCGCTGTTGAACAGTGGGAATAAAGTCCTTCTCAACCCAGTCCTGGTCTACCAGATCCATAGCCGGTGTCCCGGCTACCGAGGCTGCTGTAATATCCGGATATTGGGTAGCCGAGTGATTACCCCAGATAGAAAGTCCCGAAACATCAGTAACATGCTTGCCCGTCTTTTGGGCCAACTGCGTCATCGCACGGTTATGATCCAGACGCGTCATGGCAGTAAATTGGCGAGGATCAAGATCTGGCGCGTTGCGTTGAGCAATCAAACAGTTGGTGTTGGCTGGATTACCCACGACGAGAATTTTCACATCACGAGAAGCATGGTCATTCAAGGCTTTGCCCTGAACTGAGAAAATCGCGGCATTGGCTTCGAGCAAATCCTTTCGCTCCATACCGGGGCCTCGAGGTCTCGAGCCTACCAATAGGCCGTAATCAATGTCCTTAAATGCGACATTGGGATCAGAAGTCTGGATGGTTTCAACAACAAGCGGGAATGCACAGTCGTCTATCTCCATCACAACGCCGCTCAAAGCTTCCATCGCTGGTTCAATTTCAAGCAGTTGCAGGATGACGGGTTGATCCACACCTAACATCTGGCCAGAGGCAATACGGAAAAGAAGTGAATAGCTGATTTGCCCGGCGGCTCCTGTCACCGCAACTCGTACTGGCTGTTTCATGATTTGTCCTTGCTTGGTTGATAAAAGATAAGTTAGCGCAAAAGAGCGCGATTATACATGAGTCGGAGCCATCTGATTATCCCCCTGACGCCTCATTTTCACTTGACATTAGTGCGACGCACCAATATGGAAAACCCGTTATTAAACAGCATGTTATTGCAGGTATTCCGGATTTTCATAGCTCCTGTCGAATGCTTGACTTTAGATCATTCGGTGGTATTGTTTTCGGCCCTCTGGGGGGGCCGAGACTGCACTCGCATTCGCAATCTCCAAATATTTAGTGGCAACCGCCAGATTTATGATTTGGCTCATGTCAGCTGTGCCCCATTAGAAATGATAGGACATCCATGAAAGATAACATGATCAAAAAAGGCGGCCTACCTGCCGCAACAGGCCTATACGACCCTAACAACGAGCATGACTCGTGTGGCGTCGGCTTTGTTGCCAATATCAAGGGTGTACCTAGTCATCAGATTATGCAGGATGCCTACCACATCAATTCACGCATGGATCACCGTGGTGGCTGCGGCTTTGAAGAGAATACTGGTGATGGGGCTGGTATTTTAACGGCATTGCCATTCTCATTTTTTGCTGAAGTAGCAGCCGAAATTGGCCTTAAACTGCCAGAGCCCGGAAAATTCGCAGTGGGTAATATTTTCTTGCCCCAGGACGATGCTGAAAGGGCGATCTGTATGTCCAATATCGAGGCGATTATTGGCGAAGAACACCAGATATTCCTCGGCTGGCGTGATGTTCCAGTTGATGCTGATAAGGCTGACGTCGGGCCTGCAGCAAGAAATGCCCAACCGGTCATAAAACAACTTTTTATTGGCTCGACGACAGAACAAGAGCGTTTTGATCGTACTCTTTACATGATCCGTCGACGCTTTACTGAACGCCTGCGTAGAGAATTAGATTTAGAAGAATCTCATTTACTCTATGCTTGCTCTCTATCTTCTAGTGTCATCGTCTACAAGGGAATGCTGACACCAAGTCAGCTATTTCCTTTCTATTTAGACCTCGATGACCCTCGCTTTAAAACTCATCTAGCAATGGTTCACTCGAGATTCTCCACCAATACTTTCCCCTCATGGGATCGCGCCCAACCCAATCGTTATATGAGCCACAACGGCGAGATCAATACTCTACGCGGCAACAAAAATTGGATGACTGCTCGAGAAGGGGTTGTCACCTCTGGCCGGTTTGGTGGCAACATCAAGAAACTGTTCCCGATTGTCGAACCAGACTTTTCGGATTCAGGCACCTTCGATAACGTGCTTGAGTTTCTTATGCTCTCTGGCAGAACTCTGCAGGAGTCGGTGATGATGATGATTCCCGAGGCCTGGCAATCAGACACCAACATGTCAAAGGAGAAGAGAGATTTTTACGAATTTAACTCCGCACTGATGGAGCCTTGGGACGGACCAGCGTCAATCGTTTTTACTGACGGCAACTGTATAGGCGCAGTGCTTGATAGAAATGGATTGCGCCCCAGTCGTTATTACATCACCTCAGACGATCGCATCATCATGGCCTCTGAAGTGGGTGTGCTGCCCATCGATCCCAGCGAAGTACTCGCGAAAGGACGCCTGCAGCCTGGAAAAATGTTACTGATTGATTTCGAAAAGGGTCGCATGATCCCGGACGAAGAGCTCAAGCATGACTTTGCTACTCGACACCCCTACGGCGAATGGCTTGCGCAAAAATGTATCCATCTGGACAACATCCCCGCCGTCGATGACTCCCACGGGTTTGTACCTGATACACTCATCGAGCGCATGCAGGCCTTTGGCTATACCACTGAAACCATGCAATTTATGTTGTTGCCAATGGTCACAGAGTCCCGCGACCCTCTAGGTTCAATGGGTAACGACGCGGCTCTGGCTTGCTTGTCTGACAAGTCCCGCATGATCTATGACTATTTCAAACAGCTCTTCGCGCAAATCACCAATCCCCCGATCGACTCGATACGAGAAGAAGTTGTAATGTCTCTGGAGTGTTTTATTGGCCCAGAAGGAAATTTGTTGGAGACGTCATCAGAGCACGTTAATCGAATTAAAATGCCGCACCCGATATTGAGCAACGAAGAGTTGTCAGCGCTCAAACATATGGACTATCGGGGCTGGCACTCGGCCACTATCGATATCACCTTTAATAGAAACGATGGCCAAGCGGGCATGCTTGCGGCTCTGGACCGAATCTGCGAAGAAGCTTCTGCTGCTCTAGCGGCTGGAAAATCACTCCTGATTCTGTCAGACCGAAATGTTTCCAGAACACACATGCCTCTCAGCGCACTCGTGGCGTGCGGCACCGTTCACCATCATTTGGTTGCCACTCATCAACGCACTCGCATCGGATTGGTCATAGAAACTGGTGAAGCCCGTGAGGTTCATCACCACTGCCTATTAACTGGCTACGGCGCCGATGCCATTAACCCATATCTCGCCTTTGAGGCGCTCTGGCAGGCAAAGGTCGATGGCCTACTCGATCAGAAACTGCACGCTAAGGACAGCAGTATTGTTAATGCCTACAAGAAGGCTGTCGGAAAAGGCATGCTCAAGGTGATGGCAAAGATGGGAATTTCGACACTCCAGTCTTACAAAGGCGCTCAAATTTTTGAGGCGGTTGGGCTAGCGAATGAAATCATCAATCGCTGCTTTGTTGGCACAGCAAGCAGAGTAGAAGGCGTGAGTTTTGAGATCCTCTTCAAAGAAATGCTGCAGCGTCACCAGCTCGGCTACCCTATTCGAAGCGATAGACTCATTCCTCTGCTGCCAAACAATGGTGACTTTCATTGGCGCAAGACCGGCGATGCACACATGTGGGATCCCGAGGCTATTGCCAGCTTGCAGAATGCCGCTCGCACAAATAGCAAAGAGGCATATTGGGACTTCGCAAAGCATATTAATGAAGAGACCACACGGCGTTGTACATTCCGAGGCCTGCTGACATTTAAAGAAGGCATTAATGGCGGACCCATTAGCATTGACGATGTCGAGTCTGCAGCAGATATCGTTAAACGCTTCTGTACTGGCGCAATGAGCCTTGGTTCTATTTCCACAGAGAGCCACGAATCCCTCGCCATCGCCATGAACCGACTCGGCGGCAAATCTAATACAGGCGAAGGTGGCGAAGATGTTGCGCGTTTTAAACCAATGGACAATGGTGATTCCAAACGTTCCGCGATCAAACAGGTAGCATCGGGACGTTTTGGCGTCACTATCTGGTATCTGACAAACGCCGACGAGCTGCAGATTAAGATCGTACAGGGCGCTAAGCCTGGTGAAGGTGGCGAGCTTCCTGGTGGTAAAGTTGATGACTATATCGCCAGCATTCGTCATTCGACGCCAGGGGTCGGACTGATTAGCCCCCCGCCTCACCACGACATCTATTCGATTGAAGATATCGCGCAGCTCATCCATGACCTGAAAAACGCCAATCCCGAAGCTCGCATCAGCGTTAAGTTGGGATCAGAAATTGGCGTGGGTACCATCGCTGCGGGTGTCACCAAAGCAAAAGCCGATCATCTGGTCATTGCAGGTCATGACGGTGGAACCGGCGCCTCTCCTTTAACCTCAATTAAGCACGCGGGACTACCCTGGGAGCTTGGTATTGCCGAAACTCATCAGACTCTGGTCATGAACAATCTCCGTTCTCGAGTTTATCTACAAACCGACGGTCAGTTAAAGACTGGACGGGATGTCGCGATGGCGGCACTCCTCGGCGCAGAAGAATTTGGTTTTGCCACGGCACCGCTGATTACACTCGGCTGCATCATGATGCGTAAATGCCACCTTAATACCTGTCCTGTCGGTATCGCGACTCAAGACCCAGAATTGCGCAAGAAGTTTGGTGGCCAGCCAGAACACGTGGTGAACTACTTCTTTATGGTGGCAGAGGAGTTACGTGAAATTATGGCGCAACTTGGTTTCCGCAATATCAACGATATGGTTGGCCGATCCGACGTACTCGAAATGAACAAAGCACTCGACCATTGGAAATCTAACGGTATAGATCTGTCTGCAATCCTAGAACCAGCAAAGATTATTTACGAGAACACAGAAACCTACCGTACGATCTCCCAGAATCATGGCCTAGAGAAAGCTCTTGATGTCGAAATCATCAAACAAGCCCAACCTGCAATAAAAGACGGCAGTAAGGTCAATATCGAACTGCCTATAATCAATACCAACAGAGTGGTCGGCACCATGCTTTCCCATGAAGTTGCAAAAGCAACGAAAGGCGAGCTGCTACCTGATGACACTATCAATATAAAGTTGAATGGCTCCGCAGGACAAAGTCTTGGCGCCTGGCTTGCAAAAGGCATCAGCATCACCGTTGAGGGTGATGCTAATGACTATGTAGGTAAAGGTTTGTCGGGTGGCAAAATTGCGATCTATCCGCCAAAAAATAGTCCGTTTCTGAGCGAAGAGAACATCCTGATTGGCAACGTTTGTCTCTATGGTGCGATAAGTGGCGAGGCATATTTTCGCGGTGTCGCCGCTGAGCGTTTCTGTGTTCGCAATAGTGGCGCAAGCGCGGTTGTTGAAGGCATAGGTGATCACGGTTGTGAGTATATGACCGGCGGCAAAGTTGTAGTGCTCGGTGAAACCGGCCGAAACTTCGGTGCTGGTATGAGTGGAGGCGTTGCCTATGTTTGGAACAAAAATAGAAACTTTGTTCAGCAATGCAACACCGAGACCTTTGAGCTAGAAGACGTCATCGACCCGACCGACATTAACGATCTGAAATCTTTGATTGAGAACCACCAGAACCTAACGGGTTCGACTGTGGCGAAGGCTATTTTGGACAACTGGTCTACCGAGTTACTGAATTTCGTCAAGGTAATGCCGACGGATTACAAACGGGTACTGGCAGAGAACGCAGAAAAATTACAAGTCAGTGAAAGCGCTTAAAGCCAGACATATCGTTAAGAGAGAATTATGGGTAAACCCACAGGATTTAGAGAGTTCGTGCGAGAAGTCACTCCTTACAGGAAGGTCTCCGATCGCCTGATCGATTTCAAGGAAATCTACACAGAACACAGCACGCCTCAGTTGCAAACTCAGGGTGCTCGCTGCATGGACTGTGGCGTACCTTTCTGTCAATCAACTAATGGCTGCCCGATTCATAATCTAATTCCAGAGTGGAACGATCTGGTTTATCAGGGTCAATGGCAAGACGCCCTCGACCGGCTGCATCAGACCAACAACTTCCCTGAGTTTACCGGTAGGGTTTGTCCAGCGCCCTGTGAAGGAGCCTGTGTATTAGGTATTACAGATCCCGCCGTGAGCATTAAGAACATTGAATGTGCCATTATCGATAAGGGTTTTGAAGAAGGCTGGGTAATACCTCAACCGCCCATTTCACGTACTGACAAGAAAATTGCAGTTGTTGGGTCCGGCCCAGCCGGTCTATCTGCGGCTGCCCAACTCAACAAGGCTGGACACAATGTGACCGTTTATGAGCGCGCCGATCGAGTCGGTGGCCTTCTGACTTACGGCATCCCCAACATGAAGCTCGAAAAGGCGCTAGTTGAACGGCGAGTCGAATTGCTACGCGCTGAAGGTGTCGAGTTCGTCACAAACGCCAATGTGGGTATAAATGTCTCCGTTTCAGATCTTTTGAAAGACAACGATGCGCTTCTGTATACAACCGGAGCAACTCAGCCAAGAGATCTTCCGATCCCCGGTCGAGAAGGTGCAGGCGTTCACTTCGCAATGGAATTCCTGACAGCCAACACCAAGAGTTATCTCGATTCGAATCACGCCGACGGCAACTACATCTCCGCCAAGGGTAAGAAGGTTATTGTCATTGGTGGCGGTGACACAGGCACAGACTGCATCGGCACCTCGCTCCGGCACGACTGTGAGTCACTGGTGAACTTCGAACTGCTGGCGAAACCGCCAGCCGAAAGGGCGCCCAATAACCCCTGGCCCCTTTGGCCAAAAATCTACCGCGTCGACTATGGCCACGCCGAGGCTGCAGAAAAGTTTGGCGATGACCCCAGGGTTTTCTCAGTAATGAGTAAAAAATTTATTCGCGACGAAAACAATGTCCTAAAAGGCGTCATTACTGTCGACGTCGGTCCTGACTTAAAAGAGATTCCGGGAACCGAAAGAACCTGGGAAGCGGATCTCATCTTTTTGTCTATGGGCTTTCTTGGCCCAGAACATGAAGCTTCTGACCCAACTGGACTAGAATACGATGAGCGCAGCAACTACAAAGCATTCAATGGAAACTACAAGACGACTGTAGATAAGATATTCGCGGCTGGAGACTGTCGTAGTGGACAATCTTTAGTCGTTAGAGCCATTAATGAGGGTCGCGAAGCTGCCCGAGAAATCGACCGCGAGCTGATGGGCTTTACTCAACTGCCTTAGTCTATGTTGCCTAGCAGTGACCCAATAAACAAGGTGCCGGCTTATTGGTCAGTAGTGGTGGTCAACGTTGAGTGTTCTCTGATGTGCAAAAGAATTTAAGCAGGATCAAGCAGACCTACTCCCGCTTTAAGTGTAGATCGTACTTTTGATTCGTCAACGTCGCCCATGAGAAAAGCCGACCCTAGCGCTTTTAGGACGATAAATCGTAAGCCCTCGTCCGTGGCCTTTTTATCTCGTGCCATCAGTGACCACATTTCATTATTCAATTCTGTTGGTGGAGCGACGGGCAATCCTGCGGCAGCCACCAGACGTTTCAGTCGCAAACCATCTTCTATGGATAACAATCCCAGCCGCCATGATAGATCAGCGGCCATGACCAGTCCTGCGCCCACGGCCTCACCATGCAGCCATTTTCCGTATCCAAGACCATTTTCGATTGCGTGCGCAAAGGTGTGGCCGAGATTCAAAAGCGCTCTGACACCAGACTCGCGTTCATCTTCTGCCACAATACTCGCCTTAATTTCGCAGCTACGCTGTACCATCAAAATTTGCACTTCTGAGTCTCCCGCAAGAATGGCAGGCATGTGTTCCTCTACCCAACGAAAGTAGTCAGGGTCCCCGAGCGCGCCATGTTTGATCACCTCCGCAAGCCCGGCGCTTAGTTCTCTCATCGGTAGGGTTTGTAGAGTGCTCACATCAATGACGACGGCTCTCGGCTGATGGAAGGCCCCAATCATGTTTTTTCCGAGCCGATGATTAACCGCAGTTTTCCCTCCCACCGATGAATCCACCTGCGACAGCAAGGTAGTCGGCACTTGAATAAAGTCGATTCCACGCTGATAGCAAGCGGCGGCAAATCCAGCCATATCTCCAACCACGCCACCACCCAATGCAATGATGGTCGATTGGCGTGTGTGGTGGTGTTCCAGTAGGGCGTCAAATATTAAATTTAGGGTATCGAGAGTCTTATAGCGCTCGCCGTCCGGTAAAATCACGACATCAGTCTTGTAATCGATAAGCGTGGCTTTTAGACGCTCAAGATAAAGCGGTGCGATAGTATCATTGGTAACGATGAGAACCTGTTTACCCCGAATATGCGGCAAAAATAGACTCTGCTCCAAGAGGAGATCTGATCCGATGTAAATCGGGTAGGCCCGATTATCTAATTCAAGGTTTACGACTTCCACAAATCAATGCTCCGTTAAGAGTGATGCCTGCTTTAGCTGGCGCATTATATTGTTGACGATTTTTTTGCTGGACTCTTCACCAACAAAACAAGTGACGTCAGCAACACTTCGATAAATAGGATCCCTCGCACCCTTCAGTGCGGTCAGCACTTCGGTGTGATCAGTCCCCTGCAGTAGCGGTCGTTTCTTGTCCTTCGCGGTTCGTTTGATTTGCAATTCCAAAGAGGTGTCGAGATGCACTACCACACCGCGGGACATAAGAAATTGCCGGTTCTCTTCTCTCAACACGGAGCCACCTCCTGTCGCGAGTAGGATACCTTTACGTCCCGAAAGATCTTCGATTACTGATGCTTCACGCGCGCGAAAACCCGGTTCACCTTCGACATCAAAGATCCATGCGATATTAGCACCAGCACGGCGCTCTATTTCATGGTCGGAGTCGACGAAAGTTAAATCCAGTTCCTGAGCTAGCATTTTTCCAATGGTCGTCTTACCAACTCCCATCGGACCAACCAGAAAAATATTTTGTTTGTGGAGGTACGACATGACCGCACTGTAGCCAAGCAGGCGCTAGAAAACTAGCACCGAAGTTAACGCTGACGACTGGTCAAGGATTCCTTAATCAGACGCGGCGTGATAAAGATCAGCAATTCTTGCTTATCATCCGTAGAAGTAGTACGTCGGAACAGCTTACCGATGTAAGGTAGGTCGCCGAAGAAAGGTGTCTTGGTGACCGA
>Ga0222633_1000581_pt1 | contig 30312 bp, 23 predicted proteins | sample AntAcemetageno48_FD_179816 | JGI IMG/M metagenome (GOLD analysis project Ga0222633, IMG submission 179816) | Saline water microbial communities from Ace Lake, Antarctica - #48 | ecosystem: Environmental > Aquatic > Non-marine Saline and Alkaline > Saline | place: Antarctica: Ace Lake | collected...
AGAAGAATCGGCGGGAGGCGTGGTGAATCAAGCGCGGATCTGATAGAAATTCCCCCTCAAGTCCGAAACGCGTACCCGTTCCCGCTTGGAACATCGCGCAGTGGCATGGTAACGATGCCGAACCATCACCATGAAATTTCTCACCGGCTGTCTTGCCCTATTCGCTCTTGTATTAACCGCCAGCCTCGCCGGGGCAGCAGACGATCTTCCGAGCCTGCTCAAAGAGGACTTCAAACGCGGGTTTTCCGCCTGGAAAACCACGGATCCAAATGCCTGGCGGGTAATGGAACCGGGTAAAGGCAGCAACCGGGTCCTCGAACTATTCGGTAAGTCCAACTACGCGCCGCCTCATCGTAGCCCGTTCAATATCGCGATTCTGAAATATCACACGGTCGGTGATTTCGAACTTACCGCCAAAGTGCAGACCACAAAGGAAAGCTATGGCCATCGCGATATGTGCCTGTTTTTCGGCTATCAGGATCCGGTCCATTTTTACTACGTCCATCTCGGTCAAAAAGCTGACGATCACGCTAATCAAATCTTTATCGTCAACGACGCGCCCCGCACCAAAATCTCGGAGAAATCCACCGACGGGACTCCGTGGAATGACGGCGAATGGCACGACGTGAAGATCATCAGGGAAGTCGAGAGCGGTCTGATCGAGGTATATTTCGACGATATGAAAACGCCGGTGATGTCGGCGCACGACAAGACTTTCGAGTGGGGGAAAGTCGGCCTGGGCTCCTTCGACGATACCGGCATGTGGGACGATGTCGAACTACGCGGCATCGAAGTGAAAGCGCGGGGAGCTGCTGCGACTCCCGACCCCAAAACGCTGAAATACACCAAGTGGAATCCTGACTATCAGATCCACAATGCCATCGCGCTGAGCTTTGATGACCAGGGGCGAGCCTACGTGACCGGAGCGAGGCGACGCAAGGCGCAGGACCTCGCGATCAGTGATCGCAGCGATTGGATGATCGACGACCTCAAGTTGCGCAGCACAGAGGACAAGCGGGAACTGATTCATCGCCGCCTCAGTCCGGAAAACGGAACCACCGAAGACGCGAAGAAATGGGTCACTGACTACAACGAAGATGGCTCCCACGACTGGCGCGATCTCAAGGTGATGAGCGACACCATTTATCGCATCGAAGACACGACCGGCGACGGCATCGCCGACAAGAAAATCGCCTACGCTACGGGGATCCAAACCGAGATCACCGGCAGCATGGCAGGCGTCCTTTTTCACGATGGCGATGTCTACGCGACAGCCTCACCCGAGCTGATGAAGTTTCGCGACACTGACGGCGATGGGGTCGCTGACGAGCAGGAATCAATCGCTCACGGATTCGGCGTCCACATCGCCTACGCCGGCCACTACATGCACGGACTCAACGTCGGTCCAGACGGTCGCATCTACTGGAGCATTGGAGACAAAGGCCTGAACGTGACGTCGAAAGAGGGCGTGCAATACGAGTTCCCGCACGAGGGCAGCATGGTGCGATGTGAACCCGATGGCTCAAATTTCGAAGTATTCTGCCGTGGCCAACGCAATCTGCAGGAGCCGCGATTCGACGCCTATGGAAACTGGTTCGGTGTCGACAACGATGGCGACAGCGCCGGAGAAATGGAGCGCCTCGTCTACATCGCTCAACACATGGACATGGGTTGGCGCATCAACTGGCAGTATTTCAAAGGAGACTACAACTTCTGGACCGGCGAAGGAATGTTCAAACCCTACTTCGATGGTCAACCCGGCCACATCGTTCCTGCCATCGCCAACTACGTCAATGGGCCCTCGGGTTTCGCCTGGAATCCCGGCACTGCATTAAGCCCCGACTACAAGAATTACTTCTTCATCACTCAATTTTCTTCAGGCTTTCAGAACGCCTTTCAGGTGAAGCCCAAAGGAGCATCATTCGAGATGATCAACGACCACATCATCGGCAATGGCATTCCTCTTGTCGGGCTCAACTGGGGACCTGACGGCGGTCTCTACGGAACCGACTGGGGCGGCGGCTACCCACTCAACGACGAAGGCGGCGTCTGGAAAATCGACGTGCCCGAGTACGCCAATTCCAAGGAACGAAAAGAGACGGCTAAACTGATTCGAGAAGGCATGGGAGATCGGGAAGACAGCCAACTGATCGCGCTGTGCGATCACGCAGACCAACGGGTGCGTCTCGCGGCCCAGTTCGAATTGGTAAAACTGAATCAGCAGGAGTTGCTGGCAAAAACTGCACTCGATACAGAGGCAGCTCAAATGGCTCGCATTCACGCGCTCTGGGGATGGGCGCAACTCGAACGCCGTAAAGGCGGTCGCAGCGGCGATGCGATACTCAACCTCGCTGAAGACAAAGACGACGAAATTCGCGCCCAGTTCACCCGGACGATCGGAGACATGGGTGCGCTCAAGGGTGATGCCACGACCGATGCTCTGATCGCACTTCTTGGAGACTCAAATGATCGCGTGCGCAGCTTTGCCGCGCTTTCACTCGGCAATCTTAAAGCAGAGAAGGCTTACCCTTCGCTGCTCTCCTTCGCCGCGAGTCTGCAACGGCATCAAACCTATTTGCGTCACGGTGCCGTCTTCGCACTGAGCCAGTGTGCATCGCCCGATCAGCTCACCAAGTTGAGCGCACGCAAGAATGCCAGCGTCAGACATGTTGCCTTACTCGCTTTGCGCCGCCAGCAAAATGAAGGAGCCGCAGCCTTTCTGACAGACTCCGAGGAATACATCGCAACCGACGCGGCACGGGCGATCCATGACGACGACTCGATCGACCCTGCAATGCCCGCACTCGCGAAAGCGTTAGTGAGCACGAAGTTCAAAAACGAAGCTCTGATTCGTCGGTCGATCAACGCCAACTTCCGGATCGGAGATCCAGAGTCAGCCCATCACCTGGCCAGCTATGCTGCCGCCAAAAGCAATCCAATGGAGTTGCGTCTCGATGCGCTGGATGCCTTGTCCGAATGGGCCGCGCCACCGGAAATAGATCGTATCGAAGGCAGGTATCGCAAACTGGCTTCCCGCGACTTAGAGAAAACCGGTGCCGAAATCAGTGACGAAGTTTCCATCCTATTGGTCGATCCCGAAACCGCGATCCAGGAGGCCGCCATGCGCATGACAGCGAACCTGAAAATTCACGTTGATGGATCCGCGCTTCTCTCTGTTGTGGAAAACGACCAGAACCCCACTGGACTGCGCTACGAAGCGCTCAACGCTCTCGCTTCACAAGAATCCAGCAAACTCCCCGCAGCCGTGAAAATTGCCCTCGCCGCCAGCGAATCCGTGCTGCGCTCCCGCGGCTTGCGCCTACTCGCCGGGGTCGATCCCGACGAGGCAACAAAGCGAGCCGGAAAAATTCTCGCAGCGGCATCGGAAAATGAAACCACTGAAGCGCAAAACGCGCTCGCAACTCTTGCCGAAATTTCACAAGCCGAAGCCGACGCCATGTTGGAAGAGTGGGCCAACAAACTGGCAGCAGGGAAGGTATCCCCTGCCCTCCAACTTGACGTGATCACCGCAGCGCAGTCGCGGGCAGACGCCGCTCCTGCGATTCAGGCAGCGCTCTCCGAATTTGAGAAAACGCGCGATCCCGAAAACCTAGTTTCCAACTACTTCGAATGTCTTGAAGGCGGTGATGCCACCAGCGGTCAAGATTTGTTCCTGAACCACATCGCCGCCCAATGCGTCCGCTGCCACAAATTCAAAGACGGCACCGGAAGCACCATTGGCCCCAACCTGAAATCGATCGGTGCGCAACAAGATCACTCCTACATTCTCGAATCGTTGATCAATCCCCAGGCAACGATCGCCCCCGGCTACGGAACCATATCACTCACGCTCAAGAACGGTGATTCCGTCGCCGGCCAGTTCCGCAAGGAGACCGAGACGGAAATCGAAGTGCGGGATGCCGACAACAAATCGATCCTGGTTCCTATCAAGGACATTAAATCCCGGTCTCCTGTCATTTCCACGATGCCTCCCATGTTCGCCCTCCTTTCCAAACACGAAATTCGGGATCTCGTCGCCTACCTGACAACGCTGAGAGCGAAATAGTCGTAGCCGTCAGCCCGGAAACTTGCGCTCCGCGAATTCAACGCACAATTGATCCGCTGTTTCCGGAGCCATTACACCGTCGTGCGCAACATAGCGCGCGGCGAATTCGAACGGCTTCGCTTTTGAAAAGGAGACATCTGTGCCGAGCATCGCGGAAACCTCCATCAAGCCCCACGGCTGGACATAATATTCGTTCCTCAGATTCTGCGGATGTCCCATCAGCGTGATGCCGACAGTCGCGTCGCCAATCTTCCCGGTACAGTCGACCCAGCGAGGCGCTTTGGTTTCGCCGTCGGCATCCCAAAAGTTCCCTTCAGGATTTACCCTTCCCTCCGAGTCCGTCATTGTTCCGCCCTCCTCTACATCGATCAAATCGCTGACTCGAACCCCGCAAAATGAATGTCGATCTGCTTCCAAAACAGCTTCGCCTTTCGCTGGAATCAATTTCGAAAAGTGATCAATGATCGTGTGCTTCCCGGCCTGCCCAATTTCGTATCGGCGTTTTTCGATCACGATCGTTTCCCCTGCCGGAGAATTTTGGTTTCGGGTTTGCCATTCCAGAGTGAGGTCGATCGAAAGCGGATCGATTCCGTCCCAGCGTGACTCCGTGATTCGCTGAATTCCCGAAGGACCGAGTTGATACAGATTCTTCTCCGGGGTGTGCCATTTGTCGTCGCGAGCGTCTTCCGGGAAATTCAGTTTCCGATAAAAATCGTAAACCATTCCGTCTTCCGAACGCACTCGACCATGACCGCACATGACGGACTGATGATGAATAAAACAATACTGATGCGAATCCGTGACGGGAAAACCAGCAGGCGTGAGCACCGGATAGAATTCCGGTTTCAGCCGAAAATGCGTCGGATAATCGACCGAATAGATCAGCGACGTCACATAGCGCCCGTGATTGGTAATCTTGAGTCGCTGCGTCTGTTCGCGAAACGGCTTTTGGAGTTCCGCCTGGAAATTGGAAGGTTCGCTCGCTTGCGTTCGCCCCGCTGTCGCTGCGGACGTCAGGCTTATTCCTCCGGCGATGAGTTTCCTGCGAGTCAGATCAGCCATGCGATGAGTGTAGAGCGGAACTCAATTCTATTGCAATGCGCTTCGTCACCCGACACGTTCAAAACGTGGGCCGCAAGCTCGTCCCATTCCCTTCTCGAAAACCTCGGACCGGCCTCGCAAACACGACTGATAGCGGCGATGACGGCGATGACGGCGATGACGGCTACTCTTCAAGCGTGCAGCTGGTCGACGGCATATTGTTGCCGCGTGGTATTCTGTCGATTCACCACTTCACAGAGGATACCATATGGGTGTCTCGGTTTGGCAAGCGCCGGAGCCAGAACTGTCTGCAGACAAAAACCAGTACTCTGCTGGTTGGATCACACTTCCGCCGGGTCGTGAAGAACAAGGGATAGAAAATCAGGACGGGCATAGCGATCCCCCTAACCGTTCTTTGTTCCGGGCTTCTTTCCGAACAGCGACTTCAGATCAGAAACTTTCGTGATGACCAGCTGCCCCCCCTGGTCAGAGCCGTTGCCGGTTAGAGTAATGGCGGTTCCACAATGGTAGGCGAGATTGAACTCGTGGAAGTCTCGAAACTCCACCTCAACGCGCACTGAAGGTTGACCTTCGACATCAACAAAGAAGACTTTTGCCTCATTGAGATCGTCCGACATTCTCAGCCGTCCCTGAACGGTCACTTTTCCATTTCCGGTTTTCGTCCAGCTATCGAACTTTCTCTCGCTATACGGCGCAAAGTAACCTCCGTCGAGTCCTGGCAACGGAGCATTCGCCCCTGCATAGGAATCGTGTTGAACGTCGAACATATCGAGCAGAGAAAGGTGAAGGCGCCCGATCTCCTGGTTCTCTGAATACTTTAAATAACGCCCCGTCTTTAGCTTGCCCCCTCCTTGACCGGCGAGAATCAGCGGAATTCTTGTGGCGGTATGATTGTCACTGTGTCCCATGCCGGAACCGAAAAGAACAACACTGTTGTCTAGAAGTGTGCCGTCTTTGTCTTTGAAAGACTTCATCCTCTCGAGGAGATAGTCGAACTTCTCCATATGCCAGAGACTGATTTTGAGAAGTCCATCAAGATTCTCACGACTGAAATTTCGAAAGAAGTGAGACAAGTAGTGATGCTGTTCTGCTACCCCCAGAAAGTCGAACACCATCCGGCTATTGCTGTTGCCCAGCATGTAAGTAGCGCATCGGGTCGAGTCCGTCCACAAAGCCAACGTAACGAGGTCGATCATTGTCTCGACTTGCTCGTTCATGTCTGCAGCCCGTCCCGGGCGTTCCAGCTTGGAAAAATCGAGCTGAGTATCGCCTCCTACTGCCTTTAGGTTTTCCAGTCGCTTTTCCGTCTCCCTAACTACGGTTAGATATTCATCGAGTGTCGCCTGATCTTCGTAACCCGATTTTCGAGAAAGTGCTTTCGCGTCATCGCTGACACGATCAAGCAGGCTGACCATTTCCTTCCGCTTTTGAGGAACACTCATTGGATTGCGAAAGAGTCGATCAAAAATCAACTGAGGGTCACTTTCCCGGGGAATTGGCTTTCCATTTTGATCATAGGAAATATAGCTGCATCCCAATTGGCCCGGAAAAAGACCTTCGGTCGTGAGTTCAAGAGAACGATGGGGAGTGTCACCCCCGATTCGGTCTGCGATCAGCTGATCTACCGAAGATGACTTAGTGTTCTGGTGATGCCCCGCGAGGAAGCGACGAGTTGAGTTGGCGTGAGAGGAGAAGCCAAAATCCCCCATGTTGTCGAGGATGATCAGATCGTCCTTATGCTTGGCAAAAGGCTGCATCAACGGAGACATCCGGAAATCAGTTTCCGTCCCGGCATTTATGTTCCAAGAGGGTGGGTGAACCCCATTCGGCTTGAACAGAGTCATGAAACGCAGCGGAGTCTCCTCGTTACCCGCTGAAGCCGCGTTCGATTCCATCAGATTCAGAAACGGTAATGGCAACACGGCTCCGGCAAAACCACGAAGAAGGGTACGGCGATTGAGGGGGCGGCTTCTCATGATTCTGAGTCAGGAAAGATAGTTTGTTGAAAAGGCAGACTGAAGACTACCTCGTGAACAAGCTCGCGAAAAGTGGCATCATCGTCCATCAACCGATCTGTAATATCGTCAATTGTTGGCTGATCGTAAATCTCCATTTTGCGACAGAGCGCATAAGCGAGGGTTCTCTCAACGAGATTTCGAATGACTGTTCTTCGCTGGGTCGAAACCAGGATGGATTTTAATTCGGCAAAATTGGTGAAAGGTTCACCGGTCGGAAGCCGGCCACTGGTATCCAGAGATTCGGGGTCAACTTGGCTCTTATCATTCTTCTTCCGGGAAGCCCTTACCGAGGCTTCGCTGAGAAGATCCACGCCCTGATTGTCATAGGCCTGCAGAGCAAAACCGAGAGGATCAATTTTGTCATGACAAACCGCACAGGCTGCTTGATTTCGGTGCTCCTCGAAACGCTCACGGAAGGATAGGTTCGCCCCCTTCTTATTCGACGCAACACTCCCAACGTCAGCGGGCGGTTCACCAAGATGGTCCCCGAAAATTCGCTCCAACATCCAGGTGCCACGAATGACGGGCCCCTTGTTCATCGTGAGAACTCCCGGCATTGTTAAGATACCTCCCCGGGATAGCGCGTCGTGTTCGAGAGTGATTCTCTGGTTGGGTAAGCTCTCTACTTCGATTCCCTTCTTCCGCTTATACCCGACAAGTTGCTTCCGGTCCGATGGGTAATACCTGGCCGTGTGCGAATTGATGAAAGTGGTTGGCGAGTCGATCAACTCCGTCAGGGGACGATCTTCGCGAAAGAGGTAGTCGACAAAATCGAGAGGCTGGGAGATAAGCGCATCCGCAATTGGAGGATTATTAACAGCATTCTCGATCTCGTCGAGCGCGAGCCATTCCAATGCAAAATTTTCGGCTAAGTTTCGAGAGGTAGGATCATCAAGGAGGCGTTCGACCTGCTCCTTCAAAATCTCCGGGCGGGCCAGCTCTCCGGAAGATGCAAGTTTGGATAACTCGCGATCCGGCATATCGGCCCATAGAAAATAGGACAGCCGCTCTGCGAGTTCAAAGGTGTCTACCTCCGCCTGCCCCCCTGCTACCCCTTCCACCAGCAGTCCTCGATAAAAGAATTTAGGAGACATCAGCACGATCTTTAGCTCGCGCTTCAGTTGCTTCCGAAGCTGATCTCCGGAGAGGCCCTCGAAGCTCTCGATTGACGTCTTTAGATCCTCTTTCACAGCGGGCCTTCGCCAGGCAAGAGAAGCAACCGCGCTTACGGCGTTCGTCGCTGATTCCTCATCTATCCCGGCATCCTTAAGTGGACCGGTGAACGATTCGAGTTGCGGTCTCCGCTCCGGAGAGAAAAGCTCATCCAAACTGCGCTCGACGAGATAGGAATATTGATCCCAAATTACAGTCGTAAGCGGATTGCCATGCGTGTCATTCGTAAACCCACTTGCTCCGGGAGGATCCGTAGGAAGCAGTTTCCGAACAAGTGACGTCTCTGTGACAGTTTGTTCGGCTTCAATCACAGCCACCTCCAGATCAAAACCGAAGAGAGACCGAAGCGTATTTCTGTACTCGTGAACCGAAAGGCGACGCGGCTCGAAGAGACCGGGCCGGGCTTCGACGGAATCCACAAAGTGTTCCTGATACCACGAGAGGAATTGCTTTCGTTCACTGTCTCCCGGCTGGAGTTCATCCTCGGGCGGCATGTCCTCAAATTCGAGCGCGTCGCGAACTGATGACCAAAGTTCGAAATCTTCTTCCAGGGGCTTCTCAGAATCGAGGATAGAAACAAAGTCGACTTTCCCCTTCACCTTTTCCCCGCCGTGACACTTCACACAATACTGATCGAGAAAAGGTCGTATCGCGTCAGCACTCGAGACGGCCAATGCGTCCAGTCCTGATGCGGCTGCAGCGAGGAAAAGAAGGCCCGTACGGCGAAGATGTTCTGTGAGTAGAAACAAAGCGCCAGACCATAAAGCCTCCATTTTACCTCACCAGATACCGAATGAAGCTACTCTGCCACGAGCTTCTTTCCAACATCCAGAAAATGGTTCAATGCCTTGTGCAAATGATCCCCCCGGGCGCTCCATCCCAATCTCCGGCGTGATGCCATGTGTGGCGAACCCGGCCCGGGCGTTTTGAGGAGATTCCACCTTGTCGGCAGAGATACCGGCAGCAGCATGCAAAACAGAGAGAACGACGAAAAACCGAGCTGACATTCCGCATTGTATTTGCATTCCGCATTCGCCAATACTTGTTCCGGCATCGCTGCTGCTACCAAAATACAAACTGTTCCCGGAATTGAGTTGCATCAACTTTCCGCTATGCCCAACCTTTGACAGTCGACTGTCCAACCCGGCTTCGCTTGGAACAATATCACCCCAACAGAAACGACAATGAGTAAAATGAACCCCGCCCCAATCAGCCGTCGACATTTCGGCGGTATCACTGCTCTGAGTGGCCTCGCTGCTGCCGCACAATCCCATGCGCAAGAAAGCAGTTCACCCACCAACCTACGCGTTCTCTGCTACAACATTCACTACGGTCAGGGAAACGATGGAGTCTACGACATTCCCCGGATCGCTGAGGTCATCAAAGCGGCAAAGCCCGATCTCGTCGCTCTCCAGGAAATCGATGTCCACGTTGAGCGCTCCGACCGACGCCACGAACTGAGAATGCTGGCCGACGAAACCGGCCTAATTGGGCGTTTCGGACCCACTCAGCACTACCAGGGCGGCCTCTACGGAAACGGTATTCTCAGCAAATACCCGATCCTCGACGCCCACATCCAGCCGCTGCCGTACACCGAAGCAACCCCCGAGATCGTGACCTATCCCCGCAACGCTTTTGCTGCAGTGATCGAAGCGACCGGCGGGAAACGAGTGCGATTCATCAGCACTCACTTCCAACATGCGAGCTTCGAAGAAGACCGGCTCGCCGAGGCAGTTGCGATCAACCGCCATTTTGCCAACGACGATCCGGCTGAAGATGCGATGGGCAAAAAGGCCGCAGCGTTGCCAACCATTCTGGCGGGAGACTTTAACGCCGTCCTCGGGACGCCTCCAATCGAGGAACTGCAGAAAAAATGGACCCTTGTTGCCGAGGACGACCCCGTGCCGACCGCGCCGTCCAAAGCGCCGAAGAACAGAATCGACTTCATCTCCTATCGCACCCAAGACCCGGTCCGTGTTGTCGAGCACCGCGTCATCGACGAACGGATGGCATCGGATCACTTCCCGGTGTTCGCCGTTCTCGAAATAGGCTGAGTAGGAATCCGGTCTCGACGCACGCGACCCCAGTGTAAAGCACGCTTGACACATCGCCTATGTAAAGCATGCTTTACATAGGATGAAACCAAACGTGAAAATTTATATCGTCGCAATGCTGTGGTCACTTGCTGCCTACGCAGCGCTCCTCGTGGCCTCAAACTTGATCTATGACAGGTGGTTTGAAGGAGAAAAGGGCATCATCACAATTCTTCTTGCTCTACTTCCGATGGTTCCAACTCTGTTCACCATTCGGGCGATTGTCGTTTTCCTCCAAAGCGTCGATGAACTGGAGCGGTTGATCCAACTGAAGTCGTTAGCGATCGCATTTGCTTCGACGGCATTCATCACCTTCACCTATGGATTCCTGGAAGGAATCGGGCTGCCAAAACTGTCGATGTTCTGCGTCTGGCCTCTGATGGGTGCCATCTGGTTGTTGGCGCGCCTGCTGGTAGGTCTTCGCTACACGTGAATTTGAAGCCCTCAAGCATGAAGAACTCCCTTCCCAAATTGAGAGCCGACCGAGGCTGGTCCCAAGCCAAGCTTGCCGAAAAACTTGACGTCTCCCGCCAAACCGTGAACGCCCTGGAAAAGGACCGATACGATCCCAGCCTACCGCTGGCATTCAAAATCGCCCGATTGTTCGAACTGAGGATTGAAGACATTTTTCAGGATTGAGAGGCTGACGGATTGAACGAACAGATTAAATTCGTAACCGGTACGTCCACCAGGCTCAGTCCTCCTCCTAATCTCCTCCGAGAGTTGGATCGATGTAGGTGAATGTTCCGTCAGTCGCCTCCAGCAACCTTGCTAGATAGTGACCCGGCACCTCATCGAAGCTGATGATGTGAAGACGCTTAGGGGTCGATCCCGACACCAAGAACTGCGTAACCCGCCCGATCCCCTCTCCCGTTTCCCCATCCTGGAGATCGCAGACGAAAAAATATTCTTTTCGCTGATCTTTTCTGGCGACAGATGCGAAGGCGTCGAGAAAAGGTCGTCCACACCATTCATCGCGCATCCAAGGACATGCCGCGTAACATCGTTCTTAAAATGCTCATCCATGTAGCGATCCACCGCCCGGCTGGTCTCCTGCATACTTCCTGACATATCAACAAAAACAGCAGTTCCCGATCCGTCGCCCAACTTAGATTTAGGAAAGAGACCGGCGAGAACAGCCTGACTCACCCCGCCCCCTTTCCCCCCTCCGCCGGCGTGGTGACTTCCGCTTCCATACACGAATTCCCGGGCCTCCCGACGGGACGCGCTTTCGATGGCTGCAAAATCGGACATATTCAGACTTTGGCCAAAGCTCATCATCGAATCGTTTGGTTCGGACATTGGCATTTCAGACTGCGTCGATGAAAGGGCGAATATTTGCAGGCTGGAACGATCCAGATCCGATGCGCTCTCCTGTGTATCACTAGTCACGGCGGCGGCGACCATTGTTCCAGCGTTGCCATCGGCCGCTTCTGTTTCGGACTCCGATTCATCTTCAATGGAGGCACGGAGCAAGATCGAATCGTTTTCACCAGGAGGGGCAATCACAACCAGAAGCAGCGCCCCGATGATCGCCAGATTGAGAATGAGGGCGAGGCAAATGGACTGGGCCAATTCCCTGCGTCGAACTACCGCAGCGTCACCCGGTGATTCGGCCTTCGCCGTCCGACGCAACTTCTCCACAAAATTCCGGAGAAAAGCCGCTTTGTCTCGCTTGACCGGAAGCTCCCTTGGTGGAATCGGAATCGCGAGAACATGCGACTTCGGAATCGGAGGCAACAGCCAACTTTGGGGATTTCCATTCTCCTCTCGCATCAAGTTACCGTAGGTGAAAAAAGTCCGTATCACAAATCGGCCTATGAGAATGTCACGTGATCCTGACTTTTCATTTCCCGTCGATTCCAATAGGGTTAGTTCGATGATCAAACTCTGTTGGGCACCGCCCTGTTTAGTGCTTTCCTTTGCGCTACCGCTCGCTGTGGCAAACAGCCTTGCGGAGGAAGAGGCATGGCGTGGCGTGGTGAGCAACTACTGCCTCGAATGCCACGATGCGGATGTGCAGAAGGGCGATTTAAATCTCGAGTCGTTGCTCGATGCTGAGGTAGCGGCGCACTCGGATAGTTGGGAAAAAGTTTTGCGGCAAACAGCGGGGCGACAGATGCCTCCGATCGGGAAGGATCGCCCTGAGGAAATTGACTACGTCGAATTGGTTTCGTCGCTGACGGATGTTCTCGACGAACTCGCGGAGAACAATCCGAACCCGGGCCGCACCGACACACTGCGACGCCTGACGCGGACGGAATACAAGAACGCGATCCGCGATCTACTCGCGCTGGAGATTAATGCCTCGAATTTGCTTCCGACAGATCAATCGAGTCACGGCTTTGACAACGTCACCGTCGGCGACTTGTCCCCTGCCCTGTTGGAACGGTTTCTCGGGGCTGCCCAAAAAATTGCGCGCCTCGCTGTGGGGTCTCCACTTCCGGAACCGGATAGCACGACTTACCGCATCGCTCCGGATCTCACACAGGAAGATCACGTCGAAGGCCTCCCGCTAGGCACGCGAGGCGGAACGTTGATCCGACATCAATTCCCGGTGTCGGGCGAATATGAACTCCAAGTCCATCTAACCCGCGACCGCAACGGAATGGTCGAGGGCCTTTCCGGACAACACGAACTCGTTTTTTTGATCGGAAATGATCAGAAAGATTCGCTGAAAATTGCACCACCCGAGAATCGCAAAGACCACACCGGCTTCGATGCACATCTGAAGACGCGTGTCACCGTCGAATCCGGACCGCAGGATGTCGGCGTGACGTTTTTGAAATTGTCCTCCTCGCTGTTGGAAACACTGAGGCAACCCTACGAAGCCCATTTCAACTTCCATCGACATCCCCGCCTTTCGCCCGCCATCTACCAGGTCACAATCACAGGCCCATTCGAGACTGATGGCCCCGGCGATACACCGAGCCGTGAACGCATTTTCACCGCCCGGCCGGGTGATGACGTCGCAGCAAAAGAGGCGGCGGAAGCAATCGTGGCAAACTTGCTTCGGAAAGCATGGCGACGCCCGGTGGACGAATCCGACATCGAGCGCATTCTGCCATTCTTCCGGGACGAAATGGAGGACTCGGGAAATTTCGAGGCCGCTGTAGAATCGGCATTGAGCGCCATCCTGGTGAGCCGTGAATTTCTCTTCCGAACCGAGCGCGACCCCGCTGATCTCGCTCCGGGAACTCCGTATCTCGTTGATGATTTCGAACTCGCCTCACGGCTTTCGTTTTTCCTCTGGAGCAGTATTCCGGACGAAGCGCTCCTCGACGCAGCGGAACGCGGTGAACTCTCCAAACCCGCCACACTGGAAAGTCAGGCGCGTCGCATGTTGGCCGATTCGCGTTCGGAATCGCTGGTAACGAACTTCGCGCATCAGTGGCTCTATTTGCGGAACCTCGATGCGATCACTCCTGACGGCCGGCTTTTCCCCGGCTTCGACGACAATCTACGACAGGCGTTTCGACGTGAGACGGAACTTCTTTTTGAAAGCGTCATCCGCGAGGACCGCAGCGTGCTCGATCTGTTGCAGACGGACGAAACCTTTCTCAACGAACGGCTCGCGAAACACTATGGAATTCCGCACATCTATGGTCCGCGCTTCCGACGCGTCTCGCTCGAACCCGACACAAAGCGCGGTGGCATTCTCCGGCATGGCAGCATTCTCACGGTGACCTCCTATGCGACCCGGACATCGCCGGTCATCCGCGGGCATTGGATCCTGGAAAACCTTCTCGGCACGCCGCCGCCACCTCCGCCGCCGGACGTTCCCGCGCTCGATGACACTTCCGTTTCGGCTGATCTTCCGATTCGCGAACGTCTCGCTGCTCATCGCGAAAACCCGGCCTGTGCGAGTTGCCACAAGGCAATGGACCCGATCGGATTTGGCTTGGAGAATTTCAACGCCGTCGGACAGTGGCGCGTTCTCGACACAGGGTATCCGGTCGACTCGGCCGGGAATATGCCCGATGGCAGCGAGTTCGCAGATGTCTCCGGATTGGAGGAAGGCCTCCTGAAACGACCTGAACTCTTTGTGAGAACTCTCTCCGAGAAATTGCTGACCTACGGGCTCGGCCGCGGCGTTGAGTCCTCCGATGCTCCCGCCATTCGCGCGGTAGTGCGCGGGGCGGCAAAAGATGACTACGCCTTTTCAACGTTGATCGCCGAGTTGGTGAAAAGCCCACCTTTTCGAATGCGGATAACTCAGCCAGCAGTTGATCGTGCCGATTGACGGGCTACCCCCTCTTGTTGTAACCTCCTCTCAGTTTTTCGATGAATTTCCTGACAAAAAAATCCCTTCCCCGCCGGACGATGCTACGCGGACTTGGAGCAACGCTTTCGCTTCCACTTCTCGACGCGATGGTCCCGGCCTATGGAGCCTCGACCGCCACTCCGATCAAGCGACTCGGTTTCGTGTTCATGCCCATGGGCGCCGACCTCAGCCGCTGGACTCCTGAGTCCTCCGACTCGCTGGACAAGCTCTCGCCTATTCTCCAATCGCTCGCGCCGATCCGCGACCATGTCACGGCGTTCACAAATCTGGAGTTGAAGCCCGCCTACCCCGGCAGCCACGCCACGTCGAACTCGGCCTTTCTCAGCGCCGCCCGCGCCAAACTGACGGAGAGCACCGACTACTATCTCGGCACCACCGTTGATCAAATCGCCGCCCGGGAGATCGGGCAGGATACACCGCTTCCGTCGCTGGAGCTGGCGATGGATTTGACCCAGACCGTCGGCCAGTGCGACAACGGCTACGCCTGCGTTTACCAAAATAATCTCAGCTGGTCGTCGCCGACTACGCCGCTCCCGGCCGAGGCCCATCCACGCATCGTATTCGAGAAACTCTTTGGCGAAGGTGGCAGCAAAGCCGACCGCCAGGCCGCGTTGAGGAAGCGCGCCAGTCTGCTCGACTTTGTGAAAGACGACATGACCCGGCTCAAGCGCGACCTCGGCGCATCCGACCGGGAGAAGGTCGATCACTATCTCGAGTCCGTCCGCGAGGTGGAGCGACGCATCCAGAAAGCCGAGACCAACGTGGCAGAGAATCCTGAACCCGATCTCGACCGTCCGCTCGGCGTGCCGGCCACTTACGCCGATCATGCACGGCTCATGTTCGATCTCCAACTGCTTGCGATGCAGGGCGATATCACGCGAGTCGCCACCTTCCAACTTGCCCGCGAGACCAGCAACCGCACCTATCCCGAGATCGGTGTTTCCGATCCGCACCATCCCTTGTCGCACCACGGCAACGACCCCGGCAAGATCGAACGCATGTCGAAGATCAATGCCTACCACGTTTCTCTGTTCGCCGAGTATTTGGAGAAGCTCTCCAACACCGAGGAAGGCGACGGCTCGCTACTGGATCACTCGCTAATTCTCTACGGAAGCGGCATGGGAAATCCCAACGTGCACGATCATACAAATCTCCCCGTATTAGTCGCGGGAGGAAAGACCACCGGCGTCAAAGGCAATCGCCACCTTCGCTACGAAGACCCCGTCCCGCTCGCGAACTTGCACCGCACCCTCCTCGACCGGGCCGGGGTGAAGATCGACAAGTTCGGTGACAGCAACGGGTTGGTGAGTTTGTAACATGAGCCGACTCGTCAGAAAGTGGGGAGTCTCCCTGCTTCTTGCCGCGACTGTCATTGCGGAAGGCGCCCCCGACGGCACGACTCAGTTGATCCTGGCCGTCCACGAAGACCGGACGGCCGACGTGCTGGAGCTCATCGAATCCGGTGCGGACGCCTCTGCCAAAAACCGCTACGGCGTCGCGGCCCTCCCTCTCGCCTGCCAGAACGGGAATGCAGAAATCGTCGAAGCACTTCTCAGCGCGGGAGCCGATCCTGACACGGCTCTACCCGGAGGCGAGACCGCCCTCATGACCGCAGCGAGGACAGGACTCGTCGCACCGATTCGCTCACTACTGGCTCACGGAGCAACAATCGATTCCACCGAGCGCAAAAGCCAGACTGCTCTGATGTGGGCCGCTGCCGAAGGAAACAGCGAAGTCGTAAAGGTCCTGCTCGACGCCGGAGCCGATCCCAACCAGTCACTCGCCTCAGGATTTACCCCGCTCCTTTTTGCGACGCGCAATGGTCATACAGAAACAGTCGCCACGCTGCTCGGCGCAGGTGTCAACGTGAATGCCGTCATTGATGTCGAGAAGACGGATGGAAAAGCCCCGCCGCGCGGCACCTCTGCTCTGCGACTTGCCGTCGAAAATGGGCACTTCGAGCTTGCTGTATTTCTTCTCGAATCCGGAGCCGATCCCAACGACCAGCGATCCGGTAACGCCCCGCTCCACGTTCTCACCTGGGTCCGTAAAGCCCATCGCGGCGACGGCGAAAACGGTATGCCTCCACCGGAGGGATCCGGCAGTTTGACGAGCCTCCAATTCGCCCGTCGACTCGTCGAGGACTTCGGGGCCGATGTGAATCTACCGCTCAAGAATGGAGGGGATCGGCAGTCGACTCCCTTCCTACTCGGCGCAACCCGGGCTGATCTGAACTATCTGAAACTGCTCCATCAACTGGGAGCCGACCCGACATTGACCGATCAGAGCGGGAAGACTCCCCTACTCGCAGTCTCCGGTGTTGGCAGCAGAGCGCCTGAGGAGGAAGCCGGAACCGAGTCGGAGCGACTCGCGACGTTGGACTGGCTGCTCGAACTCGGAGCTGACGTCAATGCCGTCGACCGCAGCGGCGAGACCGCGATGCACGGAGCGGCCTACAAGAATGTCCCCGGTGTCGTCGCCTGGCTCGATGCCCACGGAGCCGATATCGAAATCTGGAACACGAAGAACAAACGCCGCTGGACTCCGCTGTTGATCGCCCGGGGATTCCGTCCCGGAAATTTCAAACCCGATGCGGCGACGATCGCGGCAATCGAGTCGGTGATGAGAGCCAAAGGCGTCGAGCCACCGCCCGCACCTGAGCGTCCGGTGGTGGGGAAGCCGAAGAAGTACGAGCCGTGAACGGATAGCTTTTTCCAGGGAGTTCCACTCTGCAGCCGCTGGACCCTACAAACGTCGCTTCAACGCCTTCAGCTGCTTCTTGAGCTTTTTCAGTTTGGCCTTTTTCCCGGATTTCTTCGCCTTTTTGATCTTTTTCTTTGTTTTTTTGATGTCTATCAAAATTAGGACAATGTCATTACTGCGATCAATTTGAGTCGTTGGTGGTGGAGTCACAAATTCCTGCCACACGGTGTAGTCGGTGCCGACACTTGCACCTGGAGCAGCCGTATTCGCGTCGTCAAAAATCAATCTGAGCAACTGAATGGCGAAAGTGTTGAAATTGGTGTGAAAAGCCTTCACATGCATGAAGCCATTCGTTGTCACACCACCATTGATCCTGGAGTCTGAAAACTCGACCGGGATTAGAAGATTCCTGGTAAACGGTACTGTAGGCTGATTAGACTGGGTAGGGGGCTTTGCAAAAACGAATCCTCCGACGCCGGTGCTAAAACCCACGCGCATGTAAGTGTAGGAAATATCAAGCCGGACAACATCTTGCGCTCCGCCCACTAGCGCCTGCCGGATTCCCGCAAGATCTCTGGCATCATCGCTCCCGTCCTGTGTGTAATCGGGGTCAAGAGTCTCGGAAAAAGTACCGGCTTCGAGTTTCACTTCGTTATCCGTCTGATTTATCTGGACGATAGCAGCATTCAATCCCGGAGCTACTGCGGCAGCCCCGAAAGCTCCGGCTCCTCCAGCCAGCCACTTCCAACTCTGAACTCTCGGGCAGCTATCGTTGCTGCTCCCCTTCAAAACACGCGATTCGTTTTTCATCATTCAGTCTAGATTTATAAATTTTTCGACGTCAAGCCTATAATCCAACCAGACTATCACACTAACATTCATCGATTTCCCGCGCAGCTCACCTGCCCGCCCCGGCAACTAGCAATTTGGATGCACGTATTTGAGCCGATTGAGAAAGATCAATCTGCATACGAAAATAGGAATAATGAGACGAATTCTGTTCTGGGGTTTTTGTGTAATTCAGCTCGCTTCCGAGCTCAAGGCTGCGGATTGGCCGCAGTGGCGGGGACCGGATTACAACGGAGTTTCCCAAGAGACTCTCCCCACTCCTCTGCCGGGCGAATTGCCGATTCGTTGGAAGGCGCAAGTTGGGATCGGGTTCTCCTCAGTGGTGGTGGCTGGAGATCGCGTTCTCACGATGGGGAACGAGGAAGACCGGGACTCGGTCTGGTGTCTCGATGCCGATACGGGCGATGTGCTGTGGCAGCATGTCTACGACTGCCCGCTCGATCCGCTCTACTACGAGGGCGGTCCGGGTGCTACCCCCACTGTTCACGAGGGTTCTGTTTTTACCTTGAGCAAAAAGGGACACGCCTTCCGTCTGGATCTCGAAACGGGTGAAGTGATTTGGTCGCGGGATCTAATTTCCGACTACGGTGTCGAACTGCCCGAATGGAGTTTCGCGGGTTCACCGCTCATCGACGGTGAACGAATTCTCCTAAATGTGGGACGCGGTGGAATCGCTCTTTCACGGGAAACAGGGGAAACGCTCTGGCTCACCAGCACGGAGACTTCCGGCTATGCCACGCCGCTCCCCTATTCGTGCGGAGTAACCGGAACGACTCACCTTCTCTTTTCCGCAAAGGGCCTTCTCGCCTTCGCCTCGGAAGATGGGAAAAATTTCTGGGAATACCCATGGAAGAGTAGTCGCGATGTAAACGCCGCCGACCCGCTACTCGTGGACGACGACATCGTGCTTTCCAGCAGCGCCGGCACGGAGCGTTTGAAAGTCAGAGAAGACGGCGGCGAGCCCGATCTGGTGTGGGAGCAGAAAGACATGAAGTGGTATTTCAATCCGGGGGTCCTCATCGATGGGCACATCTATTCTCTCCATGGCACCACCCATCGCCCTACTGAGCTGATGTGCACGGACGCTGCCACTGGCGAAATCGTTTGGGCAGAAGAGGGCTTCGGGAGCGGCGGACTGATCGCGGCAGGAGATCACATCATCGTTTTCGACCTCGGAAAGTTGACGATCTTTCCCGCGTCGCCGGAAGGGTTTGAACCGATATTACAGCAGACCCTTCTCGAAGGGAAATGCTGGACGGCTCCAACGTTGGCGAATGGGCGGATCTATTGCCGGAATGCGGACGGGGATTTGGTGTGTTTGACATCGGATAAACTTCGTTGAGAAAACCTGCAGGGATCTTCATCCCGTCTCGAACACCTCGATAGTTCTTGCAGCTGGAATCCTCTTCGCAGAAGCTGATTTCAGACTCATGAATCGACACTTTTTCATCGTAACAGTTCTCGTACTCACCCATCACGTCTCTGCGGCACAAACTGGATCAGTGCCTTCGCAACCTGTAGAGATCCCCGATGCAGAGTCTGCCACTCACCTAGCAACACCAGAGGAGGAGGCAAAACGACTCTTGAGGGATTTGGGGGCTGCCGCTGCAAATGCCGATTTCAAAGGGCTCGAACGAATAGGCAGAGAAATTCGCGCAGCGCTATCTTTGTTCAATGAATCCGAGCGCATTCAACTAATGACTCGGCTGGAGCGGACCCAGGCAGACCTGCTTCCCCGATACCTCGACTCAAAGCTGGATAAAGTAGCGAAATTTTCCGAAACTGTTGCTCGAGCGTGTCTGGAAGGCGTCTCAATTCTTGAGTTGGAAAAGCTGAAGATTGAGGCGATCGGAATCAGCTTGCCGAACGATTTTTTTTCAGTGCGTGGTGGCATGGATCCCTGGCGTGAACGCCTGAACTCGGTCAACCAAACACTAAACAGTTGGATCCAGATTCAGAACCTGATTGATCGCGGCTACGCGGAGGAAGCTCTCAAGAAAATCAGCTACCTCATCAAAGGACCTCAGGAGTTTCCAATTCTCGATCGGAAGGAGCTAGAGAAGTTAACCGCGGAATTGGAGCTAGGCGTTGCTTCCCTGAAAAAGAGCCCTAAAGAATCTGTGAAGATCAAGGTTTTCCAAACGCTTCAATCACACCTCGATGGCGTGGAAGATCCTGACGCAACGCTACTAATCAAGGTTTCTATCGCCGTCGCCGAGTTGGAATCCGAAGCAGAAGACGGCCTGCAAATTCGAAGGGAAATCAGGGACCTTTCCGATGCCTTCGACCGATTAGCACGGACGCGGGAAGCACTGGCGGACAACGAATTTCTTCGAGCGAGCTATCATCTGCCCGAGGGGGATGCAGTCGACGTCTTCCGCCCGGGTTACTACGCAGCGCTGCGTGAGCGTTTTGGGCGCGAAATCATCAGGGAGGATTTCAAAGAATTGTCCGCCGAACTTCCCCCTACCGATCAAGAGTCGATTGAAGATTACCTTTTGCGGTTGTTTACCTCCTCACAACTGGCCGATGATCCTCAAACCCGGCTTCGAATCCTGAAGCGGCTTCTAGCGATGGATAAGCGTGAACACGAACTGCCGGTCGAATTGAAGTCGTTTCTCAGCTCACATGGGGATTTCGTGCGCGCGGAAGTTCTCCGCGACAGTGCAAATCGCTCGGGTGCCCTTAAACTATATCGCGCAGTCGCCAGCACCGGGTCGGACCAGTTCGGCCTTGCTGACCTCGCCCAAAAACGGATCGACCAGTTGAAGGTAGATTCTCCGGAGATTTTCGAGGATGCCAGTGCCAGCCTGGCTGAAGAAGTCAAAGCGATGAATGAGTCCATTCGCACGATGACACGCGAGATGGCCGCGTTGAAGAAGACCATAGATGACAAGGAGTGATCGCCCCATGCTTTCTAAATCTGCGAATTTCAGGAGATTCGGACTCGTGCCCCTCATTACGACCGCGATTCTTCTAGCCACTTCGATTGAATGCTTCGGGGAGCAAAAGACAGCTCAATTTCCGAAGGAATGGCCGTCTTCCTGGATCAACTACTATCTTCGTCGAGAATCCTTCGCGAAAGAAAAAACCAAGTTCTGGCCGGAGATCGAACTTCGTTTTCAGCCGGATTTATTTGCCTTCGCTTGGAGCAATGTTTCCAGTTCATGGAAAGAGAACCTCATGTTCGAGATCCATTCGAGCGGTAAACTCGACCTTCAACAAACCCGGAAACACAAGGACAGGCATGTAGTTCGTTCCCTGATTCCAGAGCCGGGAATCTACTTTGTCTCGCTGTCCCACTGGATCGAGACCGCCGGTTATCAAACAGTCAGCAACATCGTCGTAATCAAGGTTTCCCTCTCCGACAAGGAAAATGGCCCGCGCCTGGTAGCTGAGGAGATTGAAATTTCTGAACTGGAAACCGACTACGTCAACGACGCAACCTGGAGTCGCTGGGAGAATTTTCATAGATTCCTGACCGGTCGCCCGCTACCGGAGGAGGCACCGCCGTTCGAACCGGCAGTTAACATCGAAGAGGTCGATGGGCCGTCGATGACTGCTACAACCGATCTGCCCCCATCACTGCTCCCTTTTCTGGAATGGAGACAATACTTTGAAGGCCAGCTGGTCACCCGACGAAAGTATCAAGAGCAGCCCTCACTTCTGTTCTCCCAAGGTCCAGGAGCCTATGTAACTGTGATGTTTGCGAAGCACGGGGAGATCAGCATTCCGGTGAGCGCCCCGGTGAAGTCACTGTTTTTCGAAGAAGGGGACGGTATCCTTCGGAGACGGCCTCTTGACACTGACAAGGACGGCATACCAGACTATTGGGAGAAAATGCAGGGATTGGATCCGGCGGATCCCTTCGATCCCACCGACTTCAATCGGAAACATTACAAAAACGAAGTCAGATACGGACGCGCCAGATAATAATTTCAGCGAGAATTCAATCCCCCTCCCGCTCCGCCGAAAACACATTCCCTGTCGGCTTCTTCGGCAACGTCGCCTTCCAGTTTTCGATCTTCGCGATCAACTCCTTCACCACCTTCGGATTTCCCTCCGCCAAATCTTCCTTCTCGAACGGCGACGTGGCGATGTCATACAATTCCGAATGGCTCAGGTCTTTGTTCACGACGAGCTTCCACTTCCCGTCGACGACGGCATACGACACCCAATGATCGGGCGTTGAATCTCTCGGAGGCCATGCCCCCGTCATTTTCCAAAACAACGGCTTCGCCCGCTCTGGCTGAGGCTTGCCCTCCAACACTTCGACAACACTGACACCGTCCGGCGCGTAGCCATCGGGCAGTTCTACACCCGCGATCTCGCAGAATGTCGGCAACAGATCGACTGCCGAAATGAGCGACTCATCGTCGGTTTCTCCGGCAGCGATCTTTCCGGGCCAGCGCGCGATGAATGGCACGCCGACGCCACCCTCAAATAACGCACCCTTGTAACCTTTACGTCCGCCGGTGATTCCCTTTGCCGCGTTGATCCCCCACCCTGCTCCGGTCGCAGTGTCGTAACTCAATTTCAATTCGCCCGGCCTCGAAGCCCGCGCAGGTCCGTTATCAGAACTGAAAATCACGAGCGTGTCGTCAGCAATTCCCAATCGGTCCAGTGTATCGAGCACTTCGCCAATGCGGTCGTCGGCGTGTGAAAGGACGGACGCGTAAATCGCATCGGCCGGGTCTTCCATATCCCGGAAGCGCCACTCGTATTTCGGCACGGTGTGAAACGGCGTGTGTGGTTCGTGAATCCAAAGATTGATGAAAAACGGCTTCCCTTCCGCGACGGCCTTTTCGATGAATGCGTTGGCATGCTCCGCATCTTCGTGAACAGGCATCTGCTCGCCCGCACAGTTGAAGGCACCGTATTCGTCGTAGCCGTATATACCCGGAAGCGGAGAGTCGGGAATCATGTTATTAGCGAGGTGCCACTTTCCGAAATGAGCCGTGGCGTAGCCGCCGCTTTGCAACATTCGAGGAAGAAGCGGCGCTTTCGGATCGAGCCAATCAGGCATGCCGCGTTTCGCATTGCTCGGCACCCACGCAAAGTGTCCGTCAATGTTGTAGCGGGCAGGAAAGTGCCCGGTCATCACTGCCGCCCTGCTCGGTGAGCAGACGCCGCTGGCGACGGTGAAACGATGGAAGTCTGTTCCCTCCTTTGCCAACCGGTCGATGTTCGGCGTCTTCACATACGGATGCCCGTGGCAGGAAAGGTCCCCCCACCCCCAGTCGTCAGCGAAGATGAAAAGGATGTTCGGTTTCTCAGCGGCAGAGGCGAAGCCGAAAAGAAGCGTCAGGAAGCAGAGTAGAAATTTCATGGGAAGTCGCACCAATATATGACGCCCCCATCGCAAACCTCACGGACTTTTTTGCCAAATGCGCGTGTCTCAAATCCTCAAAGTCTCCTCTCGTCTGGTTGTCGTAACCCTTTGGATGAAACTCATTGCGATTTTTCTGATGCTCGCCGCTGCCACACTCTCGCCTGCCACCGCTTCCGGGAGCGGGTCGACAAAGATGTTGTTCGATTTCAGAAATTCAGGGAACTCCAGTGGTTGGTCCGCCGTAAACGATGGCGTGATGGGAGGTCTTTCAAAAGGCGGCTCCCGCTCTACCGGCAATGCCTTGAAATTCGCCGGAACGCTCTCGCTTGAAAACAACGGCGGCTTTTCCTCAATTCGAAAAAACACCAATCGGAATCTCTCAGCTTACAAAGGCATACGACTGCGAGTGAAGGGCGATGGCCGCACCTACCAACTTCGGATGCAGACCAACTCCCGCTATCGCAGTTGGCCCGTAGCCTACAGCGGTGATTTCAGGACAAAAAACGGGAATTGGACTGAAGTAACAATTCCATTCAAGTCGATGAAGCAAGGTTTCCGCGGAAGGAAATTGAAAGATTATCCGTTCGACCCGGCGAAGATCGAACTCGTCGGGCTCGTAATCGGTGATAAAAAGGCTGGCCCCTTCGCCCTGGAGGTCGAATGGATACAGGCCTACTAAGGAGTGAGCCGCTCTGGACGCGGGTCATTCTACAATCTTCAAACGAATATTGCGGAAAGCGACTTTGCAGCCTTTCCCGTGATCCTGGAGAGCAATGAATCCTTTGTCCCGACTCATCTCGGAATCGCGATCAATCACAGTCGAGAAAACAACACCATTGATGGTTTGCGTCAGTTTCTCACCGAGCGCGACGATCTCCATCGTGTTCCACTCGTGCTCGTTGTAGTTGGATTTCACCTCTTCGGCATTCGCGTCTTCGTCGACTGACTTTTCCCCGTCCTCCCCCAGAATCACATTCTGGCCCGCCGTCGCCATGAGGTGCCGCTGCTTCTTTCTGGGATGATCTTTTGCCAACAATGAGTGATGCCACAGACCCATCACATCGCGCTGAGCGATCTCCGCCTGGTAGCCAAAAACCTGCCACTCGCCGAGGTCGTCACTGCGAACTTGCACACCCGAATTTCCCGCGTCCCATCGGAACTCGAGTCGAAGGATGAAATCGGCAGGCTGCTTTTTCCTCCAGATCAGCCAGTTCTTGTCATCCGACGCTCCGGTGCACCAGATCTCGCCGTCCCGCACTTCCCATGACCCCGGCTCGACGTCCCAGTCGGTAAAATCAGTTCCGTTAAAAATGGGGGTGAAGCCATCGTCCTCCGCCGCGAGGGGCAGAACGGGCAGTGTCATCCAAATGGCGGCGAGAAGCAGTCGGTTCATGCTGTCTTCGTACAGCAAAGAAGGCAGAATGGAAAGCCCCCGATGACGCCGCCTGATCGAATCCGCATGTCACGACCAACCAGGGTTAGGTCGAACGGCGCAAGGCTAAAGCCGGACGTCGATGGCTGACCGCACGACGGAATTTTTTGCAAATTGCCTCCGGCTATTTGCCTCCGGCTATCTCCACTTCGTTCCGGTTCCGCTACGCTCCGGTTCCGCTACAACGCCTTCATGTAGCAGAACTTGCAAAAGTTCTGACGATTTCAGAAAAAGCGTTCGAAATGCTTAACCTTGCGCTGTTCGGGTTAGGTCAGTGACTCAGCCCTTTTTAGCCCTGTTTCTCTTCCATCATTTCCAGCCACTTCGCAGCGAAGCGTCGGCCAATCTCGATTTGAGTGGGTGTGTCGAAATGGACGGAGTCTCCGATGTGCCCGCCCAGGTCTCTTGCGTCAACGGTGGCGGTGTTTGGGCGATTGTCAGGGAGATCGAGCAGGATTTCATTGATCGCTTTCCGCAATCCCTCCGAGGCACGCATTTCTCCGATGGTGCTGGCGATGAATGGCAGGCCTTCAATTTCAAGATCAGCGCGGAGGTTGTCGACGAGTGTAGCGAGTGCCTCAGGATAGACAGCGACGCGTTCCTCTTTGGAATCGGATTCGCCTTGGAGCCAGAGCACTCCGGCGATGCGCGTTTTACCTTCAGGGCCTTGTTCATACGCAAGTTGTGCACGGCGGATGGCGTCCTCGTAGAGCCGTTGTCCCTGTTTCCATTTGGAAATAGCGGTACCGCCAACCGCGCAGGGAACGAGCGCGATGCGCGATGCCGGATGGGCAGCTGCGATGGCTTGTGCGAAAGCTAGACCCGAACCGACTCCGGCGTTGTCGTGTCCCTCGAAAGTCTCGGGGGCGCCAACGAGGTGAAGTGGGTGGCGTGCGAGAAACCAGCGATCGGTGCCCTTGTGCATCATCACGATTTGTGGATCGCGGAGCGGTTCTTCGGGCATGATTCCCCGGCCTTTCATGTTCGACTGCCCTATCAGGAGGAAGATGTCGAGTCGCTCCATGCCGTCCGGCAATGTGGAGATTTCGACCGGATCGAGCGGAGGCTTCGTCGGTGCGGTTGAGAGTTTTTTGGGTTCGTTAGTCTTGCTTTCCTTTTCAATGAGGAAGGGCGAAGCCGGAAGTCCTTCTTTGTTAATCAGATTCCCCTCGGGATGATTTCCCCATGCGTAACGAATCGCCGTCGGTTCGGAAACCTCATCGGAGAGCGCAACAATTTTCGCGCCTTTGATCCCTGCTCGTGCGGGGTGCCACATGCCATCCCCGGAGCGCAGTTCAAAACCTGTCAGGATTTTCCCATCTCGAGGAGCAAGCCCGCCCCCGGCGTGATCGAATTCAACTGCGATTTTCAGTTTACCAAATTGGTGGAGCTTCGGTAGCGGGCCGGACCAGACGAGATCTTCGGCGTAGACTTCGGACCGCGCCCACAGTGCGAGACGATGAGCGAATGCTTGCTTATTGACTGGATGAAGTCGCCGCTCTTCGCCGAGGTCTAGAGTTACCGCCATGCCGGTGTTTGGAAGATTCTTGTGCGCCAGTCTCATCGCTTCACGCACAGGCGCCCAATCGACCTGCCGGGCATTTACGAAAGGCAACTGCATCCAGGCCATCGGGAAATCGCCCTGCCCCCACCGGGCGCGCCAGTCGTTGACGAGCAGCGGAAGTTGGATGTCGTAGAGCGCAGCGGCTTCTGAAGTGAGGCCATTGGTTTCGCCCTGATACCAGATCGCACCGCGGATGCCGTAGGGAATGATGGGAGCGATCATGCCGTTGAAGAGCGCCGCAGGATGATGATGGTGCTCTCGCGGGTTGATCGGTCGGCGCGGAGCCCGCGGAATTTCCTCACCGGCTTCGACTGCAACGGCGCGGGAAATTTTCCATTCGGCGAACTTGGCGTCGTAGTCCGCTTTCTCGGCAGCGGCGATTTCAGGAGTGTAGGCAGCGTCTTTCTCTTCCCAGGATTTCAGGAGCGGTTGCAGGTCGGACCCGGCCTCTTGCACCTCGCGACTGGTCCATGCTTCGATGGCGGAACCTGACCAGGCAGCAACGATGAGACCGACTGGAACACCGAGTTCGCGATGCAATTCCCGGCCGTAGAAAAAGGCAGTCGCAGAGAATCTGCTCGCAGTTTCGGGTGTGCTCGCGATCCACTCGCCAGTGCAATCGTCGAGCGGTTTGAGTGATGCTTTCCTCGTGACAGTAAACACGCGCAGACTCGGCAGATCAGACTCAGCCATTTCCGCTTCGGCATCATTCGCCCGATGGACTGGCATCGCCATGTTCGACTGGCCGGCGCAAAGCCAGACTTCACCAACGAGAATATCTTTGATCGCAACCTTCCGACCTTCCGCACCGGTGGCCGTAAGTATTCGCGGAGAATCGCTGACGCTCATCGGTTGAAGCCTCGCCTCCCAGCGGCCATTCTCGTCGGCGGTGGTTTCCAATGATTGCGCGGAAAAGGTAACCGTCACATTTTCGCCGGAGTCAGCGAATCCCCAAACCGGCACTTCCACATCACGTTGCAGGACAGCCCCGTCGGTGAAAATATCAGCGAGGCGCATCTCGGCGCCAAGTGATCGAGGCGGCGCCATGAAAACAAAAAGTAGTGAGGCAAAGAATAGAAAACGTAGACGCGGGTACATCGTAAAAAAAATCGATAGGATCAAAGTGGCATCGTATCATGCGGTTCCAGATTCCAAAATTCCGCGATGGTGGATTGTTTCCCATTTATCCGCTCGATTCGACAATCTCAGGTCGCTACGATTCCGCCCACTATGCGTCCACTCCTCATTCTCATTCTCATACCGCTTCTGTTCGGCCAGACTTGCACCTTCGCCGATCAGTTCACGCTTTTCGACGAGACGTTCACGTTCGAAGAGACGGATGCCGTGCCGACAAAGTCCCACCTCTTCGTGAAGCAAGCGGAGCAAATGGCACATTGGCCCGCCGATTGGACGGCCCCGGTCGACTATCGCAATGGCACCGTCCACATCCGCATCGAGGTTCTCGAAAAGCCTCCCGGGGAGGAGCCGACCACCTGGAGCCTCTGCTACATCGCGAACAAAGGAGCGAAGCCCGACGAGCCATCCTACGGTTGCACGAACACTCCCATGTATACCGAAGAGGGCGTTTATGAGAAGTCAGAGGAAATGACAAAATTCTGGCACAACGATCATGTCGACTGGACGGCCGGTCTGAAAATGTTCTCGCTCGTCCTCAAAGGAAAACCAGCTCCGGGAGACAATGGCCAATCCCACGCCCACCTCCGTGATGATCTCAATAAATTTTTTCCGACGAAGGTGCGTTTCACGCTAGTTCAAGTTTCGGCGGGAGCGGACTTCGATCCGGATTTGATCGAGTCTGAATAGCAACAACTCTGCCCGCCCGAGAGAATTCGAATCTTTTAGAATCGACTCGCGGAGACATAGCACTCCCGATAACATTCAACGCATGAAACGCCGCCTTTTCTTTCTGCTCTCACTCTTTTTCTTCAACACCGGATTCTCCGAAACAGTCAAAGACCGTGAGGGTGCCGTCCGCGCAGACGCGGCGAAAATGGAGGGCAACTCGCGCTGGATTTACAACGACATCGACGCAGGCTTCGCTGAAGCCAGGCGGACTGACAAACCGCTCATGGTTGTGCTGCGTTGCGTGCCCTGTCTCGCCTGCATGGGGCTCGATACGGAAGTGCTGATGGGAAATGCAGAGCTCGAGCCCCTGATGGACAAGTTTGTTCGGGTCCGGGTCATCAATGCGAACGCCCTCGATCTGTCGCTTTTTCAATTCGATTACGATCTGTCGTTTACCGCCATGTTCTTCGATGGCGACGGGAAGATCTACGGTCGTTTCGGCTCCTGGGAACATCAGAAAGATTCGCAGAACAAGGCCACGTCCGGATTGCGACAAGCGATGGAGCGGGTCAGCGCGCTCCATGAGAACAAAGTGCGATTTACCGACGGGTTCGAAGGGAAAAAGGGCGATCGGATGCGGTTTGCGACACCGGTCGACATGCCTATCCTGAGCGACCGATACACCGACAAGTTAGATTGGGAAGGCCCCGTGGTGAAAAGCTGCGTCCACTGTCATCAAATCGGCGACGCGATCCGCGACGACCTGCGAGCCGACGGAGATCCATTGCCGCTTCGCTGGATCTTCCCCTATCCTGCTCCGGAGACGGTCGGGCTGATTTTGGCAGAGGAACCCGTCACGGGTGTCGAGAAGGTCATGCCGGGGTCGCCTGCGGACGACGCAGGATTCTTGCCCGGCGACCATCTTGTCTCGCTGGAGAGCCAACCGCTCATCTCGGTGGCCGACATCAGCTGGGTGCTTCATCACGCTCCTGATACCGGCGGTTTGCGAGCTGTCGTGAACCGGGATGGTGAAAGCGTGGAGCTCAATCTGAAGCTGCCCCTCGGCTGGCGTCTCGCCACCGACATTTCGCGGCGTGTTGGGACATGGCCAATGCGGCGAATGGCGTTCGGAGGAATGAAGCTGGAAGTGCTTACCGATGAGGAAAAGCAGAAGCACGGAATCGAGAAAGGAAAGCTCGCCCTGCATGCGGTCCACGTCGGTCAATACGGCGAGCACGCTGCCGCAAAGCGAAATGGGTTCAAAAAGGGAGACATCATCGTCGAATTGGAAGGCAAGGATGCACCTCTGACCGAAAGTTTCCTGATCGCTAAGAATCTCACCGAACGAAAGCCGGGAGATACGGTTTCGGCGACAGTTCTGCGAAACGGGAAACGACTGGAATTAGAGATCCCTATTCAGTAGGTTCGCCAGCATGGCAGAAAATGAAAATGGCGACGACGAGGTCATGCAGTACGGCATGCTCGGCGAAGATCCTGCAAACGACTCGGATAAGCTGGAGAAATACACCGGCACGGTTGATTGGCAGTATCTGAAGCCGCATTTTAAAAGCGGCGCTCTCCTCTACGTTGATCCCACGCTCTCACTCGTCGAAGTGGGCCGGGCCTTCACTGATGATGATACCGAAGCAGTTGCGAACTGGCGCGGTAGCGGAGACATCGTCGTGCCGTCGGATCTGCACGCGAACTTTTGGGAAGAGTCGGGAACAACGTTTAATGCGCTCGTCGTTTCGCCGTTTGTTTTAGCGCAGCCAGTCGAGCCGTGAAAAACGCTTGAGGTTCTTATCGGTACTTACTCCCCCCGAAACAACGCACTCCTCTCGGCGAGGTAAGTCGCCAGATCGATCATGTCACCAACCGTGAGAGCCTCGTTAAAATCAGGCATCGGACTATTTTCCGCACCGAGACGAT
>Ga0222633_1000583_pt1 | contig 30248 bp, 26 predicted proteins | sample AntAcemetageno48_FD_179816 | JGI IMG/M metagenome (GOLD analysis project Ga0222633, IMG submission 179816) | Saline water microbial communities from Ace Lake, Antarctica - #48 | ecosystem: Environmental > Aquatic > Non-marine Saline and Alkaline > Saline | place: Antarctica: Ace Lake | collected...
TTTTCGACAAAATACACAGTCGATGTCGGTGAAAACCGTAACGGTCGCTTTTACCCTTGCCTTTGGTGGAGAGAAGACCACCATTTGGGATTCATCGAGGCCATCTATCAATACTTTTCGGTCCTCGGATCGACCTTTCTCCGTGAGATTCACCAGTTCATCCGTGACGCCATAAAGATCACCGGTATAGAAATGTTTACCATCAGGGGTAAAGTGCAATACCTGGCCGGCGGGCAGAAACACATCATAAAAACCAGGAATCTGAGCAGGCTTGATCGACAATATAGGAATGTCCGGGCGAGCTGCTCTGAGCCGATCCATAATCAGTTGTGTTACTTTTTCAAGCTCTGCTGTTTGCTTTTCTACATTCTGAGAAAAGGTCAGGGAAGAAAAACTAACCGAGAAAAGTGCTAACAGGGCGATTTTTGGGAAAATTTTCATGTTTTGGACCGTGCTGGATACATCAAGTTTGTGACTTTGCATGAACGCGTAAGTGGTTGCAATTATAGACCGGCCCAAAGCCCGATTATTTCCCGACTGGAGGTGCTTAGCCTCTCGGATGGTGAGTCTGATGTATCGACTTCATTCGTTGTTGCGCAACATGGGTATATATCTGGGTGGTCGACAAATCGCTATGACCCAATAATAGCTGAACGACTCGAAGATCAGCGCCATGGTTAATGAGATGAGTCGCAAAGGCATGGCGCAATGTGTGGGGTGAAATTTTGCGGCGAATACCGGCGGTTTCAGCATGAGCCTTGATGCGGTACCAAAAGGTCTGTCGAGTCATCGGCTTGCCTTGAGAGCTTGGAAAAATCGCATCTTCCGCTAAATTCTTTTTCAGTAAATCAGGCCGCGCTTCCACTAAATAACGTTGTATCCAGCTAATTGCTTCTTCACCTAGCGGGACCAACCTTTCTTTACTGCCCTTACCCATTACTCGGACGACGCCCTGGCGTAAGTTAACATCGGGTATTCGTAGCCCCACTAATTCAGAGACTCGAAGTCCGCTGGCATACAACACTTCCAGCATGGTGCGATCGCGAAACCCAATTGGGCTGTTAACGTCCGGTGCGGCCAATAGCTTTTCGACTTCGGTTTCTGTGAGTGACTCTGGCAGAGGCCGGCCTAGTTTTGGGCTTTCTATTTGCAATGTCGGGTCGACTGTAATGAAATTTTCTCGAAGCAAATAGCGATAAAGTCCCCGCAGGCAACTAAGGGCTCTGGCTGTGGAGCGAGACTTGATGCCCTTCGCCATGCGGTCGGACAAATAGCGCATGAGGTCTTCGCGGCGCACGGAGACGATGTCGCGGCCATCCAGCCAGAGGCGGAAAGTTTGGAGATCGCGATGATAAGAATCGAGGGTATTGCGGCTCAGACCCTTCTCTAGCCAGAGGCGGTCGATGTATTGTTCTAGGAGTTGGATGTCTGTGTTCATCTTGCGGGAGTCTATCACCCTAGTTTAAACACTGACATTTTACTGACGACCAGGTTCGCGCTTGGTAGGCGGTCCGGCTCCAGTCGTCGTGGTACGTAAGTCTATATCTTTAAGTGCTGAACCAAAAAAATTCACTCGCAATTCTAAGGTTTGGATTGCGCGAATCAGCTATCGACAAAAACAAAAACGCCGCTAGAAAGCGGCGTTTTGCGAAACTGTTGTCGACAATTATTTGCCGAGCTTTTCTTTGATTCGAGCAGCACGACCACTCAATTCACGCAGGTAGTACAACTTGGCCTGGCGAACATCACCGCGACGCTTGATCGCAATGCTATCAATCATAGGGCTGTGAGTCTGAAAGGTACGCTCAACGCCAACACCGTGAGAAATCTTACGAACGGTAAAAGCAGAGTTAATGCCTCGGCTACGAATGCCAATTACAACACCTTCAAAAGCCTGCAAACGTTCACGCGTGCCTTCAATGACTTTAACCTGAACCACAACCGTATCACCGGGAGAAAAGTCCGGCACGTCCTGCTTCAGCTGGGCCGCTTCGATATCGGCAATGATCTTGTTTTTCATGGGTTAGTCCTCAGTCTTAATCTTTTGGGCCTGTTCTGCTTCGAACTCAGCCAACAATACTTGCTCATCTGCGCTTAGATCGCGCCGTTCAATCAGATCGGGTCGCCTTAACTTCGTGCGTCCCAACGCCTGTTTCTGTCTCCAACGTTTGATCTCGGCATGATTACCACCAAGCAGAACCGCTGGTACTTCTAATCCTTCAACCGCCTCGGGTCTCGTATAGTGCGGATGGTCTAACAGTCCTGCGCTAAAAGAGTCCTCCTGAACGGACTGATCGTCTCCGACTGCGCCGGGCTGCAACCGCGTGATGCCATCTATCAGCACCATCGCCGGCAGCTCGCCGCCACTTAGAACATAATCACCGATGGAGTATTCCGCATCGATCTCACGCTCTATCAATCTTTCATCAATACCCTCGTATCGACCAGCAACCAACACCAACCCCGATCGTTCTGACAGATCCTGCATAATCTGTTGGGTCACTGGCTGGCCCTGCGGTGAAAGGTAAATCACCTCGCATTCTGGGCCTGCTGCTGCCTTTGCCGATTCTATGGCTGCCTTTAACGGCGCAACTTTCATCAGCATCCCTGGTCCACCGCCGTAGGGTTTATCATCTACGGTTCGATGTTTGTCCTGGGTAAAATCCCTGGGATTGGCAAAATCTAAACTCACCAAACCATTTTCTATTGCTCGACCGGTAATGCCGGACTTTGATACGGCGGTAAACATCTCAGGAAAAAGTGTTACCACGCTGATCTTCATTTAACTGTTCTTCACCTAGTAATCACTTGCCCAATTGACGTGTATCTCACGACTCTTGGTATCTACCTGCAACACCACCTTATCCATGACGAGCGGCACTAGCCGTTCACTTTCATCAATACTGACTTCGTTGCTTTGTACCACCAGCACGTCATTCGCGCCGGTTTCGATAATCTCTTTGACCTCACCGAGGATTTCATTGGCCTCATTGATCACGGTCATTCCTTGCAACTCACGCCAGTAGAACTCTCCTTCTGGCAAGTCCGGCAACAATGCTTTGTCTATCCGGATCTCGTACCCGATAAGGCTTTCGGCCTCGCTTCGAGTTTCAAATGCCTCGGGTAATACGATAACGCCCTTACCGTGAAGCTTGCCCTCTGCGAACTTAAGTACCTTTTGTTTGGCACCGTTACGCAGAATCCAGGGCTGATAAGTCAATATTTGCTCTAGTGGGCTGGTGTAAGAAAACACCTTTACCCAACCTTTGATTCCGTAAACGCCGTTGATGGCACCGACCACCAGTTCGTTTTCAGAATCAGACACCTGGTGTTAAGCAGCCGCTTCCTGACTGTTTGCAGTCTTGCGGTATGTCTTAACAAGGCTCTGAACACGTTCGCTCATTTGTGCACCTTGTTTTACCCAATGATCAATACGATCTAGCTCTAAACGAACGCCTTCTTCTGCACCACGAGCGATCGGATTAAAGAAACCGACACGTTCGATAAAGCGGCCGTCACGGGATACACGGCTGTCTGCAACAGTGACGTGGTAAAACGGACGCTTTTTGCTACCGCTTCTGGATAACCGGATGATTACCATGTTATTGATTTCCTTTGAAATTTCCTTAGAAAGCTTGCGCCAAACAGTCTTTCGACCGGCGAAAGGGGCGCTATTGTACGGGATAGAGATTCAGAATTAAACCGTTAATTGCCCTCAAATACTCCTGCAAGCTATTGAATCGGCAGGGAAATTTTTGGGGCTTAAAAAACACCCTACATACGCGGTGTTGGGCCTCCCATCATGCCACCCATGCCCCGCATCATGTTGGCCATGCCACCTTTCTTGGTGAGCTTTTTCATCATCTTTTGCATCTGTTTATGTTGCTTGAGCAGTCGATTCACGTCCTGAATCTGGGTGCCAGAGCCCATCGCTATGCGGCGTTTGCGAGATCCGTTGATTGAATCAGGATAATGTCGCTCACCGGGCGTCATAGAATTAATAATCGCTTCCAGCTGCCCAAACGGGTTGTCCGCAAGTTTTTCCTCGGCAACCTTGGCCATATTGCCCATACCCGGCAACTTATCCAGCATGCCGGTGATGCCACCCATATTGTTCATTTGCTGAATCTGATCTCGAAAATCCTCTAGATCAAACTTCTTACCTTTCTTGATCTTCTTTGCGAGCTTTTCGGCTTTCTTCTTGTCGATCTTCTGCTCGGCTTCTTCGATCAGGGTCAGAACATCACCCATGCCGAGAATTCTGGAAGCAATCCGCTCAGGGTAGAAGGCTTCAAGGGCATCGATCTTTTCGCCCGTGGCCATAAATTTGATCGGCTTGCCAGTGATCGACCTAACCGAGAGGGCTGCACCGCCTCGAGCGTCCCCATCAGCCTTGGCGAGAATGACACCGGTTAGGGGTAGAACGTCAGAGAACGCCTTTGCGGTATTAGCTGCGTCTTGACCGGTCATGGCGTCAACAACGAACAAGCTCTCAACTGGCTTCAATTGATCGTGCAGGTTCTTAATCTCGGCCATCATCTCTTCATCGATACCCAACCGTCCGGCGGTATCAACGATCAACACATCGGCAAACTGCTTTCGAGCAATGTCCAGAGCGTTCGCGGCGATTTCAGAAGGCTTTTGGTCCAGAGAACTTTCAATAAAACCAACGTCGGCTTCAGCCGCGAGGGTTCTTAGCTGATCAATGGCGGCGGGGCGATAGATGTCGGTCGAAACCACCATGACCTTTTTCTTTTCTCGGGTCTTTAACCAGAGAGCCAATTTAGCCGTAGTTGTGGTTTTACCGGCACCTTGTAAGCCGGACATTAAGATCACACCGGGAGGCTGTGTGGTGAGATCAAGACTATCGTTCTGCTCCCCCATCACTCGAACCAACTCGTCACTCACAATCTTGACGAATACCTGACCCGGAGACAGGGCACTTAATACTTCCTGACCAATAGCTCGCAGTCGAACCTGATCAATAAACTGTTTTACAACCGGCAGGGCAACATCTGCCTCCAGAAGAGCCACCCGGACTTCCCGCAAGGTTTCCTGGATATTCTCCTCAGAGAGCTTAGCTTTGCCCGTGATGCTGGCAAGGGAGGCGCTTAGGCGCTCTGTTAACGAATCAAACACAACTGAAACCTGGCTACGGTGTGAGGATGAGCAGTATACCGAAAACTCTAGTCCTCGGAACTCTTAGACCACTCTTTAGGAAGAAATAACACGGCCTGCGAACTCTGAGTGTTCAACGCCGCTAGACATTGTGCCACAATGCTCCAGCGCTAATTAACAGTCTGATACGACCATGAACCCAGCCCTTGCCGGTGGACTCGCTTGCAGTCTTTATCTTGTGAGTGCCTGCCTCCAATTTTTTGGCCAACCGCCGCACAGCACTTTGCGTCGGGCCATTATCATGTCAACAGCCCTACTCGCCGTGCTGCTACACGGATTGTTTAGTTATCAAGAAATTTATACGCCTGCTGGCATCAATATTGGTATCTACCCGATGGCATCGCTGACGTCTCTGGCCATCGCGGTCATTGTGCTGGCGAGCAGCATCCGTCGTCCGGTCGACAACCTGCTGGTCTTACTGTTTCCCTTTGCCACACTGACCGTATTGCTCGCGCTACTGCAGGAAGGCTCCTATACCCCGAGAAACGATATCGACGATGGCATCGTTGCTCACATTTTGTTGTCGGTGACGGCCTATAGCCTTTTAACGGTGGCGGCCTTTCAGGCAGCGCTGCTCTCCATTGGGGACTATGAACTCAAACACCGTAATCTTGGCGTGCTGAAAAGGCTGCCGCCACTGCAAACCATGGAAAGCCTGATGTTCGAGCTGATCTGGTTTGGTCTGGTTTTTCTCAGCCTGTCAATCGCCACCGGATTTATCTTTCTCGGTGATGCTGCGGTCAATGAAGGTGGGTTGATTCATCACACGGTTATTACCCTCGCGGCCTGGGCAGTGTTCGCCATTTTGCTCTGGGGGCGCCTACAACTTGGCTGGCGCGGCGCTATTGCCTCGCGCTGGACTCTGGCTGGATTTGCCCTTCTGGTGCTCGGATACTTTGGCAGCAAACTCGTTTTGGAACTGATTCTGGGTAGGAGCTGATTTTTAGCCGCTTGACACCCAACCCATCAATCGATAAAACGTTTCTCCCACATGGAAAGGAGGTTGTCCCTTTTGGACGAACCCTCAACGGAGTTCTTAATTGGCTCCATTATCGGCATGATTTTTTTATCGGCGTATTTCTCAGGTTCAGAAACCGCCATGATGGCAATGAACCGTTTTCGCTTACGCCATCTCGCCAATGAAGGAAACCGCAGCGCTAAAATTACCGAGCGCTTGTTAGAACGTCCAGATCGTTTGCTGAGCGTAATTTTGATCGGCAACAATCTTGTCAACTTCTCCGCCGCATCCGTAGCAACCCTCATTGCGATTTCGATGTTTGGCGACGCAGGCGTGGTCTTTGCACCTGTAGCTTGTACATTTTTGTTTTTGATCTTCGCTGAGGTCGCGCCCAAAACCATCGCGGCGGCCTACCCCGAAAAGATTGCACTGCCCTCCTCTTACATCCTGCAGTTTTTACTGTGGGTGCTGTTTCCCATTGTCTGGGCGGTCAATAGCTTTGCCAACGCGATGCTACGCTTGATCGGCATACGCCACGATAACCTTTCCGAGGACACTCTAAGTCATGAGGAGCTTCGCACTGTGGTTTTTGAGGGTTCTCAAATTGCAGCCCACCCCCAGAATATGATGCTTGGCGTGCTCGACCTGGATAAGGTTTCCGTTGAAGACATTATGGTGCCCAGAACCGAGATTTACGGTATCGATCTTGAGGACGAACTGGACGAGATTGTTGCCCAGATTCGAGCGTCCCAATTCACGCGGCTGCCAGTTTTCAAGGGCCAGATGGATAATGTCATCGGCATGCTTCACCTGCGCAACGCGGCTAAATTCTTAACCGATCAAGAACTTAACAAATCGGCGATCATCCAGTGCACCGAAGAGCCCTACTTTGTGCCAGAAAATACGCCGCTCCAAACCCAACTGATTAACTTTCAGCAACGCAAAGAAAGAGTCGGTCTAGTGGTTGATGAGTACGGTGATATTCAGGGGATTGTCACCCTGGATGATATTTTAGAAGAGATCGTCGGCGAGTTTACAACCGATATGGCCGCCAGCAATGTCGATATCCATCCTCAGGACGACGGCACCTTTTTGATTGATGGCAGCGCCCACATTCGCTTAATCAATCGTCAGCTCGATTGGCTGCTGCCCCAGGATGGACCTAAAACTCTGAACGGTTTGATCATGGAGTATCTTGAAACGATCCCAGACTCTCTGGTCTGCATGAGGATCGACGGATATCGAATCGAGATACTGCAGATTCAGAACAATCGAATCCGTACGGCTCGAGTTTCGACTAAACCTGAGGCTTTCTAACGTAGCGCCACAACGATAGTACAAGCTCGTACAATCTAGTAATAAGAGTTCGCCCGTGACCAAAACCAAACTAGCCTAGCTTAGCCTGGCGTTGGTACTACTTCTCGGCTCAATTCCGATTATGCACAAGGGCACCGAGGGCGTCAGCGAATTGCCGGGCCACCGATAATAAGCCCTTCACCTACCCACCTTTTTTTACTCTACCCTTCGTGTTCGCCCCCGATGTTCCCATACATATTTGATTACCCTGCTACTGATTGGCCGCTACATCGGATCGGGTTTCGGTAATCAATTCAAAGTTTATAGAGCATTAGTCGCCACCTACATCCTGAAAAATTTCTTCAATCGACATACCAAACAGCCGTGCAGCTTTAAACGCCAGCTGCAAGCTTGGATCAAATTTCTCCTTTTCGATGGCGTTAACCGTTTGTCTGGAAACCTCAAGCTCCGCAGCGAGTTGAGCCTGAGTCCAATCCCGCTCTGCACGGAGAACCTTTAGTCGGTTTTTCATTGGTATTTCCTTTGCCCCCTCACCATCCCAACAAGAAAAGCCAAGCACATCAGAAGGACCAGGTGTGAGATCTCAGGCTGGAATGAGATGAGCTTTATGTCTTCCAGTAATTCATAGCCAAGACCACAGACAAGCCCGACACCCAGGGAAAATGCACCAGCATCGAGAAATATCTTTCGATGTAGCTCATCCAGCCCATCAATATATCGCTTGTTAGCCAAAATCATCCCGAAGCCAATTGTAAGTGTCACGACGACCCCGAGAATCGTCAGCCCAGTATCAAAATCCCAGATCAACCTGGGCCCGAACGCTGCTAGAGCTAAGCTCAAGACCCAAGCAATCGACCAGTACCTAAGGCGAACGGTGTTCTTAATATTATTTTCGGACCAATCACTAGAATTGCGGTTTACATCATTCACTATGTCTTATCCTCTTGTCTTTATGTAAAGTTTAGTTGACTCGACAAAGAGTAGAGACCACCAGCCAAAATGTCAAGTAATAACGTCAATATGTCAACTTAACTTGACTAGAAGTGAGCTATAGAACAAACAGCGGGGAGCTCGAAATTATACCAGAATCCAAAGGCGGGAAGATTACCAAACCAGGGTAAGAGCAATTACTCTGAGCGCAAAGCTTTTCACCGGGCTAATCCAATGTCGGATGATCATTGGATATTGGATATTGGATACTGGATATTGGATATTGGATTCTTTCAGAAATTTTTGAGGTTTTAGAACCGATGTTGACTAGACTGCAGAGGGTAATATAGCGACATCCTGTACCCAAATTGGGCTGCCGCTACTTTACTCTGACCGAGGCTTTACACCGTTTGCTGGGTGCTCAATACGCACCGTGTCGGATAAACGTAACATCTACGTAAGCTTTTCTCACAGACCCAGATTTCTTTTTAAGACCTCTGCAGACTTAATAATTCGATCAGTCCGATAGAGTTCAGCATGTTTTTCTTCCTCTGCGTATCCTACTGGTTCTCCAGCCCCTGTATTGACGAACCAGGAATTCTCTGGATTGCGATCGCCTATCAACTTCTTAAATTCGGCCGGCTTAACACCTATAGCTTGAGCTGCTGCATTGTATGTACAGCGAGTCTTAACCTCGTTTAGGTACTCTCGAATCATGGTAATTTTTTCTTGCATTAAAAGGTACTTCCTAGAAAGTTAACGCTCGCATCAGCGGCGCGGCTTTGACATCCGTTTATAAATAGTCCGTTTGCAAATGACCCAGTTACGGGTGTTTGCTATGTAACGACGGTGTATTTTGCAAAGTATAACCACAATGGTGCAAAAAAGGTCCCTCGTTGTCTCTTAAACGATAACGTTCGCTGCCCAATTAAGGAGTTTTTTGCGTTGTGATACTAGAATTGGCCAAAACGTTCGTACATCTGGGGTTAATAGTACTAGGCCACAGCCCAAAAACCCATGATTCTTAGCGAATCTGACCAGACCAAATAGTTATGAGCGTCACGGCTCGTGGAAACGACAACAAATGCTATTGTCACGCCGTTCTGGATCAAAAACCGGCATCGGCTACTTTATTTGGAACGAGACTTAACGCCGTTTGCTGAACATCTGAAGTGACGCTCAACAATCGGTAAAATATAACGCTTAGATAAGCGAATGCGCGCAGCGCACTCGCCTACCTATTTGTTATTTGCTATCGACTAAACAGCAACAACCTTATTTGCACACGGACCTTTTTGACCCTGGCCTACTTCAAACTCAACGGATTGGCCGTCATTCAATGTCGCGTATTCACCGCCTGATTGAATTTCTGAGTGATGAACAAACAAATCTTTGCCACCGTCTTCTGGAGTAATAAAACCGAAACCCTTATCTGCATTGAACCACTTAACTGTACCTTTACTCATAATGCTCACTTCGTCTTTGGTGAAAAATGTAATTCTGATTTGCTATCACCATTACAAATCAGAATTTGAAAACCAGTTAACCACATAACGCCTTGCTCAGGGCGCAACGCAAAGTGAAGTGTCCCAGTGGACGCGGGCCACGACAAGTGTAATTTGCTAAATATTTTAAGAAACATTCGGCCAAGGCTCTACTTTAAGCACTTTTAAGCGCGAAAGATATTTACAAGATTAAACTTCGGCAAGTTGGTTTCAGGCTTGTTTACCCTGTTTCAGATGAAGCTGTAGCGGTAACAGCAGCTTCTGAACTAAGGACGGGCGCATGTAAACGCCTGCTGTATCAGTATTTGTTATGTTTCAATCTCAAAATCGATCAGAATTGCGTCCTCTGCAGAAGCCTCAATGACCCAGTTTTTTAGAGAGTTTAGGGATGATATCGTCTTCATATAGTCGTTTTCAATATCCCCGACCGGCATGCCTCTCACGACAGACCCGGCATATTTCACATATTCGGCCTATGTCAGATTTAAGAGACTCGGTCATATGGGTGAAGACCATTTTCTTACGGCAATTCATCGGCGCTGCCCGCGGCGAAGAGGAGAACTTTTACCTCAGAGAAAGGAATGTATAACGCTCAAAGCAGCGCTGTACTGCAGTGCGCTAATCAGTATCCAAACAATGGAATCTAGCTGGCCAAATATGTTGGCAGCATATGCCGATCACATTTGGGGCTAGAATGCCGGTAACCAGAGGAGGTCCCGTCGACCAATGGGACCGGCCGCATGTGCTTGTTACTCGTCACTAGTTTGATGAGCTAAATCAAAATACAAGCTAGTTTTCTCATTCCTAAGGCACCACAGATAAAATACATGTGCGAATGCCACAACCGCCAAGAACAACACTTGAAAGAGCGCCAAGCGTATGCCGACAAAACTACAGTAGCCTCTTTCCAAGTCACGTCCAGCTCTTCCATCTAGTACTGCCTTGTATAGGACTATAGATTTGAGTGCCTAACAGCTTATTCTAGTGCAGGAGCCGAGTATCACATTGCCCCGTCAGGGTTAGGGCATACGCTTCTTTTCTCCGCACGGTGAATTTAGGCTTTCCGATTTTTCGCTGTAGAAAAAGTCCATTTAAGTCAGTTTTTGGGCAGGGATTGCCCAACCAGCACGAGCAATAATCAACCTAGGCTTGCTTCCAACGGCGGTTGATCGCTGCAATGATGGACTTGAAAGCGGCAGTTGTCGTGTTCTGACTAATTCCAACGCCATAAAACTTGTTCTGGGCGTCATCAGAAATAGACAGGATGCAGATGGCTTGCGCCTCACTACCTTCGTTCAGGGAATACTCCTGGTAGTCCATCACATTGAGCGGCTCGTTAAGGGTTTCGACCATCGCCGAGACAAAGGCGGCGATTGGGCCAGAGCCGGTACCTTCAATTTCCACTGAGTTATCACCAACTCGGACCGTGGCGGTACAACGCTCTTGGCCACCATCTAGGGATCGAACCTTATAGTCTACGAGTTCATATTCACCCATCACCTCGATAAACTCGTTAACAAAGGTGTCCCAAATCAAATCGGGCTTGAGCTCTCCACCTGAGGCTTCAGATACCTTTTGCACGATTGGGCTAAATTCAAGCAGCAAGGGTCGCGGCAATGACACGCCGAAGTAGTTTTCAAGAATAAAGGCAACGCCGCCTTTACCGGACTGGCTGTTGACGCGAACAGTCTCACGATAAGAACCGCCCACATCGGCAGGATCTATTGGTAAGTAGGGTACTTCCCATGCGCCTGCCGAGCCGCTCTCAACAAATTCCATACCCTTGCGAATCGCATCTTGATGAGAGCCACTGAATGCTGTGAACACCAGCTCGCCGGCGTAAGGCTGCCGTATATGAATCGGTATTTTTGTGCATTCCTCGGATATCTCGACGATGCGAGGCATATTAGATAAGTACAACTTGGGATCAATGCCTTGAGAGAACATGTTCATCGCCATGGTAATCACATCACAGTTACCCGTACGCTCACCATTGCCAAACAAGGTGCCTTCTATTCGATCGGCACCGGCCATCAAGCCTAATTCTGAAGCAGCGATACCCGTGCCCCGGTCGTTGTGAGTATGCAAACTGATCACCGCCTGATCCCGACGTCTCAAGTGGCGGCAGAACCACTCTAGTTGATCGGCGTAGATGTTCGGCGTTGCCATCTCGACAGTCGCTGGCAAGTTGATGATGACCTTGTCGGCGCCAACGGGGGCCCAAACGTCCATGACTGCGTCACAGATCTCAACGGCAAAATCCATTTCCGTTGCAGTATAGCTTTCTGGCGAATATTCCAAAACGACGTTGGTGCCAGCCGCTTTCAATTTGTCCGTGTGAAACTTAACTCGCTCCGTAGCATCCGTGGCGAGTTTAATGACTTCTTCTCGACTCATCTTGAAGACCACCTTGCGCTGCAAGGTTGACGTCGAGTTATACAGATGGAAGACCACATTCTTAGCGCCGACCAATGCTTCGCAGGATTTAATAATGAGCTCTTCCCTGGCCGGACAAAGCACTTGAATCATTACATCATCGGGAACTTGATTTTCTTCGATAATCTTTCGAACAAAGTCGTAGTCGGTCTGAGACGCGGCGGGGAAACCCACTTCGATCTCTTTAAAACCAATTTCCAACAGCAGGTCCCACATTTTTTGCTTTTCTGCTGGCGTCATCGGTTCAATCAGAGCCTGATTGCCATCCCTAAGATCAACGCTGCACCAGCGAGGCGCCTTGGTAATCACCTGGTCCGGCCAGGTTCGGTCGGGCAAAGGGATACGCTTGAAGGGCTTGTACTTTTGGTACGGCATTGTCTTAGAAACAATTGTCTTAGGAACAATTGTCTTAGGAACAATTGTCTTGGTAGAAGATGCCGCGGAAGTCGATTTAGAGTTTTCTGCTTTCATAATTCGTCTGTCTGTTTGATGTTTAGAAGCGCTCTTAAGAGCAGGATACAGGACGATGTAGGAATTTGGACGGGCCGCCTACAACGGCAGTCTTAGCAGTAACCCAGAGAGCAGAAGAGCGGAAGAACAGGCAGCACCCGACGCCAGAAACGGTGTTCTGGATTCGAAAGCGGATTCGATAGTCGAATCGGCTAGGTTGTGTTGTTCTGAACTAAACATCATGCGTCTTAGCATAGTCGTTGTGTTGTAAGCGGCAAATATAGCCCCTTCGCTCTCAAATGCCAAGGTCTGGGGCGCCTTGAACTTGAAGATCAGATGGGCTTTAGATCCTTTTTATAGCGCTTGGCATTTTCTACGTAGTGCATGGCGCTCATCTCAAGACCCTTGATCTGATCTGGACCAAGCTCTCGCACGACCTTGCCTGGGGAGCCCATGACCAATGAACCGTCGGGGATAACCTTGCCTTCCGGGATTAACGCATTTGCTCCGATCAGGCAGTTTTTACCAATCTTCGCGCCGTTTAATACCACTGCATTGATACCAATCAGAGAGTTATCGCCGATATCACAGCCATGCAACATAACTTTATGGCCAACGGTGACGTTCTTCCCCACATTAAGGGGGATACCGCCGTCGGTATGAAGCACTGAACCATCCTGAATATTGGAATTCTCACCAATGGTGATCACGTCGTTATCGCCCCGCAAAACTGCGTTGAACCAGATGCTGGCATTGTTCTCAAGCACAACCGAGCCAATCACCACGGCGCCATCGGCAATAAAGTAATCGCCCTTAAACTCTGGCGTCCGATCTCCTAAAGCATAATTCATCCACTGATCCCTTCTAGTCATCCAACAAAGTCACGCAGCTTATCATTCCCCTAACCTCTCGTCAGGGTCTGATCTTCTCGCAGAGCATCGAGTTGTTTTTGCACGCCTTTAGCCCAGTGGGGATGAGTCAATATCCAAAACTTATTGTCTTCTATGGCCTTTGCCACCATTTCACCGACGTCATCGGGCTGCATACCCGCTTCAAGGGATGCTTGAATGCTGGCGGTGGTTTTATTCTCTTTCAGTAGTCTTTTCGGCTTGTCCTTATGGGACGGACGATAGTCCACCGAGTGCTGACTAATATTGGTATTGATCGGGCCGGGACATAATACTGATGCGGTAACGGCACTCTTCTTGTGCCGAAGTTCGCGCTCAAGTGCCGCCATTAATGCCACCACACCATGCTTGGCCACACTGTAGGCGCTCAAGGTTGACGTTGAAATGAGCCCTGCCATCGAAGAGGTTGAATTGATGTGTCCTTCCCCTGCTTCCTCGATCAGCGGCAGAAAAGTTTTAACACCGTAGATGGGGCCCCAGAGGTCGACGTTAATAATCCATTCCCAGTCGTCTAGTTTGAACCTGCTGGTTGGCGTCGGTATGCCAACACCGGCGTTATTACACAGGACGTTCACCTGTCCAAAACGCTCCATAGTAGCTGCGGCTAGCGCTTCCACTTGTTCGAGCTTAGCGACGTCACATCGTTGGCCTATCGCCTCAATACCTTTATTGGAAAGTTCTTCAAGTATCGCCTTGATTGCATCATCATCTAAATCAGCGACCACAATCTTCATGTCACGCGCAGCAAACGCCCGAACCATACCCAGCCCAATACCACTCGCGCCTCCGGTGACAACTGCGACCTTTCCTGAAAATTCAAACATAGAATAGTTCCCCTTATTTGACTTGTTGTATCAATACATTGATCGAAATTCTTATCATCTCAAGATGGCGCCACTTGAGGTTATTCAACCGGTAGCGATTTCATCGAATTCACATCTTATATTTTTTCGTAATTAAAGCGACAAGCTTTCATAACGACCTGTCACCAGGATTTAGGACGAACCCCGGAATACTTGCGGCATATAGCCTGCAGCGATTTTATTGTACCGGCTTGAACTAAGGGTCAGGTCGTGACTTACCGGCCGTCGCAACACCCCTTCACAATCTGATATTGCGAGCGATTGCTAAGCCTTGGCACTTCAAATGGGCGAATCCCCTAATCAGTAAACCTCGCCCGACCCGTGTTTGCCGATGCAAGACCCGATATACTGGCGCCATGAAATATTGCAGCCAGTGCGGCGAGTCCGTCGAAAAAGTTATTCCCGAAGGCGACAACCGCCACCGCTTCGTTTGCGTTACGTGCGAACACATTCACTATCAAAACCCGCGGATCATTGCCGGTTGCCTGCCCGTTTTCGAGGATCAGGTCCTGCTTTGCCGGCGCGCTATTGAACCGCGAAAAGGGTATTGGACGCTGCCAGCGGGCTTCTTGGAAAATGGAGAGACCACGTCCGATGGAGCACTAAGAGAAACAGTAGAGGAGGCAAACGCGACGGTCGAGATACAGAACCTTTACACCGTGTTTAGTCTGCCGCACATATCACAGGTCTATATGTTCTTCCGGGCACACTTGCCAGCACCCCAATTCAGTGCCGGCACTGAATCGTTAGAGGTCGAGCTATTTAGTGAAGCAGATATTCCCTGGGACGAACTATCTTTCCCCGTAATCACTCAAACCCTTGAGCACTTTTTTGATGACCGTAAGAACAACAACTATCCCACCCGATACATCAACATTGATCAAAGCTATCTAGCACGATAGATATGTGGCTAGCCCACCCAGACTCGAGCATTCCGAAACATTCGCATCCACGGGCTATCCTCATGCCAGTCCGCCGGGTGCCAGGAATTCTGCACTGTGCGATAAACCCGTTCTGGGTGAGGCATCATGATCGTGAATCGACCGTCGTCATTGGTTAACCCAGCAATCCCAGCCGGTGAGCCGTTAGGGTTGGCAGGATAGGTATCGGTTATTTCTAGGTTGTTATTCACATACCGGATTGCGACACCACCCAACTGCTCAGCTTTTTCAGCTGACAATTCAGCCCGCCCTTCACCGTGAGACACAGCGATTGGCATATAAGACCCCGCCATACCTTCAAAAAAAACCGAGTCATTCTCTTCAACCTTCACCAATGAGAGTCTAGCTTCAAACTGCTCAGAACGATTCGTCACAAACCGCGGCCAATGGTCAGCGCCTGGTACCAGCTCTTTTAGACGCGCCATCATCTGGCAGCCGTTGCAAACGCCCAGACCGAAAGTATCCGCGCGATGGAAAAATTCCGTGAAGGTATCCCGAACGGCAGTATCAAACAAAATAGACTTGGCCCAGCCTTCCCCAGCACCCAATACATCGCCATAGGAGAAACCGCCGCAGGCGATCAGACCTTTGAATGCATCGAGGCTCTGGCTTCCGGCTAACAGCTCTGACATATGAACATCAACGGCCTCAAATCCCGCCCGATGAAAAGCCGCCGCCATTTCAACCTGGCTATTTACGCCTTGTTCTCGAAGGATAGCCACCTTCGGTTTAACATCAAGATTTAGGTACGGCGCCGCAATATCGTCATCAAGCTCAAAACTCAGCCTTGACGTGAGGCCCGGATTTTCATCATCGATCGTCGCGTATTCTTCTTCTGCACACTCTGGGTTATCACGGAGCTTTTGTATCTGATGACTGACATGAGTCCAACGCTTCTGCAATGTTGCGCGATCAGTCTCAAACAGTACCTCCTTGTCGCGTTTAATGACAATTTTCTGATCGCTTCGAATCGAGGCAATCCGACCGCAGGGCAAACCAATTGATTCAAAGGTTTCCATCACAGACTTGGCGTCATCTGCATCCACCTGAATCACTGCACCAAGTTCTTCATTAAAGAGATCAGCAAAGACATCGCCGCTGCCCAGCGTAATATCCAGACCACAGCGAGAGGCAAAGGCCATCTCACTCAAGGTAGCCAGTACACCACCGTCACTGCGGTCGTGATAAGCATGCAAGTGCGCTCTTAGAGCCGGTGCCTGCATCAACAGGAAGAAGGCTTTTAGATGATCAGGGTCATCTACATCGGGCACCTGTTCACCAGTGACGCTGAAACACTCTGCCAGGATACTGCCGCCCAGGCGTTTCTCACCAAGGTCCACCAACAACAGGACGGAATCTGCCTCTAGGTCTAACTCGGGGGTTAAGGTTTCTCGCACATCGGTGACCGGTGCAAAGCCGGTGACTACAAGCGAGAGTGGCGATGTCACAGATTTATCTATGCCATCATCCTGCCATTTGGTTTGCATCGACATGGAGTCTTTACCGACGGGAATACAAATACCAAGAGCCGGGCAAATTTCCATACCCACAGCCTCGACGGTTCGGTACAGATTAGCGTCCTCACCGGGATGACCAACCGCCGCCATCCAATTGGCACTGAGTTTGATATCTTGAATTCGCCTAATCTTCGCGGCGGCAATATTCGTTAAGGTTTCACCTATCGCCATTCGACCGGAGGCAGCAGCATTTAACAATGCTATAGGGGTGCGCTCGCCCATTGCCATCGCTTCGCCAAGATAGCCTTGATAACTATTGGTTGTGACGGCAACGTCCGAGACAGGCACCTGCCATGGGCCAATCATTTGGTCACGACTCACCATACCACCCACGGTACGGTCACCAATGGTGATTAAGAAGTTCTTGCTCGCAACTGTCGGGTGGCCAATCACCCTATGAATGGCTTCTACCAGATCAATATCAGCAGGCAATGGCGTGCCCTGCTTCACCAACGTAGCGGCATCCTTATGCATTCTTGGCGCCTTGCCAAACAATACTGACATCGGCAGGTCGACGGGATTGGCATCAAGTTGTGTATCGTTGACAAGCAAATGTTGTTGATCGACGGCTTCACCAACAATCGCAAAGGGGCAACGCTCTCGCTCACAAATCGCTTTGAATTGTTCAACGTCTTGTTGAGCCACGGCTAGCACATAACGTTCCTGGGCTTCGTTACACCAGATCTCAAGAGGTGACATACCCGGTTCATCGTTTGGTATGTCTCGCAGTCGAAAGTTACCGCCGACGCCGCCATCTTTAACGAGTTCTGGCAGGGCATTGGAGAGGCCGCCGGCACCTACATCATGAATAAACTGGACCGGATTCAGATCACCCAACTGCCAACACTGATCGATGACTTCCTGACAGCGGTGTTCCATTTCTGGGTTGCCACGTTGCACGCTCGCAAAATCCAGGTCCGCTTTACTTGCGCCCGAGGCCATCGAAGAAGCAGCACCTCCACCCAGACCAATCAGCATCGCAGGGCCACCCAGAACAATCAGCGCTGCACCGGGTTCTATGGCGCGCTGCTCAATATGTTCGGCTCGAATATTACCCATGCCCCCGGCAATCATGATTGGCTTGTGATAACCCCGCACCTCGCCATCAACGTTAGACTCATAGGAGCGAAAATAACCGGCGATATTTGGCCGGCCAAACTCGTTATTAAAGGCCGCACCACCGATCGGTGCTTCCAGCATAATATCCAGCGCGCTGACGATACGATCGGGTTTACCGTAGTTGATTTCCCAGGCTTCCGGATGGTCGGGGATGTTCAACCCGGAAACACTGAAACCTGTGAGACCCACCTTGGGTTTAGAGCCTCGGCCAACTGCGCCCTCATCTCGAATTTCTCCACCAGACCCTGTTGCTGCACCGGGGAAAGGCGCAATCGCTGTCGGATGGTTGTGGGTTTCCACTTTCATCAGAATATGAATATCTTCGATGCAATAGTTATAAATTCTGGATTCCGGTTCAGGAAAAAACCGCCCTGCGGCACTGCCTACTATGACCGAAGCATTGTCCTCGTAGGCCGATAACACGTCTTCGCCATTGGTATTGCGATAGGTATTCTGGATCATGTCCATTAGTGAATGAGGTTGATCCACGCCATCAACGGTCCAGCTGGCTCGAAAGGTTTTGTGACGACAGTGTTCTGAATTCGCCTGGGCAAACATCATCAGCTCGACATCTGTTGGATCCCGGCCAAGATCAACAAAGGCTTCCAGCAAATAATCAATCTCATCCTCGGCAAGGGCCAAACCCAACTGGCTATTGGCTTTAGAGAGGGCCTCCCTTCCATCAACCAATACCGGCACGGTCTTCAGAAGCCGGGCAGGTTCTTCAGTAAATAGCTGCTCAGCCTCAAGATTGCTATTGAGCACGGCTTCGACCATACGATCAACAATGCCGTGATCAATCCGTGCCGACTCCTCAACCGTTAGCTCACCTTTCACATCAAAGTAATAGGCGATGCCCCGCTCAACACGATGGACATTCGGTAAACCACAAATATGAATAATATCTGTCGCCTTGGAGCTCCAAGGAGAAATGGTGCCGGGTCTCGGCACAACAAGACGATAGTGAGCCGTTTCAGAAGGCGTTGACTGCTCCTGCGTTGGTCCATAGCTCAGGATCACCTCTAGCTTATCAAGCTCGGCATCAGACAGCCCGGTTTCGGTGTCCACAAAGTGCAGGTAGCGCGTCACGAGCCCTGTGATCTGAGGTAAACCAATATCCTTCAGCACCTTCTCAATACGGAATGGCGAGAGGGCTTGCGAACCTTCCAGTATTAACGGCGACATGCTGACTCCTAAGACTTCCGTTTAGCTTTGAAAAAGTCGGCTATTAGCTGACCTGCTTCTGATTCGCAGACACCGCCGGTGATCTGCACTTGATGATTAAGACCGGGATTGTCGAGCACTCTGGCACTTGAGACGATGGCGCCGGCCCGCGGTTGCTTTGCGCCAAATATCAAATGACTGATTCGAGCGTGAACCAGTGCGCCCGCACACATCGTGCAGGGTTCAATTGTCACGTACAGCGTGGCCCCAGGCAGACGATAGTTATTCAACCTGGCGGCGGCATCTCGCAGCGCCATGATCTCTGCATGGGCGGTGGGGTCGTGACTCGAAATGGTCTGGTTAAAGCCTTCACCAATCAGCTCGCCGTCTTGAACCACCACAGCTCCCACGGGCACCTCACCGAGGCTCGCAGCTTTTTCAGCAAGGACCATAGCCATCTGCATCCAGTGGGCGGCAGAATTCATTGATGCGGTTCTTCCTCCAGCAAAATATCGACGCCGAGTTCTAGCGCTACCGCATCAAGTCTCTCAGCCAGAGTTTGCCAATTCATTTCAAAGGCGACTTCCACCGTGGCATCGGCAGAAAAGGTCAGTTCACCGCTCATGGGAGCGGCGGCAATATAGGTTTCCATTTCCACCACATTGGCAACATGGTGTTCCAGCGCCAAACTCACCTCGTGGACAATACCTGGTCGATCTGGACCGACAATATTCAGCTCCAAGACACGGGTGTTTTTGATTTCAGGGTCGTTTTCAGTTTCTTCAATGATCGAGGAAATCTGCTTCAGTTCGAACAGCGCCGTCTTTAAGACTTCAATTTTTTCATCACTGGTTTGCACAACCACAATACCGGCGAAGCGCCCTGCCAACTGGCTCATGCGACTTTCTAGCCAACTACCGCCGTGCTGACTGACGACATCGGCCATGGTCCGCACCAAACCCGGTTCGTCATTGCCGATAAAACCGATCACTAGCTTACGTTGAGACACAGGCCTACTCCCACTGAATGACAACCTTTCTATAAGTACTTGTTTTATATACGTTAATATAATAGCGTGAAACGAGCGTGTAAATATCCAACGCATTGCTCGTCACAATTGACCGCCCCACTTGTGGATAGTTATGCAGTGCGAAGCCGCGATTTTATACCATATAAAGTGACGACGATACGCGATGTCCGTGCGACAAGCTCAGCTTGCTGCTTAGACGGCTGGGTGTAGTTTGTTTCAGAGCGGCTTATTCGCTGGAAGTATCCGCCAACATAACGCGAAATAGTGTTCCCTTGCCTTCAGTTGACTCTAAGAGCAACGCTCCATTGCACCGCTTCAGCGCACCGAAAATCACGGCTAACCCTAATCCTCGACCGTTCGACTTTGTGCTAAAAAATGGGTCGAAGATATTCGCCTTAATTTCATCCGATATCCCCGAGCCGTTATCTTCAACCTCAATACAAATAAATGTTCCTGGCTCCAAGTTGTTACCATGAAGCGCTCGATCCAAGGTTTCACGGCTGACCTGCTGTTGAAATGTTCTCACCACTACCGTGGCGTATTCTCCGGCTGTAGCCTCTATCGCATTTGTAACAAGGTTGTGCAGGATTTGATGTAATTGTGTCTCGTCAGCCCTCACGGCTGGTAGGTCCGATGTCAGCTCTAGCTGTAAATTCACCTGATCCGGATTTGCCGCAGCAATCAAGGGTTGTAATTTCTCGACCATTGAAGACAGATCAACATTTGTTATTTCACCACGTTTGCTCCCAGAATAGATCATAATTTGGTTGGAAAGGTTTGATGCCCTATGCGCTGCGTTAAGGATTCCAGCTAAACTATCGTTATATTCAGGGGATTGCAGGACCAACGAAAGCAGTTCTGCATTACCAATAATAACCGCTAACATGTTATTGAAATCATGCGCTATCCCGCCGGCCAGCCTTCCTAAACTTTCCAGTTTTTGCGTAGTTTGAACCTGTCTTTGAAACTCTTGTTGTTTCTCGCGATCACGATCCCTGATAAGAGCGATAGCAACAAGCTTGGTAGCCTCAGAAACGATGCTCAATTCATGATCTGTTGGTGCTCGCTTATGATCGTAATAAGTATCAAAGGTCCCAAGCACTTTATGCTTGGCATCCCTGATCGGAATGGACCAACACGCTTTCAAGTCGAATTGTTTCGCCAATACCGAAAAATCGCGCCAGAGGGGGTCAGTTTGTATATTCGACACAATTACAGGTTCATTACGAAAAGCTGCTGCGCCACTGGAGCCACTCGCTTCTCCAATCAAACCACCATCGATTGCTCGACAATAGTCGTCCGGCAATCCAGGTGCCGCCGCGTGTTCCAGCTTGCCCGACTTTCTATCTAACGTGAGGATCGAACAGCTCCCGCCTGCCAAGTCTTGCTCTACACGAAGAATCACACCTGTCATCGTCTCCGGTAGAGGATTGTCTGCGGAAATTATTTGCAGAACATCAATCGATAATTTGGCAAAGCCCTCTGCTTTACGGCTTCTAGCGACCTGCTCGGCGACGATACCAGCCATAAACCCCATGACACCAAACGCTATCGCTCCGACACCAAGGCCCTGACTCGCAAAGCCGGAGGTATCGCCATCGATCATCTGAACAAAGTGGAACACAAGAGTTGGGTAAGCAAGACCTAGCACCAACCCAAACCAGCGCCCATGGCGCCAGCTAATGTAAGCCACACCAACAAAAACAAATAATATAAAGGAAACACCGAAGCTCGCAACCAAAAGCCCTGTGATAGCCAGTACTGCTATGAATATGAGAACCGAGCTCAGCCCTGTGAGGGCTATTTTTAGATAGTCATTAAATCTAAATGTCTCTGTCATAGACGGTCTCCCGTTCGAGACCTAAACACAATGAGAAGTGTCGCGCCATACATAATTCGAATCCAATTTCCAGATCAATGCGCCCTTGGCCTCATGATCTCTGACCCGTTGTAAGAGCTTTGTATCATAATGGCCCTCGGATGGGCATGCTGGAGCATCTTCTGGCTTGACCCGTTTATCGTACTTATATTGAGCAACGATCGCTTCAGGGCGACCAGCTGTCTGTGGGCAGTCTGAATCACGTCGTTTGGATCACGTCATTTGGATTAATGAAGTGCGGCATTCGGCTGTACAAGAGTAAGCGGCTTGCCAAGATCGTCTTTGTTATAGACGTTGGACGGAACTCAAGTCGGGGAAAGTGCCAGATGCCTTGACGATACGCATACTCAAATATTTGAGTTTAGAGTCGCAGTCTCATTGCGGATAGTTACCAGAGCCAAGGAGGGACGCGGGATCGGGAGTTCTTCTTGTTCGGCTTTTCCTGCGCAGATTCCTCGCGCTACTTATGACAAGAAATAGTTTCAGCGGTGTGAAAATATCTGTGAAGAAATTAAACCTTCTATCAACAAAAACCTAGTGTTTGGCGATTGCGTGAATCGAAAGTGAAACAATACATGTTTTTATTTATCAAAAACTTACAATTACGCTGTTATTCCCACTCTATTGTTGCGGGGGGTTTACTGGATATATCGTAGGTCACTCGTGAGATACCTTTGATTTCATTGATGATGCGAGTCGACACCAGGCCCAAGAATTCATAGGGTAGGTGAGCCCAACGGGCCGTCATAAAGTCGATGGTCTCAACTGCTCGAAGCGCGACAACAAACTCGTAACGTCTGGCATCACCGACGACACCGACGGACTTCACCGGCAAAAACACCGTAAAGGCCTGACTCACCTTATCGTAAAGGTCGGCTGCTCGAAGCTCCTCGATAAATATGTGGTCTGCCTGGCGCAGTATGTCTGCGTACTCTTTATTGACCGCGCCGAGGATTCGAACCCCAAGGCCGGGGCCAGGAAAAGGATGCCGGAACACAATTTCTCGAGTCAGACCTAACTCTAAACCGATCTTTCTGACTTCATCTTTAAATAGTTCACGAAGAGGTTCGATCAGATCGAGCTTCATAAACTCAGGCAGGCCACCGACATTGTGGTGGGATTTAATCACATGCGCCTTACCATTTTTGTTACCTGCAGATTCAATGACATCAGGATAAATAGTACCTTGCGCAAGAAATTCGACATTAGGGATTTTTGCTGCTTCCTCGTCAAAAACCTCGATAAAGGTATTGCCAATAATTTTACGCTTGGCTTCGGGGTCTTCAACTCCCGCTAACTTCGTCAGAAACCGTTCTTCGGCATCAATGGTGAGGATATTAAGTTTGAAAATATTGTCAGAGTCTTTGCCCAACATCTTGATCACCTGATCAGCTTCACCTAGTCGCAGCAATCCATTATTAACAAAAACACAGGTAACTTGATCGCCTATTGCCCGGCAAAGCAGTGCAGCCACAACAGAAGAATCAACACCGCCTGATAGACCCAAAATGACGTGGCGATCGCCAACTTTTGCGCGTACATCTCTAATGATGTCATCCACAATATTGGCCGCCGTCCAGAGCCCTTGACAGCCGCAAACACCTTTTATAAAACGCTCCAGAATCTCCATGCCATTCAGCGTGTGATTTACCTCGGGGTGAAACTGCAAACCGTAAAAGCCCCGGGCCTCGTCGACCATCGCGGCAAACTCTGTGGTCTCGGTATTGGCAAGCCCGGTGAAACCCGGAGGCAATTCCACCACCTTGTCACCGTGGCTCATCCAGACATCCAGTGCATCATCATCATTGAGGCCGGACAACAATTGACTCTGCTCGGTCACGGTAACCTTGGCATAGCCAAATTCCTGCTTGTCAGAACCTTCCACACGGCCCCCAAGCTGCAGGGCCATGGTTTGCATGCCATAACAGATGCCCAGCACCGGAATGTTCATCTCAAAGATGCAGGCTGGCGCCCGATGACTATCATCAAAAGTAACGGACTCCGGTCCACCAGAAAGAATCACACCCCTGGGCGAAAAATCACGGATTCGCTGCTCATCGACATCGAAGGGATAGATCTCACAGTAAACACCGACTTCACGAACACGCCGGGCAATCAGTTGGGTGTACTGGGAGCCGAAGTCCAGAATCAGGATCTTTTCGGCGTGGATATTTTGGTCGCAATGGTCTGAGGAGGAGGTCGGATTGGATTGGGTCATATTTCAGGGCCCGGCAAAGACACGCATTATACCGATGTGTTTTTTTATTGCTATCATCACTCCATGAGTAGCCTTTCAAATCGAGACGTTTTATCGGTGTCAGCACTGACCCGTTCAGCCCGCATGTTGCTGGAGGGAGAATTTCCGAGCGTGTTTGTTGAGGGGGAGATTTCTAACTTCTCAAAGCCCGCGTCTGGCCACTGGTACTTCACCTTGAAGGACGATAAATCCCAACTCCGTAGCGCTATGTTTAAAGGCCGAAATTCTCGCCTTCTTTTTGTGCCGAAAAACGGCTTGCAGGTGATTGTGCGGGGCAAAATCAGCCTCTATGAAGGTCGTGGCGACTTCCAGATGATCGCAGAACATATGGAGGAAGCGGGAGATGGCGCCCTGCGTCGCGCGTACGAAAAACTAAAACAACAGTTAGATACCGAAGGGTTGTTCAGCTCAGAGTTCAAGCAACTGCTACCTATATTACCCAAACATCTGGCAGTCATCACATCACCAACCGGGGCGGCAATTCGAGACGTTCTCCATGTGTTCGAACGGCGTTTTCCCGGGCTTCATGTCACGGTGATTCCTGTTCCTGTTCAAGGCGATGACGCAAGCCCACAAATCGCCAAAGCGATTTACCTGGCAAACCATTACGAGGCCGACCCCTTCGATGCCATTTTGCTAACTCGAGGCGGTGGCTCTCTGGAAGATCTCTGGGCTTTTAATACAGAACCCGTCGCCCGGGCGATATTTGAAAGTCGTCTGCCGGTGGTGAGTGCCGTGGGCCACGAAACCGATATCACCATCGCAGACTTTGTGGCGGACTTGCGGGCACCTACTCCCTCGGCTGCGGCTGAAATTCTGAGCCCAGACCAGAGCAATTGGCAACATCAGCTGAGAACCGCAGAGCAAAAAATTACTCGCGGCATGCACCAGAAGCAATCGGGGCTCACTCGCCACCTAAACCATATTCGAGCTCGATTGCGACATCCCGGTGAGCGGCTCAACCAACTCCACCAGCGGTTCGATGAATTAGATTCACGGCTGCGACGCAGTCTTAGGCAGGCGCTCTCAGAGCCAGAGGTCCCTCGTCTCGCTGCTCGATTGCAACAGGCCATGGAGCGCCGGCTCGAGAACCAGGACCAGCGACTATTTAGATTGCAATCCCGAATGATCAGCCCAGCCAAGCAACTGGCGTCCAAGCAAAATCAACTTATGGCTTTACACGGTCGCCTTGCTCAGGGTATCAATACCATCAAACGAGACAAACAATTTCGACTTGAAAATGCCGGATCTAAACTGGGCGCATTGAGCCCGCTTAATACCCTTGGCCGGGGCTATAGCATTGTGACCAAAGGCGACTCAACAACCGATGTCGTCACCCAATTCGACCAAGTAAAAAGTGGCGACACTATTACCGCACGATTGTTATCCGGCAAACTCACAGCAACGGTCAGTAATATCGAGCCTCCTGAGGATGGCTAAGAGCCTTCAGCGAATAAAGAGCCAACTTATGAAAAGTAGTACTCGCAGTTTAACTATTATTTTGGCGGCCGCACTGTCAGGCCTACTGTCTATCCAGGCATTCGCGTTGCCCCGCCACAACCCGGTACCGGGCGGCATCGCCGTGATCAAAGTTGCCCCTGCAACCAAGTCCGCCACATACAATGGCGCCCCCGTCATGCTTGTGACCCAAGAGGGCGAGCGCTATGCAATCGTAGGCCTTGGCCTGAGCACCATCCCGGGCCAACACAAGCTAGAAACAAACAAGAGCATCGTCTTTAAGGTCAAAGACAAAACCTATAAGGAGCAGCATCTAACCATCGACAACAAACGTAAGGTCAATCCCTACGCGGGCGATATACCTCGGATACAGGCAGATCGGAAAGAAATGGATACGGCCTTTTTAAACTTTGTACCGAAGGAGGCTGCCATCGAATTCTCTATGCCTGTCGACGGCATTATCTCAAGCCCTTTTGGTTTGAAGCGATTCTTAAACAACCAGGCTCGAAGCCCCCATTCGGGATTAGATATTGCTGCAGCTGAAGGCACACCGATTCGCGCGCCCGCTGCCGGCTTCGTGACGGCGAGAGGAGACTACTTTTTTAATGGCAATACTGTTCTTCTCGATCACGGCCAGGGTTTGATCTCGATGTACTGTCATATGAGTCGTATTGATGTCGAGGTTGGTGAGGAGATCAACGCAGGGGAAGTATTAGGCGCTGTTGGGATGACTGGCCGGGTGACTGGACCGCACCTTCATTGGGGTGTCAGCCTAAATAATGCTCGGATTGACCCAAATCTATTTCTTAAACCCGAGAAACAATAAGCTCGTACTGAGCTGGCGACGAAATCCGCAGCTAGCTAGAAGTCGGAGTCAGGGCTATCGCTTGTTCTTTTTGTCTTTCTTGAACTTCTTCACATGCTTGACCAAACGGATCTTGCGATCGATCTGCCGGCCCGATAGCTTATTCTTGCGATCCTTAAAGGGATTGTCCGCTTGCTTAAATTCGATCCGAACTGGCGTGCCCTCAAGTTTAAGCGCCTTGATAAACCGATTCTCTAAATATCGCTTATAAGAATCTGGGACCGAGTCAGTCTGACTACCGTGGATCACAATAATCGGCGGATTGTGGCCACCAATGTGCGCATAGCGAAGTTTAATGCGTCGGCCTTTGACCAGAGGAGGCTGATGTTCTTGAACTGCTGCAGTCAAGATCTCGTTTAACAATGGCGTTTTAAGTTTGCGGGTGGCTGAACTGTAGGCCGCGTGAACTGATTTATACAGGTTGCCAACTCCAGAACCATGCAGTGCCGAAATATAATGGATGGCGGCAAAGTCGATGAAGGTTAGGCGACGCTCTAATTCTCGTTTTACCAGATTTTTTTGATCGAGCTCGGTACCGTCCCACTTATTAACGGCTAAGACAAGCGCCCGGCCCGCATCCAAAACATGACCGAGAAGATGTAAGTCTTGATCGACAATGGCTTCCCTTGCATCAATCATCAGGACCACAACATGAGCGTTGGCAATGGCATCGAGGGTTTTAATGATGGAAAATTTTTCGACGGTTTCTTTAATTTTACCGCGACGTCTAACGCCAGCTGTATCGATAATCGTATAGGGCCGGCCTTCCCGTTCGTACTGTATGTAGATGCTATCCCGGGTTGTACCCGCTTCGTCATAAACCACCACTCGATCTTCACCTAGGAGGCGATTCACCAGCGTGGACTTACCGACATTGGGTCGCCCGACGACAGCAATCTTGATGCCGGCATTTTCCGGTTCTGCTTCCGGATCACCGACAGTATCAATGGCCTCATGTTCGGCCAGCACGTCGTTGACCAACGACTTAACACCGTGGCCGTTGGTGGCTGAGATGAACAATGCTTCGCCAAAACCTAGGCCTGCGAATTCACCTCTGACATAGTCCGGATCCTTGCCATCGATTTTGTTGGCGATCAGTAAGGTGGGTTTATTTTGAGAACGGAGCATATCGGCGATGGCCTCATCCCCAGCGGTACGCCCGGATTTGGCATCGACCATAAACACAACAAGATTAGCTTCATCAATGGCAAACAGCGCCTGATCCGCCATGGGTCCAGCAATGCCGTCGTGATCGCCGGTTAAACCGCCGGTATCGATCACGATAAAATCAAAGTCGCCGATGGCGCCTTTGCCATACTGACGATCTCGAGTGAGACCAGAAAACTCCGCCACGATTGCGTTGCGGGTTCGAGTCAACCGATTGAATAATGTGGACTTACCCACATTTGGTCGTCCGACTAGTGCGATAACTGGAATCATGATGGGTTAGCGTAGCTCCAGCGCGCTGAGTCGTCCGCTATTACCTACTATATAGATTCGGCTTCCGTCCACGACCGCTGGACTTCGAAGGCCATCACCGTCAACCTTTGTTCGAGCAACAAATCGGCCGTCAGATTGCGCTAACAAATGCAGGTAACCCTTGAAGTCTCCTACCGCAAGATAACTACTCACCGGTACTGCAGCCGTGACATCACGATAAAGCAATGCTTCGTTTTTCCAGTTTTCTTTGCCGTTAGCGTTGGCATCAAAAGCGAAAATTTCACTATCGGCACTGGCCATATAGACATTACCAAAACCAAGGGTGACGCCAGTCACTGTTGATGCCGGTTTGGCCCAAACTACTCGACCGTTTTGGGCGAGATCAATGGCGGCGATATTACCTTGGTACGAAGCGGCATAAATCATATTGTCACTTCTTGCAATGAGCCCATCAATATCGATCAATCGTTCTAGATCGGATTGGCCTTGAGCGGCAGCAACACGTTGATCAACAACAGGTAAACCTCGCTCTTTATCAAGCACAGCAACTCTGCCGTTAGCGAATCCTGCTACGACACCATCAGACAGTAACGGCGTGCAGGTACCGCGCAGAGTCAAACTAGGAATCGAGGTACTGTATAACCACTTGCGCTCGCCATCCAGAGCGTCGAACCCGGCAACCTTGCCATCTATGGATTGGGCGACAACCAACTGACCAAATGCTTGGGGTGGCGCCAAGACTTCGCTTGTAGTTCTCGCGCGCCATGCCAAAGAACCATCGCTTTGATTCATGGCCACAACTTCGCCGGCCGAAGAACCCACCAGTACCAGGTCTTGACCAACACCGACACCACCAGTAATGGTATCGGCGGATTTTGTAAACGCGTTTCGACGTTCTTCAGAATCGTAGAACTCTTCAATATTGACTCGCCAAATTTCACGACCAGTGCCACTCTCAAACGCCTTAACGGTTCCGTCAGCAGCGGCAGCAAAAATTCGACTGCCAGAAAAACCCGGTACAAGTTGAATCGCTTTGTCCGATGCACCCTTACCAATTTTGACATCCCAGAGCCGCACCAGGCCAACTTCAGCCTCAATATCGGTCAGTGTTGCGGGCTCGCGGACCTCTTCTTCATCGCTGTCAAACCAGCTACAACCTACCAGCAAAAACGGCAGGAGCAGCACTACTAGAAATTTAGCCTTCACTCGTATCTCCTTCGCTGATCTCATCTTTACTGGGAGCGGAGTCCACAGCAATGGCTTTTTCAGGGCTAGAAATATCCTGTAACTTCATATTGAGGTAAGGAAAGGCATCGGGGGTTTCTGTTGCGGCAAGCGCTCGCTCATAAGCGGATCTTGCATCCTCAGGTCGATCCATCGCGAAATAGATATCACCGCGCAGTTCCTCGTAAGATCGCGCATGGGCGCCGGGCTTCTTAACATCCAATTGCTTCAATGCGGCGTCATAATTATCACTGGCAAACAGCACTCGTGCTAACCGCTCATTAACAATAATACCAACGACGTCGTCCGCGCCATTATCCAGACTCCATCGCAACGCCACTTCTGCACCGGCAAGGTCTTCGGCCTCAACGGCCAATTTGGCCATATGCATGGACGCAAAGTGTGCGTAGACAGAACCCTTGTATTCTGTGGTGAGCTGGTTGGCAATAAACTCTGCAGTTGAACGATCCTCGTCACTCAGCTCATCAAAGGGTCCTATATTGGCCACCTGGACCAAATCCTCATACAGATTCGATGCCGCCTCGGCGGTCGCTTGAGTATTGGCATCCCAACTGCGATAGCCAAACACAGCGGCCAGCACCACCACAATACCGATAAGCAACTGCGTACCGTTTTGCTCCCACCAGTTCTTTAAGGCTTCTAATTGTTCTTCTTCTGTTTTATCGGTGACCACCGGCGCTCCTCTATGAAAAATATCGTAATAAGTGATTAGTGAGTTCGGCCGTTTTTACCGAAGTTTGTTCCGTATCTTCTCGTAGATATTTTACGCCGACCTCGTCGTTGGCGAC
>Ga0222633_1000585_pt1 | contig 30203 bp, 18 predicted proteins | sample AntAcemetageno48_FD_179816 | JGI IMG/M metagenome (GOLD analysis project Ga0222633, IMG submission 179816) | Saline water microbial communities from Ace Lake, Antarctica - #48 | ecosystem: Environmental > Aquatic > Non-marine Saline and Alkaline > Saline | place: Antarctica: Ace Lake | collected...
TCGTCGCCGACGCCGTGGTTGGATCTACTTTGTTAGTCGACGCCGTCACCAAGGCGCCTGATAAATTATTCACCGCCTTGCTGGACAAGGTGATTCCCACCAACGCGTATAACTTGGTCACCATGCTGAAGGTTCCTGATTTGAACGCCGCGAGCGCGGGCGGCGCGGCCGCGCTTGGCGCGAGCGCGCCCGCGATTCTTCACCCCGATAACACGCAAGCGCTACGCCTTTTGATTCGTGAAGCGCTCGGCGTGGAGACTGAAAATGTTACCGAGGTTTACGGCCTCGAGTCCGTATCGGAACACCACGCGCGTTTGGCAACCGAGATGGAAGCGGCGTTGGGGGGTGACAAGGACCAAGGCTCGTGCTTCCCCATGGACATTCCCATCTTCGACGAGTATTTGTCCACAAAGGAGTATGAGATGCCGTGGCCGGAGAAGCTGGGGAACGACGTGCACGCCCCTGAAGCGTTTGAAATCTGTTTGCCAAAATTCACAGTCTCCACGTGTTTCAAATCTGAGTTCCAGCTCCCGTTGCATGCGGGTGATGTTTTGGTCAAGGCATTCATAGACAGCTTCGCCGGTGTGATCCGCAACTCCATAAACGCGGGGTTCGACGCGGTGAAAAAAGTGAAGCCCGAGCACATCAAAGCAGCTTCAGAAATGGCGCAGGCGAAACTCCAGTGTATTTCTGGCGTAGTAAACCACTTGAGTGGCTTGATGGATAAAGCGCTGGGGGTGTTCGGCAGACGGTTGTTGGAGCACGATTTCGAGACGCTCGGGATGAATTCCGAGGATGGCCAAAAGATTGGTGCAAAACACGCAGCTTGCGACGAAGTTCACGGACTGGGACTACCACCAGGCAGACAAGGACCGCTGCCAGCTCAAAAAAGACGGGTCTTTCCTCTTCGGAGGGTACATGCAGATACCTCGTTTGGCAGTGAGTTTGGTGATGACCACGAGTCTGGGTGTTGATGGTGAGGGCGCGGATGCACCGTGGAAGGACTTCGAGATTGAGAAGCTGATGTACGGCGAGGACGACGACCCCTACGTGTTCCTGGGCGCGTTGTTCGACCCGATTTGTGAAGGCGGCGGTTCATCAGCGGTTTTAACCACCTGCGAAGCGGAGGACGAAGAATCCGCGCTCGGCCTCGGCGGTTCTCCGCAATGCATCTCGGATTCCAAGATGCGCGTCGCAAAGAACATCCCCGTGCTACACGACCGAGCTTGGCCGGTGCATTCGGCGACTTTACAAAGGTCATTGGACCAGGTCCCGCGTTGCCCCCGGCGCCGCCGCCGCCGCTGGGGTGCCTTTCGCGTGTCTTATCACTGGTGGGGCACGCTGGTAAATACTGTGCCGATGATTCCGACGGAGTTAACTGTAACAGGGACGGGCTTGGGGGTTGGGAAAAGTTTACACCTGTGGATATTGGGGGTGGTCAGATTGCTCTAAAGGGGGGAAGGGCAGGTTTATACTGTGCTGATGATCCTGATAGAATGAGATGTAACAGGCACGGGATTGGGGGTTGGGAAAAATTTACAGTTGTGAGTATTGGGGATGGTAAGGTTGCCCTAAAAGGGGGAAGGAACGGTCAATGGTGTGCGGATGAAGGTACTCGGATTATCTGTGACAGGAATGGGATTGGCCATTGGGAAAGGTTTACCCAAGTGTGTAGCTAACAGGGCAACCAAGCCATTGTCTGTTTTGCGTGGGAAGATGGAAGAAAATAGAATGAACTTGCATCTCTTTTCGCATCTTCCATGAGGTAACGGTGAAGGTCAAAGGACGCGCGATCTTTCGTCCGTCTTCTCTTCGCTGTGTTTTGTAAATAAATGCTGCGATTTGAAGTGTATGAAATGGCAAATAAATATATCACCAACTCACAAACCGATCTACACGTTGAACCCGAACCTGGCTCTTCTCTCGGTGCAACTCTCCGCGCACGTGGACGGGAGGTACGTCGCGACGAGCTCGTCTCGAACAAATTCCACGTCTGCGTCGGACAAAAGATCGGCGTACCACCGAAACTCCGGGAATTTTTAGGAACACGGAGTTGGAAGTGGTGTAGTCTCGGTAGGAGAGCACGAGGAGGACGAGGAGGAAGACTTTAATGCCTTTATTGCCAACCTCTAATCAAAATTCTACAAACGGCGGGTGCCCATCCAGCTTATCTAGCTCATCCATCTCACTCTCCGTCATCCGATTCATTTCCAGCACCCGCAGGTTCTCACGTATCCGTTGTTCGTTCGACGACCGCGGAATGACGATTTGTCCTTTCTGCAGTGCCCACTTTAAACACACCACCGCCGGCGAGACGCCTCTTCTTTCCGCAATCGCAATCACCGCCGGCGACGACAAAACCGGGTTGGTGTTGTGTCCCTTCATGAGCCACTGGCTCCCCAAACTCGAGTACGCCTGGTACTGCCACCCTTTTGAGGTTACGAAAACGTTCGTGGTCAAGTCTTGCGCAAAAATATCCGAATTTCGCTGCACCACCGCTGGTTCGATTTTGGCTGTTTTCGCCAGCTCCCGCAATTCGCCCAAGTCAAAGTTGCTCACCCCAATCGCTTTTACCTTGCCAGCCCCGAAAAGGTCCTCCAGCGCGCGCCAACTATCACCCCACGTCCCCTCCGGTTCCGTGACGCACAGCGTGCCAAAGCATTTGGGGTAGTGCAACATGAACAAATCCAGGTACTCGGTGTTTAAGTCATCCAAGGAGTTTTGGAACGCCCTAAGGGTGGCATTGTAGCCTAGATTTTTCGGGTGCAGTTTCGAGGTTAAAAACAACTCACTCCGCGGGATTCCACTTTCCGCGATGGCGACGCCGACCAAGTCTTCCCGGTACCACTCCCTGGCTTGTGCGCTATCGATGGCCCGGTATCCGGCTTGTAGCGCCCACAAAACGGCTTGCGTTGTGCCTGGACCAAGACCCGCGGTGCCGAACCCGACCCTCGGCATTCGCGTCCCGGTGTTCAGGATGACGAAATTTTCATTGTTATCCCCGTCCTCGTCCCCAACCATCCGCGGCGCGCGCTTTCGGGTAGTATCACGACCATCACTATCACCGCCACCGCATCCCCCGCAGCTCTTCCTGCAGTTTTTGAGTAAGAACTCCGGGTTTGTCTCGCACTCCCCGTCCTTGACCCACTTAAGGCACGAACCTCCGGCGGCGTCCACGCATGCTTCGCCGGTCGCGTCGGGCGCGCGTTTTTCGGAACCCACCGGAGGGACATCTGGCACCCCAGGCGGATCCGGAACTCCCGGAGCGTCGGGCGATGTTTCCGTGTCGTCTGGCACGTCTTTCCCGTCCGCATCCGTATCCGCCTCCGCATTCGTATCGTACCCACCACCTGCCTGGTCGCCGTACAACCCCCCGCGCGTCGCCCCGGCGCGCGCCCCACGGTCATCCACCGCTCGAGCCCCCTGTTTTTCGGCATCGCTAAAGGCTTGGGTGCTGAACGCCGCGAGCGCGTGCATGGTGCGGTAGTGCACGTACATGAGCGCGCACACGAACGCCGCGATGAGGGCTCGTAGTGTCCATGTCTTGCGTTTCGCCGCCGCCACACCGCGCGCGTCGCGCCGGACGGCTTCCAATAGAGGCGGGCGTCCGTCCATCTGTGGGGCTGGAACCGAGGTCGTTGCTTTTGGAAAGCACGAAACGTCTGAAAAGATTGTCTGTTTTGTCAGCACTACGTCTTTTCGTACAGCTCGTGTCTGAGCGAGTCTTCACGACGAAGTCGAGAAGAGTCACTCTTCATACACGTTTGGCAGATTTGGTCGGTAGACCTCTAGACTTGTTATTTTCGGCGACAAACTACCTCACGCTCGCTCCAACGTTTCTCTGGGAACCCCCACCGCCGCGGTTTGAAACGGTTGCAAAGTATCGCTAACCCACCGCGGCTCGTGTGCCGTGCCAGTATCCATCGCGTTATCCGGTGTTCCCGCGGCGTCCATCGCGTCCATCGCGTCCAACGGTGTCGGTGTCTCCGCCACAAACTCCGGGTGGAACGGACATTTCTTGCCAAACTTACTGTGGTCCGCGCTGACGACGCCGTTTTCAAGACACTTGCGGCACGCGTGTTGTTTGCGCTCGGTCTCGCCGTCGCCGTGTGTATCACCCGCGCTTGGCACGGGAGCACTCGTCGCGGCTGCGGTTACCTCTTCCACAGCCACAGTCTGTTTCGGGCGCCACACAAAGAGTGTAGTAGCGCCAGACCTAACCCCCCGGAACTGCAACCCAACCGGTTCCCGTTCCGGGACGGGAATCAGCGAGCCGCTCGGCGTTACGTACTCCGAACGCGCCACCCACGTCATTCGCTCGTTTCCCAAATCGAGCGTTTCTTTTGTGGAGTCCGCCAGGTACCGAACCGTGTGTTCGTTCGTGTGTGAATCAAATCCCTCAACAACAGCGTCGTACCACGCCCCGTCGTCGTCCCAAAGAAGACGCAGATACCTTCCTATGGACTCGGGGCCCGATAAAAGGTTTTCGCCGTTCAATTCAGTTTCGACCGATTTTGTTTCAGATTTTAACGCCGCGCGTTTCGCTTGTGTCGCCGCGTCGGATGCGCCGCCGTCCATCGCCGCGTCGGAAGTACTGCCGTCCATGCCTTCCGGCGTGTCTGCCGACCGCAAACGAGCAGGAAGCAGCATCCATCGCACCCGGCGGTCGTGTACCTTTAGGTCCCGTCCAGTCGCGATCGCCTCCGCCTCCGCCAAAGACTCGTCCGCTTCCTCCGCGACGCGCCGCCGCTCGGCGTCCTCTGCAATTTTCAGCGCGATCCGCCCGCTGCGTTTGCGGTCCATTTGGTCGTACGCTTCTTTCCTTTCGTTGCGCCTGTCCAGGTCTTCCTGCCTGGTTTGGGCGACCCGCAACGCCTTCAAAGACTTCTCCTCCTGTTTTTCATGGTAAGGCATGTGCGTTTCCGTGATCCACAAAAAAAACGCCTTGTCCTTGGCGCGGATGCTGCTTTCCAAACTCTTCGCGAGCGCGCGGCACTCGGGGAGGGACACGCAGACGGTGCAAAACCCCGGGTCTTTCTGCCCGGACGCGTCCTTGCGTCCAAACGGCGCGCCCGCCGGCTTTTCCCACCGCCACACACGGATGTCAGCATCAATTGAGAAGTACGAACGGTTGTCGGAATCGGCGCCGGCGCACAAGCCGTGCGCCTCGGGGTGCCCTTCAAAGGCGTCGCCGGAACTCGCCGCGTGCGCCGCCGCCATCGCCTCTACTTCATCCACCAAAGACTCGTCCGACTCGACGCGCTCTTCGCAAAGGGCGTTCAGGATGTCCAAACGTGTTGTAGGTGTGAGGGTGAAGAACGAGGCCGCGCCGCGAAGGGGGTGGCCGCGCGGTTTGTCGCGTTCTTCGTCGTTTTCGTTTTCGTTTTCGTTATCTTCGTCGTCTTCCTCGGTTCGAAAGTCTTCGTCCTCGGCGTCGTCTTCGTCGTTATCCCCGGGGACGGTTTTTGGATCTCGCGTATCCCCGGGGATCCCATTTTCTGTCCCGGGGATCCCGGTTTCCTCTCCCGGAACCGCTTCTTCGTCATCCCCCGAATCCACTTCGGGGTCGGGATACCCGTCTTCGAAGTAATCGGACTCCTGAGCGATTTGGTGCACCGCGTGTTTCAGCCTCTTTTCCCAGTCATTCACCGCCAGCTTCGCCCCTCGTGGGCCGGTCTCGATGAGCCGCAACAACAACTCGATAACCACCACCTCCCCTGTCGGGTCAAGCAGCCCTCGTTCCAGCTGGTCGCTGGTGAACTCGGGCAAACGCATGACCGCGCGAAACGTGTGGCAAAAAGAAACCAGCGCGTAGAACTTCCAGTCGCGACGAAGCGAAAGCGTCGCATCGCGCGTCTCAACGTCGCAATCATCCAGCCCAAACGTGGAACTTCCCTTCGCAAGCGTGAGGTAGCCACGCGCGGTGGAGTCGCCGCGGCCCATGTCGCCGGCGGGACGTGGGGGCGGCGGCGGGCGCCTCCTCGTTCTGGATCGGATTTCTCGGAAAGCACGTTTTGCGTTCAGCCTCTTCCTTCTTCCGCCGAGCTGTTTTCGCGTCCGAGCGGCTGGCCAATCACAAGCCCGCATTATTGTGACTGTTCCAACACCCAAGTCACTTTTTTCTTTTTTTTTCTTTTTCGCATGTGGCATGTGGCATGCCCCGATCCGCCACTCTCCCGCGCGCCTTACCCGCACGCACGAGTACAGAGACGTGTCTCTTTTGTCGTCAAGTACCCCCTCCCCCTCACGCATCGCCATGCGCACGCAAAACCCCGAGACGGTGCGTCTTACTCCCGCGTCGGGGGACAAGGAATTGTCCGTAACTCGCGGGTTGGGGCTTTTCGGCCTCGCCGCGGGCGCGATGCTTCTCGTCGCGGCGGTCACGTCCACCACCGTGCGCGCCGCGATGGGCATTTCAAGCGTTTCGGAGTTGAACGACGGCGCGATGCGAACCCTCGCGCGTTTGGGCTCCGGGGTCTCGCCCGTCACCTTCACCGTGCACCTGTGCGGGGTCCCCGACGAGGTTTGGAACCGCCACGTGCCTTGGCCCGTGTGCCGTGTGAAACTGGTGGGGTGCCCGTCCACGGGAAACTGCTGGCACTGGAGGTAACACCAAGGCATTGAGATGGAGCCCACGGACGCGAGTCGGAACGTGTTCACGGTGACGACGAGTGAGTACGGCGCGGGGGATTCCTTCGGCTTCGCCGTGATCGAAGCTGGGTGCACGGTGGAGCACGAACCGGGGTGCAACGTCCCCACCGAAGACGCGCCTGCGTTTTGCAAGGAACAAGAGTTGTGCGACCACAGGTGCGACAGTGACACCGCGGACTACACCACGCAGCCCGGTGACCCGAACTACGAAGGACACAACGTGACGTGCTGGAGAGACGCGCAGCAGTGCTCGTCGGCGTCGCCTTTTTTCTTCATGGAGTACGAAAAGCGAACCTGCCTGCGCGAACCCGGCGGGCCGTGGTTCAACCGCGTGTTGCCACCCGCCGCGGTTACGAACGGCGAGTACAGCGCCGTTTGGGGCTCGTGCGAAACCGAACCCGTGGGCGATGCGAAGATGCAGTGCATGAACTACGCGGGCGTGGAGTCGATGTGCCCCGCGCTGGAAAAGACAATCGCGGAGCCGGAGGAACCCGTGACGCCGCTTGGCGGGTGCGAGGGTAAAACCGACGGGTCGTTCGCGCAACTTTTCCACAAATTACCAGGGAGCGATAGCATCGAAGTCACCTCGACGTGCTGCGGAGGCGTCGCGTGCGAGCCCGGCCACATCTGTCTCGTTAACGGCGAGTGCGGCGCCATCGACCCGATGCCTGAACCCGGGCCGACGGGCGCGACGTGCGTGTCGGGCGACGACGCCCCGGGGGTGTGCACGCAATCCTGCGGCTCTGGGAACGACGATTGCGACAACACGTGCGCTGCCGCGGCTGCCGCGAGTGGCCTTCCTCTGGCTCTGGTTCTGGATTGCGAGATCGGCGGGTCCGGGAACAAAAAGTGCCTGTGCTCAAACGTGGGTGGGAAAACCGCGGAGGAGTGCGAGCTGTTTCCCAACCGGGGTTGGAAGTGCTGCACGTGCAAATCGCTGAAACGTGTACTACCCAATAGCGACCCAATCATCTTCAAAGGGCGCCAATTTGTGCAAACTATTGAGAAAAACACAGCAAAGAAAATGAAAGAAAGACTTTTTTGGCCAAAGTATTTTTACGGTACCTGATCCACCTCTAAACGCTAAAGCTGATTGAAACTCCTACGGCGATGGAACTACTACTGTGAACGGCTGAAATAAAAACAAAAGAGGAGTAAAAACAGCGCCTTTGTGTGTTCTCGCGCGTACTCGCTCTAGAAATCAGAAAACGATAGCACTGCTGTTCCCGCTGGATGAGCGATGCACGAGAGAAGAAGTGATGAGAGAAAGAGGGCTGAACTCTATGCAGTGAACCCATCTTGCATTGAAAACAAGAAACCGAAGCAAAAAAAAACGAAAATCTGACTGCAATTATTCTTTCCGAGGACTATGCGGATATATTATAGCTTTCGCGGCATATCGCGACGCGCTCCTCTCGGTCTCCGCGCCGCGAAGGTCGAGCCAGAGGCGCCGCCACGATGCGCGCCACCGTGCCGTCCGCGATGTCGCAGGCGCGCGTTGCGACGGGCGCGCAGGCTTCCGTGTCCCGGGTCGCGCGTCGCGCTTGGCGCGGGATTGCGCGTTTGCCACCTGTCGAGTCATCCCTCGGTGCCCGCGTTGGCACCGAGGGTGGTCGCGCGCGTGGCGGACGCGCTCGCAGCCCTAACCCTGGACGCGCTTTGAGCGAAACAAACGATGCGAGCACCCCCGCGAGCTTCGCCGTGTCCCTGGCGACCGCGAGCTTGGCCGACCGATCGATCGGTGCGAACGACGAATCCGTCCCGAGCAACTGCCCTGTCCCGAAATACGAACCCGCGCTCGTCGCGTTCACGGGAGGCACCGCGTTCAACGGAATCATCGACGAGCTGCTCGATTTAACAAGCAGTGTGACGCACGTCATTCCCGTGTCTGACGACGGCGGAAGCACCGCGGAAATCGTGCGTGTGCTCGGCGGCCCGGCGGTCGGCGACCTGCGAAGCCGGTGTCTTCGGCTCAGCGACGAAAGCACGGCGGAGGCGCGCGCGGTGAAGGCGCTGCTGGCGCACCGTTTGCACGCCACGGACTCGTCCCTGGCGAAACAAGAGTGGTACCGCATACAGGAAGGCGACCACCCGCTGTGGCTGAACATAAGCGAACCGTACGCGGACATCATCCGGAGCTTTCTGCTTTACTTTCACAGCCAAGTCACCGCGGCGAAAACGGATTTCAAGTTTGATTTCGTAAACGGAAGCGTGGGGAATTTTTTCTTCGCCGGCGCGCGGATGTTTTTCCGCTCAATGGAAGCAGCTATTCTTTTGTACAGCCGGATTTCACGCGTCCCACAAGACTCCGTGGTGGTGCCGAACATCGTGTTGGACGAAAACGTCCGCGTGGCGCTGGGCGCAGAGCTTCAAAACGGACACACAATCAGGGGGCAGAACCAAATCTCGCACCCCACCCCGGATCCGAAATCCTTCTCCAAGGATTTCGATTTCCTGTTAGATTCGAAAACCTCGGACCTGGTGAAGAAGAGCAAAACCGTTCAGAAAGCCCGCGTGTTCATCAACCAAGGCCGGGCTTTGAAAAAGTCGGGAAAGGCGCAGGCGGCGAGTAGCGAGTTTTGGAAATCCGCCATCGAGCGCGGCGCAATTCCAAACGTGGACGGGACCGAGTTTTGGGGCGGCCTTGAGACGTCGAGCCAAGGCCATCAAAGGGTGCGTGATGCGTTGCAACAGGGAGACATATGGAGCGCCGGCGAATTAATCAACTCGCGTTTGTACGATTTGACGACAAGGCCTTTATCGGTGTGGGATATCGACAAAGTCATTTCCGGGTACGAAAACCTGGAGTCGCCAATCAAGCGCGTGTTTTATTTGTCGACGGAAGACCCCACATCCGTGTCCCCCGTGTACCCCAAGCCCAACCCCACGATTTTGAGGAAACTCAATGAGTGTGACGGCGTGGTGTACGGCATGGGCAGTTTGTACACCAGCATCGTGCCATCCTTGATTCTACAGGGCGTCGGAGAAGCGCTTGCGCAGAAAGACGCGCCCAAGGTTTTGATTTTGAACGGCGGGCGGGACCGGGAGACGGGCGACATGAGCGCCAGCGGGTACGTCGCCGCGGTTTGCGACGCGCTGAATCGCAGCGGGGAACCCGACCCTGCCCGACGGTTACAAAACCCGGTTTCTAAATACGTCACCACGGTCATCGCACCAAAGGGGGGGGGTATGCCCCTGGACGTGGACGTGTTACACGCGATGGGTATTACAAACGTAATCGAAGTGGCCGCAAAAAAGAATCAAAGCGGAACGGGCGCCGAGTACGACGTGCAAGCGCTGATTCAAGCGCTGCGAGAAAGCTTCCCCGAGAAGTAGCAGTTGTGGAGACTAATGAAGACAAGAAATACTTTTTTTCTTTCTTTTTTCTTTCGAACATCGAGCTAACTAGTGCGGCTAGGTAGACAAGAAATACCTATTTACTTTACCCATACATCTCCTTACTCAATACCTTCAATATACCTCAATATTAATACCTTAGACCACGTTTGCGTACTCCACGAAGTCGCACGCGCCGAGTCCGTCGTCGCTCCCTTTGACTGATCCTTCGCGCGTGTCTTTTTCGCCGGGGCAGTTTCCTTCGTTTTTTTCGTCGGCGAGGTGGCACAACCCGGGGACGAATTGTGGATCGGCAAAGAAGTGCGCCAGTTTCGTGGAAAGATCCGGGGTCTGCGCTTTGTTCCCCGCGAGCGCGCTTTCAATGAGCCGCACTCCGCGCTCCACGGAGGCGAGGCACGCGTAGTGGTGATACGAGATATTCGCGGCGGTTTCGTTGGAGCCAGTTGTGTGAAGCTTGGAAAACGGCGGTATGTCACGTAGCGCCACGTTGTACGGTGCGGACATGAGCCTGGGGAGCGTCGTGGCGAGCATCGCGCCTGGACGCGCACACGCGTCATCGTTAGGAACTGTTCTGTCATCGAATCGCGTGAAATCCCTCGAGATGTACTCGAAACTCTCGTAAACGTCGCCCTTGTTTTTGGTGCGCAAAGGGCCGGGCGGGTACCGCACGAACCCGATGCGTGCGGTGCGGTCCTCCACGCACCCGCGCAGAATCCTGGTTTCGAACGTGCACTCGTTTTGCGCCTTAACTTCGTATCGAAAGTACAGCGACAACGCGGCGGCATGCGTCTCGGGGGTCAGGCCCACCCTGGAAAGACACGCGTCGAGGGGAGACGGCGGGGCGTTACTAAAACGGAAATGGTGCAGCACCGGAACGACGACGCAAAGCATCAGCGTCAACACCGTGGACAACGCGTATCCCGAGAACGTACATCCGTTGGGATACTCCGTCTCACCAGTACACCCGTTGCGTCGGGCCATTTCGTCTCACACTCACGGAACGGCGTGGGCGGAACGCGCCGCGTGGCGACGGGGAGTGTGACGGGAAGGGCAACCGGCAGACTCGTTTTGAGTGCTTGTCAAGTTTGTCCAAGATTTTCAGTTTCCTTTTTTTTTCATCGTTTCAATGGTTTTCGTGCCACCTCACCCGATCGCGCGGGCGGTCGGTCACTCCTGACCGCGCTGGGTGACGCAGACGATACTATGGACAAGGTGGCGCGCGTCGGGGCTGCGCTGCTTCGCCGCGGGTTGGGTTCGGTCGCGGAGACCGCGCGCGGAGGCGCACCCTCCACCACGGGCGGGTGGTATGCTAATCTGGCAAACCCTACTCAGTGCACGCGATTGGGTGCGTTCGGACCCGCGACGCGCGGGTACGTGTCGTCCACGCTCCCGCGCTTTGCGGACGACCGCTTCTCCCCGGTGTTCGAAACCCCCGAGATGGACAAGGAGTACGAGCGCTTGGCGGTGGAGATTGGCAAGGCGCCGAAGAAACGGCAGCGGTTTCTGTTGACCGAGGCGCTCAAAGGCACGCGGTTGAAACCGCTGATCGCGGCGGAGCGGGAGTTGCTGAAGGAGGACGACGAGTTCAAACCGCGGGATTTGCAAACAAGGGTGATAGACGTGAACCGAACGTGCAAGGTCACCAAAGGCGGCGGTTTGATGAACTTCACCGCGCTCGTCATCGTGGGCAACGGCGACGGCGTGGTGGGGTTCGCCACCGGTAAGGGGAAGGACGTGAGTTTAGCGGTGGAGAAGGCGTACCTCCGAGCGTCGCGGTCGCTGGTGTACATCGAGCGGTTCGAAAAGAGCACGATTTTTCACGCGCAAGAGGCGAAGCACTGCAAGACGAAAATACGGCTCATGCCCGCGAAGGCTGGGGAGGGGCTGCGGTGTAACCAAATCGTCGAGAGCATCTGCGAGATGGCGGGCATCACCGACCTCAGCGCCAAAGTCATCGGCAGCCACCACCCACACAACACCGTGCGCGCGTGTTTCGAAGCCCTGGAGCGCGTGCAATCGCCCGCGGACGTCGCGGCGGCGAGAGGAGTCACGGTGTATAGGATCTAGTTGTAGTGCGTTGAATGCGTTAATGAATTGACACCTGAAAGGATATAATCGGACGGACGTCGCATGCAGTGATGCGGGACACCTTTCTCGTCTTCTGGGAACTTCCATCTTCGATTTTTTACGCGACGTCATTTCACGCGCCTCAATCTCGCAGTCTTCGCGGCGCTGGGGGGCGGGGTGGGCGGGGCATGTCCGAGATGCTCTGGGCCGGAGGCGGCGTCGGGACCCCGCGCTTTTCGCTGCTTCACTTGGACGACGGCGAGGATTACGTTTTGGACGTTGTGGGTTCGATGACGGCACCCGACTCGTTTTCGTTGTTGGGTGAATTGAAAATGCCGTCGTGGCGTGGCCCACTGCGTGGCCGCGTTCGGCTTCTCACGAAGTCCCTGGTGTTCGAAAGCGACAACCTTGACGCACCGGTGGTGAAGTTCCCGTTTTCCAACGTCACGAAACTGGAAGCGCTCGGGTCGAAACGCGCTGGGTTCGAGATGGAATGCCCGAAAGTGGTGTGCGTCCGTGAGACAGGATCGTTGGACGCGCCGCATCAAACGGTGCGCGGCGAACCTTCCGTGCCTTGGCGGTTCCACACGAGTGCCGAGGACTTCGCCAAAATATTCGAAACAACAAGCGGGTTGCTCAAAGTCGCGAAACAGCCTATTTCCGTTGTGGAGGCGACGTTAGGTGCGATGCGTGACCGCCGCGAAGCGCGGAGCGTTTTCGACACCTCAAAGCTTTTCGCGGAAACCGAAAAAATCCTCTTCGACGCCCCCGCCGCGCAAATAACGCCCCTGTGCCGGGAACCCGGCCGGCTCGTGATCACCGATGCGCGCGTGTATTTCCAACCCCTGTGGACGCTCGTGCACGACACGGGCGGCGTGCGTACGGCGCGACTGGAAGATATCGTCGCCGTGGCGCGACGAAGACACGCGTTGCGTCCGCTCTCGGCGGAGCTGTTTTTCAAGCGGCGACGAAACGCCTCGGAAAGTAAAAGCCACGAAAACAACCTCGCCAATCGCCCGTGCGTTTTGTTCACGCTGCGCGGTGAGTCGGAGAGGGAGGCGTTTTGCACGGCCGCGATCGCGCAGGCTGCAGAGGTCAACCACGACGTTGTTCTCGGGTCCTCGTTGGTAAACGCGGACGAAACGCGTGTGGGAGGTTTCTCGAGTAACGACTCGGGCGACGAGAACGTTTTAACAAAAACCACGCGTCGGTGGAAAAAGGGCGACGTATCGAATTTGGAGTATCTGCTTTTCCTCAACCTCGCATCCGGACGGAGCTTCAACGACCTCACGCAGTACCCGGTGATGCCCTGGGTGCTTCGGGATTACGAAAGCGATGACGTGAACGTGGATGACTGGTGCGTGTTTCGGGACTTGCGAAGGCCGGTGGGGGCGCTGAATGTGACGCGGCTCGCCGCGTTTCGAAAACGCGAAATAGAAATGAAAAAACACGTCGGGGGCGCCGATTCATTTCTGTACGGCACGCACTACAGCGCCCCCGGGTACGTGCTTTACTGGCTCCTACGGTCCTCACCAGCGCACCACCTGCGTCTGCAGGGGGGTAAATTCGACGCCCCCGACCGGCTGTTCCACGGGATAGGCGAGAGCTGGGAAAGCGCGCTGTTGTCGACGGCGGACGTCAAGGAGCTGATTCCCGAATTTTACGTCTCCTCCGGTGTTCGCGAGAGAAACGACACTTCGTCGTCGTTTCTGGTGAATGGAAAAAACCTGCCCCTCGGCACGCGACAGGTGGACGGCGAGGCGTTGGGTGATGTCAAGCTCCCAAATTGGGCGAAAGGGTCGCCTGCGTTGTTTTTAACGAAAATGAGGCAAGCGCTGGAGAGCGAGTACGTTTCTCTTCACGTAAACCACTGGATCGATTTGATTTTCGGGTTTATGCAAACCGGGCCGCTCGCGGACAAAAACAACAACGTGTTCCACCCCCTGACCTACCAAGGCGCGCTTACCGAGCTCAGCAACACGAAGGACCCCACGATGCGCAAGGCGAAAGAAGCGCAAATCCAGGAGTTTGGCAGGGCGCCGAAACGCTTGTTCACGTCGCCGCACGCGCAGCGCGTTTCGGGGGTGCACGAAAAATGGACGCACCGAGCTGATGACGATTTTGATGATCGAAACGCATGTACGTCCGAATCAACCGCGGCGTCACGCGCGCGGGACGTTCTGGAAACACTCGTGTCGATGCTCAAAGCGGACGAGGAAGGAGACACTACCGGCGGCGAAGTCCTGGACGGTCTGGAGGAGGACGTGGAAGCGCCCGTCGCGGTGGCGGATGAAGTACGCGCCTTCGCGGAGAAGAGTAGTACTACGAAAACAAAAGAAAAAGCGCGGAGTGAAAACGAGACGCGCGTCGTACCGGACTCGGCTACGCTCGGGCGTGTTCACGAAAAAGAAGAAGAAGAGGCAACACCGGACTCGCGCGACCGCGTTTGGTGTCAACGATGGACGCGTCACGCGGCGCACAACACGAGGATCGTTGGAATCAAGTTCGCCAACGAACCCTCCGGTCAGTGCTCCACTTCCGTGCTCAGCGTGTGCGCCTCCGCAATCGTGAAAGCGCACGCGGCGCGCGACGGCGCGCTGGAGCACGCCAACGCTTCTGGTCGACGCAAAACCGGACGCGGCGGCGCGCCTTTCGCGACGTCACTAGCGCTGCTCGGCGCGGCGCCGGCGATGTGTCCGCTCAAGGGCGACGAGGTTTTCGGCGACGGAGTTTTCGATGAAAATGTTGCGTCGTTTCACGGCACGCCCGTGGCGTGCGTCGGGTGTACCGACGGCGGCGTGTACGCGTACGGCACGGACCAAGGACGCGTGCTCGGCCGACTAAACGGTTGGGGCGTCGGGGAAAAAATACCCACAGTACCCACCGGTTCGGAAGTCGCCGCGCTCGCGACGCCGGCGCTGCGGCCCGATTTGCTGTTTGGCGTTTCTAGAAACGGTTTAGTGCGGGTTTGGGACGTGGACGTCGGGAAGACGATAAGCGCCGCCGGTTTGGTTTCCGTGAGCGGCGTGTTTCGAAGCACGACCGGGGTGCTGACGCAAACAAGAGCGGCGGTGATAGACAGCGCCTATCTACGCGCGGCGACGTCGCCAATGGCTGGCATTTCACCCGCGGCGGCGAGCGCGGGACCGCCGTTGCACGTCGCCGAGCTGGTGTCAGTTGCACATCCAGGTCGCGTGTCAAACACCATGGCGCTGTGTTGCGACCCGCACGCCACACTGGTGCTCGTCGCGGGTACCGACGCGGAAATCACGGCGTGGGATCCGCGGTGCGCGCGCGCGGCGTGGGTCACAGGCGCGTTTGTTGGAAACCACAGAGCCGTCGATGGAGGCGTGGTCGGCCTTTCGGTCTCGCCCTCAAAGGGGGTCGCGTTTGCGGCGTGCGCGGACGGCGGCGTTTCTTTGCTCGATCTGCGTCGGTGCGGGGAAGTTCGCGAGATGATTTTCTTTGACACCGCGTTGTCTTGTTTGGCGGGAAACGAAAACGACGACCGCGTTTTCGTCGGCGGCGCGGACGGGACCGTCGCGGCGTGGCGGTGGTCGGAGCGGCTTTGGGGCGAAAATGAACCGCAAATAAAAGTCGTCGTGCGCTCGGTATCACCCTCGCCGGTTTCGTGCTTGGCCGTCGCGGCGGAAGGCGACGCGCTGGCCGTGGGGTGGGACGACGGCGCGGTCGGGGTGTTCCAGGAGAAACGCGAAGCGCGGGTTTGACCTTCCTTTTCGAAATTAAGACCGTGTTCTAGTCCCACGACAGCCGTTCATTGAAACAGAAGCCCGAGCTGGGTGGGAGATGCTGTGTACGCCGGAGGTGGAAAACGCGCTTGGGGGGGTGATTGAGCGGTTGTCGTCGAAAAAGGAGGGTGGGGGGGCGACGGCGAAGCTTTAATGTCGATGTTAAGGTATACCAAAGCGTGCGTCTGGTATTTACAAAGACAAATGCTGCATCTGGACCAATACGGCATCCCTGAGAATCTGAACAATCGCCGTGTGGCCCTCTTCAGCGGCTATGGCCAGCGGCGTCCATCCGTTATCCGTCGCCTTGTTGACGTCCGCGCCCGCCTCGCTCAGCGTCCGCACTACCGCCTCGTGGCCCTTTTGAGCGGCGCACAGCAGCGGCGTCACGCCGTTATCATACGCCTTGTTGACGTCCGCGCCCGCCTCGATCAGCGCCCGCACTACCGCTTCTTTGCCCTGATGAACGGCAATGAGCAGCGGCGTCACGCCGTTATCGATTGCCTTGTTGACGTCCGCGCCCAACTCCATCAGCGCCCACACTATCACCTCGTGACCCTTTCGAGCGGCGATGTACAGCGGCGTCACGCCGTCATTCGTCGCCTGGTTGACATCCGCGCCCGCCTCGATCAGCGCCCGCACTACCGCCTCGCGGCCCTTTTGAGCGGCGCACAGCAGCGGCGTCACGCCGTCATCATCCGCCTTGTTGACGTCCGCGCCCGCCTCGATCAGCGCCCGCACTACCGCCTCTTTGCCCTGATGAGCAGCTATGAGCAGCGCCGATACGCCGTCATCCCTTGCCTTGTTGACGTCCGCGCCCGCCTCGATCAGCGCCCGCGCCATCGCCTCGTGGCCCTGATGAGCGGCGATATGCAGCTCGTTCACGTCACATGGGCAACCGTTCTTGCGCGCCCACAGTAGCACCTTCAGATGCCCGCCCTCCGCAGCTTTATGGCACGTGCGTATGTCCCACGGGCAGCCTTTCGCGCGCGCCCACTGCAGCACCTCGAGGTGCCCGCCCAAAGCCGCCGCCGAGCACGTGTCCCGGTTCCACGGCCAGCCGTCCGCGCGCAACACCTTCAACTTCTCGAGCTGTCCGCTCCTCGCCGCTGCCGCACAAAGGAGTTCTTGACGCGACAGGCGACCTTGCCGTTGCCGGCGCTGCACCGCGCTTACACATCCGAGCTCCACGGCACGCTTTTCATCAAGCTCCTTAAACCGCAGCCCCGTTTCTGCCACCAGGTCGCGCATCGCGCGGCTCACCGCTGGGAGCCGTGCGAGATCTGCGTCATCGTCGAAATACTCAGATCTGAGAATGTGAGTGACGACCAGGTAGTTGGGGAGGCGGGTGAAGGCGTCGCCTGCGTTAGCATCGCGGCCGCGCTCGCGCTTTTCCTTTCGCGCGCGAGCTTTCTTACCGGACATCGCGTTGGAAGAGTGGATGGTTTGGGTGCGCGTCGTTGTGGCTAGAATTCTCGGCGTTCCGAGGGAGTTTCCGAGGGAATCAAAATCCTCGGGACGACCGAAACGCAAAGTTCTCAACTCGTTTCCATTGCAGCAGAGTACATTTGTACAGCTGGTGTCTGTGCAGAGTCTTGGACAAGTCGTAGAGTCATCACGTATGTTTTGCAAGGAGCGAAGATTTTAGAAATAGCAACACCCCACGGGTCACTTCCCTTCTGGCCAAGCAAAGAGATACCGCGTCTTCAACGAGTCACCGCGTCTTCCATGAGCCACCGCATCAGCGTCTCCACCACCTGTACGCTGATGCTGTTCCCCAGTGTGAAATAAAGCTGTCTTCGGGTTAGGGTTTCGGGAAGAATCCAGTCCTCGTTCAGCCCGTGCACTGCAGCTATTTCTTTTGGCGCGAAGTATCGAAGCGCGCCGCGAGGCGGCGCGCGGGTCAGACGAAATCGTGAACCGCCGCCGTGTTGTTCTGAACAATTCTCGCCATCCACGAACCCGCGTGGGTCCACGGCCAACACGGACCCGCCGAACGGGGTTTTGCCGTACCCTCCCGTGAAGCACTGGCACGTAGTGCTGCCTGGCGTGACGACGTCTAGCCACCGCCAGTACTTACCAGTCACCGAAAACGGCACGGTTAACGCATCCAGCTCGTTTTTTGTCAACTTTGGGTCGAGGTACGCGCCGAGCGGTTTTGCGTTTTCTTTTTCTTTGTTTGTCCCTCGGTTTAGACCAGCGTTTGTCGAGTTATCCGGTGTACCATTCACGTTCTCACCGCTTTGAAACGGTTTCGTCGTATCCACAAACCCCAATCCCTTTCGCTTCGCCAGCAGGTAGTACCGCGGACGCGTGTTCGGCACGCCAATGTCCGATGGCGAAACCCCCACGAACTCGCGAACGTCGTACCCCGGAAGTAGCGTGTTTACCAGCAAGTCGCGCGTCGCTGAGGTTTCAAAGCCCACCACGTTCTCCACCAGAATTCGGTGTGGCTTTTTCCCGGGAGCCAACTCCGGAAACAACTGTAGAAGGTGTATGAACGATAACGCCCTCGCGTCCTCTCCGTGCTTTTCGAGGCCCTTCCGCGTGTACGGCTGACACGGCGGCGACGCCGTCCACACGTCGGCGTCGCCCAACTTTTCTAAAAAATCCGTCGTCAGATGCTCCACGTTTCTTCGAACCGGTTGGTCCTCAGGGAAGTTCGCCTCGTACACCGCGTTCGCGACTTGCGAGTTGTCAATCGCGCCGATGCCGCGCACGACGCGGTGTGGAGTACTTCCAGAAACCGCGTTCGCAAGCGCCCGACGCATCATCCCCGAGCCGCTGTAAAACTCGAGCAGCGATACCGAGGAGTCCGCATCGGCATCGCGTGGTGCGTCACCGGGTGATGAAGCTACCGCGCATCGGCGCCGGACGCGTACGTCTCCAACACGTTTCATGTGACACATGTGTCGGGTCCGCGACTCGACGACTCGCGGGGTCACCTGCGCGGCGGCGTGCATGCCGCCGCGCAGGTCGTTGTGAGGTTTTAAGGATTTGGTCATTTGTTTCTTTGTGTCTCCACACTCATCCGCGCGCACACGTGTGACCATGTCCGCGATACGAGCGTCGCTCTTCGCCACCCTCGCCGCGTCGTCCACGTCGCGTCGTGCCGAGCGCGGCTGCGCTCGAGCGGCGTCTGTGGGCGACGCAGGGGTAGGGCGGGGAAGGCGCGATGTGCTGCTCGGGATCTGCCTCGGGACTTTTTGTCCGAACGCTCGCGCGGATAACGCATCGGCTCCCGATGCACCGCGTCGACCCGCATCTTGCGCGACGGGCACGTCTTGTGTTTCCACCAGTGCATTCCGTACGCCCGCGAACTACCTCCCGCCTTGGGAGTATTTAGGAGACGACACTGCTGCGTTCAAGAGTCTTGAGAAGCTGCTTGTTGAGAAAGCGCAACCAGGCTCGGTGTACGCGGACGAAACAACCGGGTTCATACGCGCCGACCTGAAATACCCCGACGGCGTCGACACTTACGAGTTTCACTTCAAAAATGACGGAAGCCGGATAGTGCTGTTCAGCGCGAGGTCGCAAACGAACAAAGTCTCACCGCCAGGGTGTTTCCAAAAAGGCTGTATCAACGGCCCACGGAACCGGGCGCGCGCGGAGGCGCTGCGCGACGAAATCGGGTGGCTCGGGTTTGAAACGGACGAAGATAAAAAGTGGGTCCCCCTGTTGCTGCACTAGCGGGTGATGCAGGGAGAGTAGGGAACGTAGTGTGCATAGTGTGAGTAGGAGTAGGTGAGTTGAGAGAGTAGTGCATTTACGAGAGAGTAACTAGAGTAAAGTGTAGAGTAAATTTAGAGAGATTGAGATATTGTGAGTTGAGAGAGTAAAACATAATCACCTTCCCTCAACCCCTAGTAAAAGTATCCCCTTCTCTCCCGCTCCCGCTTCGTGTCTCAAAACTCGGGCAGTCCTACCTTTCCCTGCCTGGTCTCCATCAAGCCCAGTACGTGCATTACCTCACGCGCGGACGGTAGTTTTCCAGTGTTCCCGGTCCACAAGTCGCACCGCTCGCGAGGAACGAAGACGAGGGACGAAAACTGCGGGTTTTCGATTCGGCGGCCGCGCAACGTGGTGATGTTTTGAATGCCTTTGAACGCGGGTACGTCTTGAAGTACGGACCCGGATCCATCTCTGGGTAACGAGCCAGCATCTTGAACTGTCCCTTGAGGAACTCTCCCTTCCCGCACTCCTTGCACACCGGGCTGCTTCTTCCTGGAATCGAGCTCCGGGCCGCAACATCGCAAACGTCGGTCGGGCGTGGGCGGGGTTATCTGCAGGGCTTGGCCGTCCCAAGCGCGGTCGACACATCGCGTCTCGGTCGGCGCGAACAGCGCATCCACGGCGTCGCCGAGTGAGTCGTCCACGGGATTCAAACCTCCGAACCTGTGGTCACACAAACCGCTGTCCGTCACGGAATCGCCCTCGTCCGTGAACAGGGACGTGGAAGAGTCGTCGTCGTCGACGACCATTTCGGAGGCGTCGCATTCGTTGGTTTGGCAACGCGATACTCTATCGTCCACCAGCGACTCAGGCGCGCCTTCCAGGAGATCGAGAAGCGACCCGAAGTGCATGGATTGCGACGCGTACGAGTCGAGGGAGTTTTGTCGCGGCGGTTTCGGTTTGGGCGAAACGTTTCGCAAACATAACTTCGCTTTTTCGGCTTCCTCGAAACGCCGTCGCTTTTTCGTTCCCTCGGAGCTGACGACGGTTTGGGTTTGGTCGTGCGCCGGGGTGTCAAACAACGATTCGCAACGGAATTCTTGATCTCGGCCAAACCCAAACCCCGATTCAGGGTTCAGGTCAACAAGGCGATCAGGTCTTTGCTTCGGCGAACCACGGTCCGGGACTCGCGTTGTTGTCCCCTCGGCGTGGCCGTCGTGGTTCCCCGCCGCCGGCGCGGGGTATCGCGCGTTCGTTCGCGTCGTCGCGGTGCAGAGGTGAGACACTCGCGGAGGGTTAATCGCGACGCGCGAGGTATCGATACACGGACACGACGCGCGCGCGGGCGCCGTGGTCTTCCGGCGCGAACCCGACGCGCCGTCGGCGGGGACGCCGGGAAGCAGCGGGAGTTCGGGACCCACCGGGAGCGCGGGCACCGCGCTTTGGCGAGCCGCATCGCCCGCGTTGCTTCTGCTCACCAGAGCAACGGGATCCGCACACATGACTTTGGGGTATCAACACACTGGTTCGGATCGCGGCTTGGACGTCGCCCAGCGGGGCGCGATCGGCAGTGGCGCGGCAAAGACGCCGCGAAAAGTTTGGCACAAAAGTCCCAAATTTCAGACGTAACCCTATAAATACCACGATGGGGCTCGCGCCAGCTCAGATGGTGGTATTTGGGTTCGGCGGAGCGTTCGGGGATACGTTCATCTCCGTGGTCATCGCCGCAATCAGCGGAGGGGCGAAGATGGAAGATGGGTCACTGAATCGAAAGGCAGGTGAGGGAGAGGGAGCAGCCGCGAAAGTCACGGCGTAACAAACTGATTTCTTTTTTCTAATGCGCTAATGTATACACTTAAACACAGTGACTATCTCGACCTCCGCCGAGGTTGCGGGCTCCCGGTGTGACTAACTAGCTATGCACCGGGTACCTCGTCCTAAAAATCGTGGTGTCGAAACCGCGCGCTGTGTGCTATTGGCTACTCGTCGCTACTCGTCGCAATCGCCGGCTGGCGTTTTTTTTGGCAATACTTTTCGCCTGGCCAAAAATTGCCAAAACCAAAAAAAGAACATTATCACCGCTCGCGTCCTACTCATCACAGCCGATGGCCCGGCCTGGCGATTTGCTCGATCAGCGCTCTTAACGCGGAGCCGGTTCCGTGGAGCATGCCTTCTTTTGTTCCGTGAGACAGCCTCGGGGGTCGAGATTCCGTGTCGTCCAGCCGCCACTCGTCGTCCGCGGCGGGCGCGTTTGTGACGTTAAAAAGTGCGTTGTTTGGTTCCACGGAAAAACCACAGCGTCCGCACGTGTGGTCTCGCCGCCCGAGCCTCGCCGCCGCTGCGATCTGCGCAAACGGCACCGGCGGCGGGGTGCGCGTCACGTACGCTGCAATGGATTCTCCCGCTGAGTACGCCACGAAATCCGCGCTGGAGGCGCTTGGTGTTATGGGAAACACAGAGGCGGCGACAGAGGCGGCGACGTGCGGGGTTTCGCGCGCCGTCGTTTCCAGGGTTTCGGCGTCAAACGCGTTTGGCGCGGCGTCCACGTCCACGTCCTTGTCGTCCACGCGCGGCGCCTCGAGCGCGTTGTCGACATCGGAGACGGGTTGTCCGAGCGAGGGGGGCATGGTGAACACGGTCGGGTTGACAATAGCGCGTCGAGCGCCTTTCACCGGGGACGCGGGCGTGTCTTCCGTCGCGAACCACGACGGGGAAAAGTCCCCGAAGCGGTCTCCCGACACCCCCGGAGACGCGCCGCCGCCGGTGCTGTCGACCTCGGACGCGGTCAAGAGGAACACCGATTGGTTGTTCGCGGTGCTTGTTAAACACATGGTGCTGGAGCAATCCCCGGTCGAGGTGTTGTCGTCCGCGTCACGCGCGTCGTGGTGTGTCGGGAAGCTTCCGAAAGGCTTCGAAGAGGAGCAACGAGAAAAATCGTGCCCTTTCCCGCCCATCTTCGTCTTCCTGGGCATCATATTCATGGGCATCGTCGTCAGCTCCGACCGCGACTGCGGTGTCATCTTCGTCTTCCTGGGCATCTTATTCCTGGGCATCGTCGTCAGCTCCGACAGCGACTGTGGTGTCATCTTCGTCTGCCTGGGCATCGTATTCCTGGGCACAGCTCCGACCGCGACTGCCGAAACGAACGACGCTTCCTTTCCGAAACGAAAGGACACGAGGCAAACGCGGACACGCCGCATTTTCGGCGCGTCCAAGAAGTTTCGGCGTAGTGCGCCGTCTAAGCGGAAAGGAAAAGAGTCGAAGTACAGAGTAGAGGTGGAACAGGAAAGGTTTCCCAAATCAGTGTCTATCAAAAGATCGACGTGTCACACACGACTCACAGCAAATTGTTATACGCCCACACCAGCACCGCGGCGAGCACGGCGAAGAGCACCGCGCACACCACGTACACCAGCGCCAGGTCGGACGAGCCGCTCGCTTCTTCCTGAAGCGCCATCTCCGCGGCTCCGCCGGCGCCGGTCAAACGGCCCCCCTCTTTTCTTTTGCGACAACTTCTTTTTCTTTTGCGTATTCTTACCGGGCCGACGCCGAACATTTTTCCGCCGCCGGGACGTCGCGCCCGTCTCGTCCACCTCCGCCGTGTGCGCGCGCAACACGCCAGGCGTAACGAGCGCGAGCAAATCATCATCTGCCCCCAGGTCTCGCAGCGCCGCGTCGATTTCTTTCCGTCGCGCCTGTTTCTTTCTTTCCTTCTCTAAAAGCTTCTCGCACTGCGCCGAACTCTTTGCGGCCACCGTGGCTTTAACTTGCAGTACGTACAAGTAGAGTGTAGAGTAAATATAAAGATTAGAAACATAAATTACGAGTAAATAACGAGTAGCGCGACGGCGATGACGCACGTTTTGACCACGGCGCCCGTGAAAAACGTCACCGCGCTCGATTCCACCGCCTCCAGCGAGTACGAGGGCGCAGCGCCACCGATGGAAGGCACATCCCTCGCGGTGTGGACGTTGACGACCATTTTCTGGCCTCCCGCGCAGTGCGCCCCCGAGGATTGCGAGCATATTAAATACTCCACACCCACGGTTTCAAACTTGAGCTCGACCCCAAGGTCGGCGCCTTGCGACGTCCCCGCTAGCGTGTCCCCGGAGGCGCACGTGTTAAACGCGTCCGCACTGGAAACCTGCACCACGTCGTGCGCGGCTCCGTACCGAAAATTAAGGGAGTCACCAACCGTGATGTTCATCGGGGAACACGTGTTTGCGAAGCAGTTGGTCCAATCCACGACCCGCACCAGCGCGCCTTCGATCATCCCCGCGCTCGCGAGCGCGTAGCGAAGCACCCCCAACGCGTCGCAGTCGTTCGGGGGCGGGCACATGATTTTCAGCTTGTCCAGGCTTTCCCTCGCCAAGCTCGCGCGGTTGGTCTGGACGTAAAGCTCGCCTAAATACCCGACCGCGCCTTGGTGCGCGGGGTTTATTTGCAGCGCTCTTTTGTAGTACAGCTCGGACGCGTCCGTGTCCGGCTTCGAAGACTTGCGCGTCGCGAAGCCAAGCATGTTGAACACGTCCGCGGCGGCGGCGACGTCCAGCACTTTTGCGTCGGCATTTGTAAACAAGCAGTACGCGATGTCGTTCAGCGCGCGTGACGCTTCCGTGTACGACTCCGCCGTCGCCAGCGCAACCGCGGAGGCGTACGTCACGGACGCAGGACAGACAAATCTCGCGCCGGCGACGGCGACCGTCGCGGTACCGGCGTTTGCGACGTCGCGCTTGGCGACGGGTAAAACCCAGTCAGTCATGTACTTGGCTTGCGTGACAAATTTGTTGGAGGCGTCCATTGCGGCGTATTTTGTGGCATCGCTCGCGCCGACTTGAAACGATGCGGTAACAACGACGGTCACGGTGGCGTCCTGTAACAGCGCTCTTCGTTTTTTCGTGGCACCCGCCACGCGAACCGGCGTCGCGACGGTGACGTACTTTTCACACAACCCCGCTGCTTCGGCGACGGCGGTTTTCACAGAGGCGACAAAGTCACCGGAGCTCTCGGTGGACGGCCACGCGCCGGATACCAGCGTCAGCGTCGATGTGACGCTCACGTTCGCGGCTGAGACAAGCGTGCTGTCACACACAGACGCGGTGGCGGGAGCACACGCCTGCGCGTTGCATTCGTAATCCGTGCGTGTCAAGTCATTCTCCTCCGTGCAGCTCCCACCACCCGACGCGGCGGTCTGCACGCTGCGTTTCGCGTCGCAGGTTCCGCCGCCGCAGGTTGCGGAGCACGTCGACAAGCACGAAAAAGCTTTCATCACGCAGTTCACTGGGGAATCAGCCCGGTGGTTTTGTTAAGGGGAAGGGGTGTGGCTCGGTCAGATGACATGTCGGTCTTTGCGTTCGGCGCGAAAAGTGGATGGGGAAAGAAAGGAAAGTCTCGGAGGCGTCACGCACCCTGGGGGGCTGAGGGGGAGGGTGACGAAGACGCCGCGAAGGCGCCCATTGCACTCGCCAACAGAACGAGTGCCGCGAGGGCGTGGCGTTTGGGTGACATCATCAGGTCGCGCGCCTTGTGATGTGTGTTTGGAATGCGTTTTTTTTGCAGGCGTCGACGCGACCGATGACGTCGACGACCTCTCATTTTGCGCGAAGACTTTTATTGGCGCCACTTGGAAGCACTTTTTGGCCTTTTTGCAAGACGGCACTACCTGACTCGGCGGCGCGCTCGCGATGCGCGGCGCCGCGGCCTTTTCCGTCTTTCTGCTGTTACTACAGCTCCCAGGTAGCAGCAGCCACGGCCAAATAACGTGGCCTCCAAGCACTCGGCACGGCGGCAACGTACACGCGGCTGCGGATTGCGCGCGAGGCGAATGCTTCTATTTTAATAACAACGTAGAGATCCCCGGTCCCGGGACGCTTCCCCAAACAGCGCGGAGCATGGAGCCCGAGGTTGTGGGAGGCAAGTACGACGTGTGGCGAACACACCCGTGGAGGGCACCTGGTACGGCACCGGTGTTCGGCAGTGGGTGCGGCGTGGCGGGAGGACATCCCACGCTTTCGTTCGCCAACGGAGGTGTACCTCCTTTCGGGATTCCAATAGGGTTGGACGGTGCGTTTTTACCGCAAGTCGGTGACGTGGCGCCGGCGCGGTGGCGAAAAGGACAAACCGCGGAAGTTGCGTGGGCGATGAGCGCGAACCACGCGGGGGGGTACGCCTGGCGGCTTTGTAAAGTGATCGATGGTACAGAGGGAGAAACGGAAGATGCATCAGAAGTAACCGAATCGTGTTTCCAAGCCGGGCACTTACGATTCGCGGAGGACGACTCGTTTGCGCTGTGGCCAAACGGCTCGCGCTTCGTGCTTCCAAACAAAATAGTAAAAAATGGTACCCACCCGCGCGGCTCGGAATGGAAGCGGGTCCCGGTACCGACGTGTCGTGTATGCGTAAGTGCGTACGACCAGTGCGGCTCGCCGTTGTTACCCACGCCCGGGTTGGATTACGGCTCCGTTTGGAATCGCCAAGTCAACTGCTACGCGGCGTGCGCCGGGTCCAGCGTGAGCAAATTCACGGAAGGCGGGTTTTGTCCTGACTCCACGCAGTTTCAAAATATCCGCGACGACGGTGACGATATAGCTAACGGGAACACGACCGCCACCCAATACAGCGGATACGGCAAGAGTATTTGGGCCTGGTCTGTTCTGGACAAAGTGCTGGTGCCCGCGACTTTGGCCACCGGTACTTACAAACTCTCCTGGCGCTGGGACTGCGAACAAAGCGCGCAAGTTTGGCAAAACTGCGCGGACGTGGAAGTCGTGGATGACACAACAGAAGACACTAACTGGGACGTCGCGAGTTTGGGCAACATGGAACTCGTACCGAAAGTAACGAGGGGTGGTGCTGTGACTAACACCAACGAACGCTGCGTCGCTTTAATCGAGCAGTGCCGTACGGAAAACGGAAATGAAAGCGGGAACTGTGCAGACGGAAAAATCGAGGAAACGTGCGTGGCGGAGAAAAGGAGCGCAGCGGGGGAACCTCGGCGCGACGCATTTGGGGTGTGGAAAATAGGCGCGCTGTTGTTAATGCTCTTGTAAAAGAGGCATGTACACTACATACAGTACCTACTACATACAGTACCTACTATACCCGTCATATACACTAGTACTAATACGGAAAGAAAACTAGTACCATAAAAAAGGTGTCATGTCTGGGTCAAGTTGTTTCAAAGCTAATTTCCCTTGGCGCGGCGTCGTTATGGTTTCCGTCGTCACACCGCGCCGGCATCCCTGAGAAGCTGAACAATCGCCGCGTGATTCCCTTGAGCGATGTTATTGACGGAATTTACTGATACGGACAGCGGCGTCCTGCCGTTATCCCTTGCCTTGTTGACGTCCGCGCCAAACTCGATCAGCGCCCGCACTACCGCCTCGTGGCCATTTTGAGCGGCCATGTACAGCGGCGTCGCGCCGTTATCCATTGCCTTGTTGACGTCCGCGCCCGCCTCGATCAGCGCCCGCGCCACCACCTCGTGGAAATTTTGAGCGGTGATGCATATCGGCGTCGAACCATTGTCAACCCTCGACTTGTTGACGTCCGCGCCCGCCTCAATCAGCGCCCGCACTACCGCCTCGTGGCCCGCTCCAGCGGCCCTATAAAGCGGCGTATCGCCGTTAACCGCCGCCTTGTTGACGTTTGCGCCTGCCTCGATCAGCGCTCGCACCACCATCTCGCGGCCCTTTTCAGCAGCGATATACAGCGGCGTCTTGTCCGCATCCCCTGCTGTGATGACGTCCGCGCCCGCTTCGATCAGCACCCGCACCACCGCCTCGTGTCCCTCTTGAGCGGCCATGAACAGCGGCGTCACGCCGTTATCCTTTGCCGTGTTAACGTCCGCGCCCGACTTGATCAGCGCCCGCACTACCAAATCATGGTTACTGTAAGCGGCGATGTGCAGCGGCGTATCGCCGTCATTCATTGCCTTGTTGAAGTCCGCACCCGCCTCGATCAGCGCCCGCGCCACCGCCACGTGGCCGTTTTGAGCGGCGATGTACAGCGGCGTCGTGCCGTCATCATCCGCCTTGTTGACGTCCGCGCCTGCCTGGATCAGCGCCCGCACCACGGCCTCGTAACCCTCATCAGCGGCGATCAACAGCGGCGTAACGCCGATAGCATTCGCTTTGTTGACTTCCGCGCCCAAATTGATCTGCGCACGCACCACCAGCTCGTGGCCGTTTTGAGCGGCGATGTTAAGCGGCGTCATGCCGTCATCATCCGTCTTGTTGATGTCCGCGCTCAAATCGATCAGCGCTCGCACCACAGCCTCGTGGCTGTTTGCTGCGGCAACGCACAGCAATGTCACGCCGTCATCCCAGGCCTTGTTGACGTCCGCGCCCAACTCGGTCAGTGCCCGCACCACCGTCTGATGATCCATTTCAGCGGCAATGAACAGCGGCATCACGCCGTCATCTGTCGCCTTGTCGACGGCCGCGTCGGCCTCAATAAGCTCCCGAACCACCGCCTCGTACCCGTTTTGAGCTGCGATGTACAGCGGCGTCTTGCGTTCATAATCTTCAACGTTGATGTCCGCGCTCGACTCGATAAGCGTCCGCGCCACTGTCTCGTGTCCCTCTCGAGCGGCGATGAACAGCGGCTTCCTGCCCTTATGCGTCGCCTTTTCGATTTCCGCACCCAACTCGAGTAACATCCGCACAACAACATCTTGGCCATTTCGAGCGGCGACGTACAACGGCGTCTTCTCGAAATCCCCCGACTTGTTGAAGTCCGAGCCCGCTTCGATGAGCACTCGCACTACTGCCTCGTGGCCCTCTTGAGCGGCAAAATGCAGCGGTGTGTCATCGCTATTAGTCAACGTACTGTTGGCGTTCATGCCCGCCTTGATCAGCGCTAGCACTATTGCAACGTGCCCGCCAATAGCCGCTCCCAACCACGTCGTCATATCCCACTGCCAGCCGTTCGCGCCCAATGCAGCACCTCGAGATGTCCGCCCTTAGCCGCCCTATAACACGTCTCCGCGTTCCATGGGCAGCCGTTCGCGCGCGCCCACTGCAGCACCTGCAGGTGCCCGCCGTATGCCGCCTGCGCGCACGTCTCCTCGTCCCACGGGCAATTCTCCACGCGCAAAGCCTTCAACTCCTCAATTTGTCCGCTCCTCGCCGCAGCCTGGCACAGGTGTTCTTTACGTTCCAGACGACCTTGTCGTTGCAGGCATCGAAGCGTGGTTAAACATCCATCGTAGACAACGTCAACTTTATCGAGCTCCACAGTTGCACGTCCCGTCGCATCCACGGCGTCGCGCATCCCGCGACTGACCACGCGAAGCAACGCAAGGTCTGCTGGATCGGGCAGTTTTTCTTCTGAAAGGACGTGCGTGACAACGACATCGAAGGGAAGACCCGGGAGGGGAAGACCCGGGATGACGACGCTCGTTTGACCATCGAGGTTCCGTGCTCTCTTGCGCGCGCGTGTTTCGACGCCGCGAGGCGCGTCGACGACCATCGCGGAAGGTGCCGTGCGCGCGCGTCGTTGTGGTTTCCCGAGTGAGAGTGGAGAGAAAGAAGGAAGCGTTGAGAAAGGCAAGACCAACTGTTGTCGGCAGCTGGGAATATATCGGAAAGTCCCGCCGCGTTTTTGACGCAGTTTTTTTTGATTTGGAGCATCTCTTCGCCTCCACGGCGTAAGGTGTAAGGAACCGTCAGGACGCTGGTGTGAGACATGGAACGACGGACGGACGATGCTGCGCATGTACTCGCAATGTGTTTCAACTACAAAAGCGCATACAATGTACTCGCTCGTCCAATTTTATCAATACCGTCGTGACTGCCTCTTTTTTCTTCGTCTTTCGTCTATACCAAACGCGCGCCTCTTCCTCTTCGCTTCGCGCGTGGGCGAAGCGCGCGTTTGACTTTGTGTGTTGGCTATTCTCTCTAAGGGGGGGCGCGACTTTCCCCAAGTGAACGTTCATTGCTTCGCATTGGCAACCCCCAAGGACTGGCGCTCGGGTGCTGTTACGCGCGCTTAACGTTCCGCGTCCGTCGTTTCCGTGGTTTCCGCGCCCGTCTTTTTCGGTTCTTCAGGAGGAGTCTTCTCGGTCACAAGCGAGTGGGTCCCGCCTTCCGCCGGGTCTATCAACCTGAAAAGGGCGATAGTCTCGCCTTCCGGGAGGGTTTCTTTTTCGTGCCCGGCATCCACAGGGTCACAGGGTCCCGTCGTTTCCGTCGTGACCACCGCGAGCGCCGCGCGGTTCGGTGTCGTCGCGCATTTCCCCGCCAGCATTTCAGCGCTCACGCCCATTTCGCGCGCCGCCGCGTCCATCAGCGGCACGGTCGCGGGTCCGGGTTGCCCGAGAGTGTGCGCGGAGGCAACCCGCATCGAGGTGGGCTTGGTGTCGGGCGTAGGGACTCTGCCCGCCGCGTTCGAGTGAAGCAAACCGTCCACCCCGTTGCCGGCCGCGCCGAGCCCAGGCCCGCGAACCCCTAACTCGCGCTGCAGTTTCCTCAGGGTTTCCAAGTCGTTCGCGAGTCCCGGCGCGCCGTTTTGCGGCCCCGCCCCCCCCCCGCCGCCCGGAAACCCCTGAAACCCCAGAAGCGCCCCCGCCGCGTCCCCGTTCGCCGCGTCCCCGTTCGCCGCGTCCCCGTTCGCCGCGTCCCCGTTCGCCGCCACGGCGGCCATGAACCCACCGAGCCCGCCAGCGCTGACCCCGGCTTGGTTGGGAGTCGCCGAGTGGAGGGCACC
>Ga0222633_1000588_pt1 | contig 29990 bp, 20 predicted proteins | sample AntAcemetageno48_FD_179816 | JGI IMG/M metagenome (GOLD analysis project Ga0222633, IMG submission 179816) | Saline water microbial communities from Ace Lake, Antarctica - #48 | ecosystem: Environmental > Aquatic > Non-marine Saline and Alkaline > Saline | place: Antarctica: Ace Lake | collected...
ACTCGGGCATTTCGCCGGGGAAGCGGTCTAGGTATTTCTTCGTCGCATCGAGCGGGACGTGGGGGGCGCGGTAGGCAATGTAGAGGAAAAAGGGATCGTCCTTGTAACGTTCGATCAGGGACGCGGCGGCGAGGCTGCAACCGTCGATGTGGTAGTGGTCGGGAGGGAGGTTGCCCATGGGGCGGTCTTCGCCCTCGGGGGTGATGTTGGCTGCGAAGGGGCGCTGAGAGTTTTGATTAAAGACATGGGTGAAGCCATGATCGACGATTTGAGGACCGGGGCCGAGATGCCATTTGCCGAATTGCGCTGTGACGTATCCCGCCTTTTGCATGCGCTCGGCTATGGTGATCTGTTCGTCAAATCCCTTGAGTGATGTTCCATTCGCCTCCACCCCGAAGCGGGCCTGGAAGCGGCCCGCCAGCAATCCCGCACGAGAGGGGACGCACTGTGGCGCGGTGCTGTAACCATGCCGCATGACGGCTCCACTCTTCGCCAGCGCGTCGGTGTGGGGAGTGCGGATGTCTTCGACCGCGTCCTGAATACCGAGGTCGGCGTAGCCGTGGTCGTCGGTATAAAAGACGATGATGTTGGGCTTTTCAGCGGCGAGGAGGAATCCAGGCAGAAGTGCAGCTTGGAAAAGAAGCGCTAACGATAGGGATTTCATTGTTTGGTATTTCCAGCGATAGGAAACACCAGAGAAGTCGAGTCGTCGCTCTTCAAAGAGCCATCATCCGGTTCCAAACTCGCACAACTTGTGTCTTCACAGTCGAAGAGCTACCGGAGTAGTTGTTGACGAAAATGGCGAAGGCGTAGCGTTTTCCAGAGCGGGCATTGGCATAACCCGCGTAGGTTTTGACCCGGTCGAGAGTGCCGCTCTTCGCCCGGACACGGCCGTCAGCCGCCGAGCCGCTCCCGATGCTGCGAAGGGTGCCGGACTGACCGGCGATGGGGAGTGATTTGTAAAATGTATCAAACTCTTCGCCCTTCGCAGCGTGGTACATCATCAACGCCATCTGTCTTGCGGTCACTGTGTTCGACCGCGATAGGCCGCTTCCATCGGCCATGTAGAAGCCGGTCATGTCGATTCCCCGGTCTGCCCAGTATTGAGTGACGGCCTCGCTCGCGGCGATAGTGGTTCCTTTCTCTTCTTTCTCCAGTCCGATCATTCTGTGAATGCACTCGGCGCGGAGGTTGATCGATTTGTAATTTGTCAGGACGAGCAGCGAGCCAAGCGTATCCGATTCCATCTCGTGAATCGTTTTCCTCGCCGCGATGGATTTTTCGGCGATCTGCAGGAGCCGATCTGTGGTCGGCTCGCCGGAGACTTCGATGCCGTTCTCGTTGAGGTATTTCGTGAAAGCGCGGGCGCAAAAGAACGCGGGGTCGGGCAACGCCCCTCTGATTGTGAATGTACCGCTGCCCGCCGGGACGGTGCCGCGGAGGTAGAACATCTTCCCGTAGGGAGCGCCGTAGATGTAGCCCTGATCACCAGAACCAGACGAGCCGGTCCGCATTTCATTGAGGAACTCGACACCCGGCAGCCGTGGATCGGTTCCGAGTAAGGTTGCTTCAGCCCCCACGTTGCCGGTGCGAAAGCGACAGAAAAACTGGTTTTGGTGAAATGTCAGGCCACAGGCTCCGGCGCCGTAGTAGTTGCCGAAGTCGTTCCATTGCCATGAGTCGGGAATTCGTCTCGTCCCGAATACAGAAGCGTCGCCTATGATCGAGCCTTCGACCTTTTTCACTCCTTCATCGGACAGTGCAGCCTTCCATTTCGCAAACGTATTGGAGATTTCCGATTCGCCCAGTGTTGGATCACCGCCGCCACGCACGACGACATCGCCGGTGAGGGTGCCATCTTCTCCGAGAACGCCCGCCAGTTGAAGTTCTGTTTTGAATTTGAAATCGGGACCGAGAATTTCCACTGCCGCCGCCGTTGTGATCGCCTTCATCGTCGAGGCGGGGATCAGACCCATGTCCGGTTGGTAGCCGACCGCGTCAGAAGGTTCGCCGTCGATGGGAACCATACAGAAGCCGATCGAAGCGGTTCGCGTGGCGGACTCGGTTTGGATTTCCTCGAGTTCGGCAATGACAGCGGTGGTGTCGGCGAAGACGGGGAACACGATTAGCGAGAGAAATGTGGCAAGTCGGAACATGGAGAAGAATCGACGGTTTCGTTGGAGTTTAAAAGCAAGAATCGTGGTGGAATTACAACTACCGATCTGTTTTGATATAACTTATGAACATCGCCCATCAGACAGTCCTTGGTGCGGACGGGAAGCCATCTGCTGCGCTCATACCGTGGGAAGAGTTCGAGCGCATTCAAGAGCGCCTTGGTGAGGATGATGATGAGGCTGTTTCTGAAGAGTGGCGGAACGATCTTGAACGGCGCGTCTCCGAAATTGATTCCAGCGAGGTGGAACTTGTTGAGGGGGAGGGTTTTATGAATCTTCTCCGCGCCGTGTGAGCTGATGCTCCGATTTCGCCTCCACCCAGAAGCGGAGCGAGAAGCGCTTTCTGCGGTGGAATGGATTAAGGACGAAGACCCCATTCAGAGCGATTTATTCGTTGCCGCCTTGAAAAATGCGATCGGGCGTGCGAGAAGCAATCCGGAAGTCTATCCTAAGTTTTCCGGTGAGTTCCGCAAAGTCCGAGTAGGAAAGTTCACCTATGCTGTTGTCTTCCGTTTGCGAAGGGATGAGATTCAGATCGTCGCAGTGATGCCTCACCATCGGAAACCCGGGTATTGGAAAAAGTGAGATAAGAAGTGGTCTTAAGGTGCTATGATTTTTCTAGAGATCGCCTGATCGGAAGAACTTCACGCGATCAAATCCTCCCACACATGCCCGTGCACGTCGGTCAGTCGGTGATTCCTCCCGGCATGCAGAAAAGTTAGCTTTTCGTGATCCATGCCGAGTAGATGCAGGACCGTTGCCCAGAGATCAAAAACACCGGTCTTCTTATCAACAACGTGGTAACCGAATTCGTCGGTTTCGCCGTAGGTGGTACCGCCCTTCGTGCCGCCCCCGGCCAGCCAGATGCTGAAGCCGAAGGGGTTGTGGTCGCGACCGTCGCTGCCCTGGGAAAAGGGGGTGCGTCCGAATTCCCCGGCCCAGATGACGAGGGTGTCGTCGAGCAGGCCGCGCTGTTTCAAATCGGTGAGTAGTCCGGCGATGGGTTGATCGACTTGCTCGGCCATGTTGCCGTGACCTTTTTCCAGTCCGCCATGTTGATCCCACGGGTTGGCTCCCTGACCGCCGCCGGGCTTTTGCGGGAGACAAGTCAGCTCGATGAAACGCACGCCGCGTTCGACAAGTCGCCGGGCTTGCAAGGCCTGGCGGGCATAGCCGCGAGTCATGGGATTCTTTGCCTCGAAGCCGTAGAGTTGCTTCGTCGCATCGGTCTCGCCGCTGATGTCGCACAGCTCGGGCACCGCAGTCTGCATGCGGTAGGCGGTCTCGTAGTTCTTGATCGCGGCTTCGACGGCATCGTGACTGCCGGTCTTTTCGGCGAAGCCGTTGTCGACCGAGCGGATGAAGTCGAGTCGCGAGCGCTGGATGGTGTCGCGTTCGCGGGGTCGAATGTTACGGATGGCTTCTTCGGCGTCGACCTGGATGATGGAAGCCTGATGCTGAGCGGGGAGAAATCCGCTGCTCCACTGGGCGACTCCTCCGTGGGGAATGCCTGACTCGCCACTGCGGAGCACGACGTAGCCGGGAAGATTATCGTTCTCAGTTCCGAGTCCGTAGCTTGTCCAGGCGCCGGCACCGGGATGGCCGGGGAATGGGAAGCCGGTGTGGAAAAAGAAGTTTCCCTGAGCGTGTTCGTTGAAGGTGCTGGTCATTGAGCGAACCACCGCAAGGTCGTCGGCGCAGTTCGCGCGCAGGTGTGGGAAGAGATCGGAGATGGGGATGCCGCTTTCCCCTCCGGGTTGAAAGTCGAACGGGCTGCCGAAGATGTTGCCGTTGTTGTTGAACTGCGTGCGTTCGACTTTCACTGGCATGGGCTTGCCGTGGAGATCGCGAAGCTTCGGCTTCGGGTCGAAAGAATCGATGTGCGACACGCCACCTGACATGTAGCAGAAAATGACGTTCTTCGCACGGGGGCGGAAGTGAGGGTTCGGCGCTGCGAGGCGACCCGAAAGAGCAGCGCGAGCGTGTTCACTTCCGAGCAGCCCCGAGAGTGCGACCATGCCGAAACCGGTGGAGGCTCGGGAGAGGAGTTGACGTCTGTTCATGGGGAAGTGAATAGGTATTGGTGAATAGCAGCCTTAAGGAACTGATCACTTTTTACTGTTTGCCGATTACTGATCAGCGGAGGTAGATGAACTCTTTTAGATTGAAAATGGCGTGGGCGAGGTCTTGCCAGCGGCGTTGTTCGACCGGGAGAGCGGTGTCATTTTTGTGAAAGCTTGCAGCCCGGGATTCCAACGTTGCGATGGTGTTTTCGAGTTCTGCTTTTTGCGCTTTCTGCTGCTGTGATAGAGTGTTCTCGATGTCGCGGTCGCTGACGAAGGTGCGGTCGCCAGAGGCTGCGGCAGAAATCTCGTCGGGCATGAGAGCGCGGTCGTAGAGGGCGGCTTCGAGGATACGACCGCTCAGCATTCGATTCGCCCCGGTCCCTTTTCCATGTCGGAGTCCGAAGAGGACCTGAGTGTCATCGGCCGCGAATGTTTGCGGATCTGCTTTGCGGATCGGCTTGCCCCAAGCTTCGCCGTCGCGGAAGCAGCGGATGGTGCCATCCTTTTCGTAGGTGATCGCTAGATGCGCGGGACGGTCGGTGGCTTCCGTTTCGTCCGGCGCTGTGAAGTCGAGCGTGCGGGCGTGATTGTTGCTGCCGGTGAGCCATCGTTTCGGTTTGCGCTCGGCGTAGACGATGCTGTCGAAGAGAATGCCGGCCATATTTTGGACGGTGAGAGCACCGCCGCCTTTTTGATCTAGAGTTGCGAGTTGAACGACCACTTCGAGTGTTTTCTCGGTGAGGCTTTTTGGAATGGCGGGAGTTGCTGCATAGCCATTGCCGTCGAGCACGAGGGCGCCGTCTTCGATCCGGGCAGTTCCGTGAAGTTCAGCGTCCAGACCGCCAATCTGGTCGCTCGTGTCACTGTCGAAGTTCCACCGTGCGAGTGGTTTTAGATCGGCCGGGGGAGTGATGGATCCGCCGCCGGATCGGGCCGCTAGAATTTTTTCGCGGACGGGTGTGACGAGTTCGTCGAGCGCTTTTCGTGACTGAGTGATCTTAGTGTCGATGTTGGTCAACTGCTCCCAGATCGCAGAATGCTCGCTCTGGACTGTTCTGAGGAAACTCTCTGCATTTGCAATTTCGGCTTCGCTGGGCATGCGGGTCAATGCGGTTTCGAAAAGCCGCTCGATCAGTTGTTCTTCATCGCCGTTCGGCAAGGATTTCGCCATGGCACCGGCCAACTCCTTGATAAACGGATCGTTTAGCATGGTGAGCGATTGAGCCGGAACATTGGTCGCGTTGCGACGACCGACGGTCGAGGCAGGGGTGGGGAAGTCGAAAGTCGTCAGCAGCGGATTGAGGCTGTTGCGTTTCACTTTCAAATAGATCGAACGACGCTTCGTATTTCCCGAAACGGGTGCCCCGAAGAGGGTGTCATCCAGTTGTCCCGAGACGGTCAGAATGGTATCTCGAATCGCTTCGGCGTCGAGTCGGCGGAGCAAGTAGTGGGAGAGAAGCCGGTTGCCGGGATCGCGTTCAGTTGCCTCGGGCGAAGCATCGCTCGATTGCTGCCATGTGTCAGTGAGAACGAGTTCGCGAATGAGCGATTTAATCGACCAGTTCTGATCGTTGCGAAACCGGTCTGCCAGAAAATCGAGCAACTCGGGGTGTGAAGGCTTTTGGCCGAGCCGACCAAAATTATCCATCGTCGCGACGAGCCCATTGCCGAAAAGTTGACCCCAGATGCGATTCACGGCGACACGTGCAGTGAAGGGGTTGTCTTCGCGGAGCAGGTCGTGGGCGAACTCAAGTCGGCCGGTTCCTTTCGTTGCATAAGGCGTTTCGTCGATTGCTTCGATGAAACGGCGCGGAACAGGGTCGGCTGGTTGCTTGTGATCGCCGCGAACGTAGAGCGCCTGATCGATGCCGGGGCGCTCGATGACGCCGGGTGCCCGGGTGGGGGTTGGAATCGAAGATTCCAGTGACCGGTATTCAGTGATCAGTGATCGGAGTGCGAGGGGAGCTTTTGCTAGATTGTTGGGGAGCGTTCCGGTGCGGAGTGCCGAATTAAGGGCAAGGGCGGAGGCGTCGCCGATTTTGCCGCCCTTCCAATCGCGGATGACTTCGCTGAGATCGAAGTTTTTAACCTCTGTCGTTTTCGTGGGAAACGGCGTGCCCTTTTTCACCAGAACCGCTTCGCGGATACCGAACCATGAACGTGGCTTCGGCGCACCGAGGATGGGAGCGTCGCCTGCTGTGGCGAGTTCGATGTGGATGCTGTCACCGTTCCAATAGTCAATGCGGTCGTATTTTTGCCACCGCCATTTGCCTTCTTTCAGATCCGTGACGGGATAGACCGTGCCGCGTCGCGGGTAGTTTTGGACGGCGTAGCGAGCGGATGATCCCTCGCCAATGACATGGAGGTAGAAATCGTATTCGCCGTCAAGATCGTACGGTGGCGAGGCGAGTATTCCGCGGTGTTTGCTGGAGATGCGGTTCGAATACACTCCGGCGGGTAGAACACGATCGATCATGCTGTCGCCCTCGGCGGCGACGTTAAACTCACCCGCATCCGTGTGGGCAATTCCTTCGCCGACCATGGTCCACTTGGCGGCTTCTACGGGATCGGATAGGTCCCAGCGGTAGACAATATCGGGACGAGGAGCGGATCTCTCAGGCGCGACCACTCCCGCATCATCGACAGAGGAGAGCCAATAGTCGACCAGCGCCTCGCGGATTTTCGGTTTCAACTCTTCGAGAGCCTCCCGGTTCTTTTCCAATACACCCGGCGCGTCGATGGCAATGGTAGCGGGAAGCGTCGAGGTGAAAATGCCGAAGAGAGCGTAGAAGTCGGCCTGGCTGATGGCGTCGAATTTGTGATCATGGCAACGGGCGCAGGAGACGGTCAGGCCCATGAATGCCTTCGTCACCGTGTTGATTTGGTCGTCGGTGAAACGGACGCGCTCATCGAGTGCATCGGTCGGGGCGAAGCCGTGGAAGACCATCCGAAGATGGGCAGGGCCGATGGCGCTTTCGTTGATTCCTAATTCAGCATCAATGCGCGGCTCGTCGAGCAGGTCGCCCGCGAAGTGTTCGAGCACGAGTTGGTCGTAAGGGATGTCGGCATTCAAGGCCCGGATCAAATAGTCGCGGTGGCGCCAGGCGTGCGGAATATCGGGATCGCCTTCGCTGCCGTGTGAATCCGCATAGCGCGTCCAATCCATCCAATGGCGAGCCCACCTTTCTCCAAATCCGGGCTCGTCGAGGAGGCGGTCGACGAGTTCTGTAGTTGCTTTGTCAGGATCGGTTTCGTAGGCGTCGAGAAAGGCGGCGGTGTCGACGGGAGTCGGTGGCAGGCCAACGAGATTGTAAAACAGGCGCCGCAACAGATTACGTGGTTCGGCTTTGTCTGCGGGTGTCAGATTTTCCTCTGTGAGACGTCCGCGGATGAAATGATCGACGCTGTCGCCGGTCGGGCGTTCAATGGGCAAAAAGCTCCACCACTGAGCGCGCCGCTTTGAAATGGCGTCCCAATTCGTGTCGGATTCCAGTTCGTCGGTGGTCGGAGGAGCGTCACGCGGATCGGGGGCACCGATCGCGATCCATTTGTGAAAATCCTCGATTACGGCGGAGTCGAGTTGCGCTCCGTTCTTCGGCATCTCGAGGTCTTCTATTTCGTGTCTGATCGTTTGCAGGAGAATGCTGCCGTCAGGATCTCCGGGAACAATGACCGGTCCCGAGTCACTGCCTTTTTGCCAACCGCTGCGCGAGTCGAGCAACAGACCGCCTTTCGCCTTGGTCGCCTCGGAATGGCATTCGTAGCACTCCTGCGCGAGGATGGGCCGAATCCGCATTTCGAAGAACTCGGTGCCGTCTTGGGCGGATGCGCCTGTGAGCAGGGCGAGGGTGAGCAGAAGCGTAGAATAGGGCGCCTGCCCTGTTTTCGAGGGCCAAACGACGTTAGAAACAAGGCAGGCGCCTCGTTCTACAGAATGTAGTAACCGACCTAACAGGGTTTGGTGGAGGACCCACCCCCCCTGGCCAGCACCCTGTTTGGTCGATGAGTTTGGGAAAATCATGTGTGCAGTTTCTGCTCGATCTCCTGTTTCGCAGTTAGGCATTTTTCTGCGTAGCGGGCGAACTCGTCTTCCGGCATTCTTGCTGCGGGAGCCATCACGGTGATAGCGCCGACCGGTTGGCCGTAGACGTCAGCAAGTGCGACGGCAATGCAGTGGATGCCCTCGATCCCTTCGGCCCGGTCTACAGCGTGGCCGGTTGAGCGGATTGTCTCGAATTCGTGTTCAAGATCATTACGACGGCAGATCGTGGTTTCGGTGAAACTTTTCAGCGCACGGCCCCGTTTGCGGAACCACTCGGTGCGTTTTGTCTCGTTCCACGATGCGAGTAACGCTTTCCCGGGAGCACAGGAATACATGGGCACGCGCATCCCGATTTCGCCGCAAACCTGTAGTGCATGGGATCCGCGAAATTGTTCGAGGACGAGCAGTTTGCCGTCGGCTTCGATCGCGAGTTGGACTGTCTCGCCGGTGTCGTCGCGGAGTTGGCGAAGCGGTTCGTGGGCGCACAGCGCGAGACTGCGTTCACCGACGCGAGGACCGGAGAGTTCGAGGAGGCGATTGGTTAACGTGTAGGTCTTGCTGTCGTCGCGCTGAGCTGCGTAACCCATTGCCACGAGTGTCTTGAGAATACGGAAGACAAGATTTTGCGTCAGCCCTGAGCGCCTTGCGGCCTCGGTCGAATTTAGACCTTCGGGGTGTTTTGAGAGCAGGTCGAGAAGGGCAAGCGTCTTTGCCCCTGTCGGCGACGGCATGTCATCAAGATCGAGAGCGGGGCTAAGAATGGGTGAGTCGAGGCCTTTCATCGTATGTGAGAATGTGATCTCAAATACGAATAATGGAAATAGCGTGATCGGGGCAGCCTTACCTTAAGTCGAGGTGAGCCTCGGTCTTGCTCTCGGCGAATGAATGGATCGATTCGATATTCCGACGGAGATAAGAGGCGATCTCGACCACGCTTGCGTTGCCGAGTCCGAGCCTCACCGTTTTCGGCGGATGGCCATGCACTAGCGACATGGCTTGAAAGTCGGAGCCCTTCGAAAATATCGTGAACCCGCTGTTCTCTGCGTACTCCCAAATCTTCAAGTCGTCGGCATCTGCCATTCCGAGATTCCTCACGTGTTCACTACTGGGGAAGACATCTTCTAGCCGCCAGATCAGCGAGGGCGGCAGGTTCTGGTCATACGAGGCTTTCATCGACGCAGGCCAGCTTTCTCTCGCGGTTCGCTGCGAATGCTAAGCATGCGGAAATGTCGTCGTCGGTGAGATCGGGAAACTCGGAGAGAATTTCTTCGCGGGTCATACCCGAGGCGAGATACTCAAGAACATCGGTCACGGTCATACGAAGGCCTCTGATGCATGGCTTCCCGCTACGCTTGCCCGGTTCGACGGTGATGATGCTTCGGTAGTCCATGCCTCAATATGCGTTGTCCTCCGCCGCTCGACAAGAGTGGAATTCCTCACACCAGATCCACAATCGACCCGAAGTCGGCGTCGAAGAGGCGCTTGTAGGTTCGAGTGGCGATGCCATCCGTCATTTTTGCGAGTACGTCGCAGACCAGTCGGGCGCGGGACGCTTCGTCGGGTTGGGAAAAGACGAGCTGTTCCTCTTCGTCGGAGAGGAGCTGGAAATGGTTGGAACCGGGCTTGTCGGGCGCGATGTAGAGTTCGGCATACACATCGAACAAGCGGGTGAGGATGTAGTCTGATTTCCGGTCGAGTTGCTGGAGCTGCTGGCTTTTGAAAACGAGATCGAGCGAGAGGGCTTTGTAAAAGTCACGGGCATCGGATACAACGGGATTGATGACGAGCCTGTGACTGTGTCGGGCGGTCGCGTCGGAGAGAAAGCCGTCCGTTTCCTTGAGATCGATGGCGGCGATAAACTGACCGATTTTTTTCCCGAAGGTGGATTCGATTCGTCCTTTGCGGATCGCCTCAATCAACTCTGTGACGAGTGGAGTTTGTGTGTCTGTCAGGGTGCGGCGCCCGGCCCACGCCTGAACTTTGTCGACGGTGATGAATCCAGCTTCGATACCATCGGCAATGTCGTTGAGCGAATAGGCGGTGTCGTCTGCCCAGTCCATGATCTGGCACTCGATGGAGCGGAAGCCGTTCCTCTCTCCCCCCGGCGGTAGCTGTTCGGGGAAGCTTTGCCCATTGACGACGAAGCCCAGTTTGTCGGCTTGCTCCCGGTAGAGAAAATGGTTTTTCTGCCCGTCGATTTCGCCAAACAGCGTTTTGTATTTCAGAACGCCGTCGACGAGTGCGCGGGTTGGGTCCATGCCGCGATCGGGCCCGAAGAGAATGCTCGCGAGGATGCGGAGTGTCTGGGCATTTCCTTCGAAACCGCCGTAGGGCTGCATGAGCCTGTGCAGAGTGCGTTCGCCGGTGTGGCCGAAAGGCGGATGTCCGATGTCGTGAGCGAGACAGGCTGCCTCGACGAGATCGGCATCGATGTGGTAGTCGTCGCGGAGCAGGGGGGAGGTGGCGTTAAGCCGGTTGCAAATGCTTCGACCGATTTGAGCGACTTCGATGGAGTGGGTCAGGCGGGTGCGGTAGAAGTCGTATTCGCCACTGAAAAAGACCTGTGTTTTGTTCTGCAATCTCCGGAAAGCGGAAGTGTGGATGATACGGTCGCGATCAATCTGGAACGGCGAACGATAGTCGCCCGGAACGGGTTGAGTCGTGCCGACGATCCGTTCGTGGTCAAAGCTGTTGTAGAACGCGTTTTCCATCAGGTCATGTTGATCTTTACCCCGAATGCCGCTCGCCGCAAAAACAGCTTCGATTTTTCCCCAACTGAAAGAGGAGTAACGTTTTGATGTTTATGGGGCAGCACTCTATACTGACGCTATCTTTCCAAGCCCAGAATGTCGGAGCGCTATCAAATCAAAGGCCGTATCGGCTGCGGCGGTGTCGGAGCTGTCTACGAGGCGGTAGACAAGAAGCTGGGCCGCGCTGTGGCGATCAAACGCTTACTGCCGATCGAGGATACGCAGCTTAACGATCCGCTGTCCGATTCGTTGGAAAAAGAGGCGCGAGCCCTTGCCCAGTTCAACCACCCGAATGTCGTCGCAATCTACGAGTTTGAGGAGGATGAGGAGGGACCGTTCGTAGTCTTTGAACTGGTTCGCGGCGATACGCTGAAGGCCGTATGTAAGAATGTTGCTTTCTCGATTGAGGACTTCGACAGATTGGTGGATCAGACGCTGGACCCCCTTATTTCGGCGCAGGAGTTGGGTTTGATGCACCGCGACATCAAGCCGGGTAATATCATGATGACCTGGCTGCCGTCGGACCGATTTCAGATCAAGATTCTGGATTTCGGGCTGGCGAAATTCAGCCAGGCACCATCGTTGCAGACGCTGGATCAGACGGGTTCGTTTCTCGGATCGATCGACTACATTGCGCCGGAACAGATCGAAGTGCGCCCTCTCGATCAGCGGGCCGATCTCTATTCGTTGGGATGCGTCTATTATTTTGCCCTGACTCAGCGCGCGCCGTTCACCGCCGATTCGGTAGCGGTGACGATGACGAATCATCTGGAGCATAGGCTGACACTACTCGCCGATTTGCGACCTGACTTGCCGAAGCCGATCGCTGATTGGGTGATGCGACTCATTTCCCGTTCGCCAAGTGATCGTCCCGACAATGCGACTGAGGCGATGAAAGCCTACGCCAAGGCTAAGAAAGAGGCCGAGACTGCTGAAATACCGAAAGAAGTAGTGGCAGTCCCCATCCCCGTTGCGGCCGCGGAGCCTCTCGACGACACAAGAGAGCCGCTGGAGCAGACTGGTCAATATGTTGGTCGTCCGCTAATTACATCGCCACATCCTCCAGTGCGATATCCGTCAACCCGGGGCGCATCGGTGTCCAAATCGGATCCGGAGAATCAGCCATCTGTATCTGCTGTTTGGAAAAAGCGCGCCGTGATCGGCGTCGTTGCTGTAGCCGCTGTTGGCTTGGCCATCGCGCTGTTGCCGAAGGGTGGTAACGACGAAAAATCGAGTTTGTCTGTGTCAGAACCAAAATCGATTTTTAACAATAGCACTTTTCCTCCCTTCGGAATTTCCAAACCGCCTGTCTCCGACGCGCTCGTGGCCAACTACACTCTCGATGGTGCCGTCCTCGATCGTGAAGGAAATCGGATTACGAAGATCAACCAGTTCATCGGGGCAGTGCAAAACCGCCTTGCCGAAAGCGGTCCCGAGCATCTGCTCGTTGCTTCGGGCCCGAATGACCGATTTCCGAGATTAATTTTTGCAGGTGACGGTGATCCGCGTATTCCGGTAGGGCCGGGGATGCGGCTGACTGCGTCGAGGGCCGAGGTGACGAAAGAGGACGCTTTTCTCGAGCAATGCACCGTCGCCATGCGATTGAAAACCACCGCCGGTCTGGGTGCCAATATCGCGCAGATTGATCTCGATGGACCCGGTGGCGAGTCTGACCGTCTTACCCTGAAACTCAGTTATAACGGCGGAAACTTGATCGTCCAGACGCAAGTCGGGGAAGAGAGGGAAAGCGTGAGGTTGCCGGCGAAAAGCGAAGAGTTTTACGCGGTCATTTTCCAGTGGGACGGCAAATCCGGCACACAACGCCTGTTCACCCAGGAGAGATTTGAGAAGGAAGAGTCCACAGAGGCTGTCGCTGCAGCGGGGACCGGAGAGCGCGGCTTGTCGAATTACGCGTTCGGATTCCTCAACCCTAAGCCGAAAAAGGAGGAGGTGAAGCCGCTTCAATTCGGCGACGTTCTCATCTACTCGACGATATTCGACGACAGCGAACGGGCTTCCGTTTTCAATTACTTATTGAAATAGTTCGCCTTCCCGAGACGTCCAATCATTTGCGATTGTGGAAACAGTCGCGGAAGTGTTTTAATCGCCCTCTTCCACTAGTTGCCAATCCATGCCGTTCCAACCTCTTTCAGAAACGAGCTCCGAAAAGCCCGCTGCGGTCGACTTCGGACTACTCATTCTCCGGCTCGTAGCGGCAGCTGCATTTGTTTATTATCAGCTGATCAGCCTACTTGAGGGTGCCCGTGCCTATGTTTGGGACAAATCGGATTGGGGCCTGGCTGATCGGCTCTCCGAGCTGAGTTTACCTTTCCCGGGCGTCCTTGCGATTATGTTTGTCGCATGGTTCGCTATCAGCTTACTCGCCATAGCACTCGGATTTTTTGCCCGCTTCAACGCCCTCGTTGTGTTCGTGTTGGCAGGATTTGCCCTCGTTGCTCCGCTGGAATTATCCGCCACTCTCAATCCACAAACACTGGTCGTCTATCTTGCCATCTTCTTCGCTTTCGCGGTGGGCGGAGCTGGAAAACTGTCACTCGACAACCTTCTCGCAGGGCGAAAAGCGCGAAAGAAGGCGCCGTATTGAGCGCGACTGGCTGCGGAAAAGACTTCTAATTTCCCCTTGAAACAAAGGGACTCAGCCGCGTTGATCCCCGATGCCTTCATTTGAAGATTTGGGACTCTCTGGACCGGTGCTCCGTGCCGTGACACGCGCTGGTTACGAAGAACCTACGCCTATTCAGGCGCAGGCCATTCCGGAGGCGCTGAAGGGTAAGGACATTATCGGTGCCTCGCAGACCGGCACCGGCAAAACGGCCGCCTTCGCGCTGCCGATGATCTCTTCCATGACCCCCGGCACCAGCCCGCAGTGCCTCGTCCTCGAACCCACTCGCGAGTTGGCGGCGCAGGTTGAGGATCAGATGCATGTCTTTTCCTACTACAAGCCGCTCAACGTCATGCTCCTGCACGGCGGCGTCGGCTACGGTCACCAGATCGAGGGATTCGAAAACAAGCCCGACATCATCATCGCCACTCCCGGTCGCCTCCTCGATCACATGGAGAAAGGCAATCTCGATCTCAGCAATATTAAATATCTCGTTCTCGACGAAGTCGACCGCATGCTCGACATGGGATTTCTCCCTGATGTGAAGCGCATCATCGACCGTTGCCCTCCCGGACGGCAGACACTCTTTTTCTCCGCCACTATGCCCGGTGCCATTGAGACCCTCGCCAACTGGGCGCTCAAGGATCCCGTCGAAGTCGAGATCGGTGAACGTCGCTCGCCCGCCGAGACCGTCTCCCATGCCTTCTATCCTGTGGGGATGGATCAGCGCGACGACCTCATCGTTGCCCTCGTTGAAAAGACCGACTTCGAAAGCATGATGATTTTCACCCGCACGAAAAAAGAAGCCGACGCGCTCCTCGCGCGGCTCAAGGACGTCGAAGGCACCAAGCCGACTGCTCTCCACTCCGACATCAAACAAAGCGACCGCACCAAGGCTCTCAACGGCTTCCGCGACGGCACCTTCAACATCATCGTCGCGACCGACATTGCCGCCCGCGGACTCGACGTATCCGGCGTTACCCACGTCATCAACTACCGCGTGCCTGAGAATCCCGAAGACTACGTCCACCGCATCGGCCGGACCGGCCGGGCCCAGAAAGAAGGCGACGCCTTCACCATTCTGACCGCCGATGAACTCGAAAACGCCGCCGCCGTCGAATACTTCATCGATCAGAAGATCGAGCGCAAGAAACTCGAAAGCTTCGACTACAACTACACCGCCCTGCTCGACGACAACCCCGTCGTCCTGCGTAAGCGACCCCGTCCTCCCAAGCGCCGCAAATGAACTACGCGATCTGCAACGAGACATTCCAGGACTGGCCGTTCGAAAAAGCGTTTAGCTTTGCCAAAGAATGCGGCTACACGGGAGTTGAGATCGCCCCATTCACTCTCGCCGCATCCGCCTACGAAGTGGATAAAGCGCAGCGTGAAACCGTTTGCCAGCAAATCAAAGACGCCGGGCTCGAGTGTGTTGGCCTGCATTGGCTCCTCGCTAAAACCGAGGGATTTTACCTCACCACTCCCGACGAAAAAGTCCGCGAACGCACCGGCGACTACCTTGCGGAGCTCGCCCGGCTCTGTCGCGATCTCGATGGAGACATCATGGTTCTCGGCTCGCCTCAGCAACGCAATCTGCTCGAAGGTGTCAGCCACGAGCAGGGAATGGAATACGCTGCCAATGCCATCAAGCGCGCCATGCCTGTTCTTGAATCCTGCGGCATTACGTTGGCCCTTGAGCCGCTCGGCCCCGGCGAAGGAGACTTTCTGAATACTGCCGCTCTCGGTATCGAGTTGGCAGAAATGGTCGACTCTCCCAACTGCCGGCTCCATCTCGACGTCAAAGCGATGTCGAGCGAAGAGGACCCCATAGACCAAGTCATCCGTGACAGCGCTGATTGGATCGCCCATTTCCACGCCAACGACCCCAACCTCCTCGGCCCGGGGATGGGCGAAGTTGAGTTTGATCCCATTTTCAAAGCGTTGACCGACATCGACTATAAAGGCTGGGTCAGCGTTGAGGTTTTTGACTACAAGCCCGGAGTCGAAACGATTTGCCAGGAAAGCATGCGATACATGCAAGAGGTGGCGAAGCGGATTCAACCCTGTTGAGTCTGTGATCCAGCAGGGTCGAGTTGTATCACTCATCGCCTATGCCGATAATTTCTCGGCGTTACCCCGTTGTGGCGGCGAAACGCTTTCGTGAAGGCGCTTTGGTCGTAGAAGCCGCAGGTCGTCGCGATCTCTACAATCGGCAGTTCGGTGCTTCGTAGCAACCGGGCTGACCTCCCGAGTCGCAATCGCAATAGGTATTCCTGCGGCTTCATGTGGAATAGAAAGCGGAAGACCCGGGCGAATTGATTCATCGAGTAGCCGGATGCCTCCGCCATCGCTGCCACGCTGATCCCCGCTCCAGCGTCGGTGTTCGCGAGAACGAGCGCGGGTTTGATCCGCTCGTACTCGAGCGGCACCGTTCCTGCCCCTTCGTAGGGAACCATGAGTCCGGCGACTCCAATTACGGATTTTTTATCTGTTCCTAATATCGGGAATTTGTTGATTCTATACCAACGAAGCGAGTTTTGTGACGGCACTAACCAGACATCTTCCAAGATCGGTTCTCCGCTGCGGATGACTCGCAAGTCGTGCTCGACGTAATCTTTCGCGAGCGATGGAGGAAAGTAGTCCGAGTCCGTTTTCCCAAGCATTACCGATTCGCCTGCGAGTCCAAGCTCTCTCCACAGAGCGCGGTTGCAACGACAGAAGCGATGGTCCAAATCTTTGACGAAAAGGTAATTCCTATCCATCAGATCGAAGAGTCCGCCCAGTACATCGGCGTGTGCTCTCACTTCTTGCGACGACTTTCGTAGTTCTGATGGATCCATGATTCTCCTTGCTGACAAAAAGCGGGATGGTGAACTTTTACCAAAATACCCGCAATCCGCTACTAGAAAGCCAGACTGTGAAAGGCTTGAATAAGGCTCTAGGTGAAATCTCAATCGAGCACCGAAATTCAAACCCTAGATTCTATGAACCTCAATCGACTCCGAATCCTTTTCCCCTGTGCTGTTGCCGCTTGTGCGACGATTTTACTGAACCCTTCGCAGGCGATTGCTCAATCAGAGGCCATTGTCCCGAAAGAAAAGATCGATCTTCTGACTCCGGAAATGGTCGAGAGCTTCGTCTTTCACCTCAATAAAGCGAAATCGATCAAAGAGAAGAAGGAAGATATCTGGATCCTCAAGGACGGAGGGCTTCACATCGATGGGCGGGGTTATGGGTATGTCCGGACTCCGGATTCGTACAAGAATTACCATCTCGTGATGGATTTCAAGTGGGGCGAGAATACATGGCCGCCGCGCGAAGACAGGACGATGGACTGCGGCTTGCTCGTACATGGTCACGGCGATGACGGCGCGGTCAGCGACACTTGGGTAGCGTCGGTGGAGGCTCAATTGATCGAAGGCGGCTCGGGCGACATCCTCGTCTTGCAGGGGAAGAAAGCCGACGGAGATTTGATCAAAACCAGAGCAACTGCCGAAACGAGAAAAGACCGCGACGGCGAGTTTGTCTGGAAAGCCGGAGGCGAGGCGGTGGTTTTTCCGGAAGAGGGGAAAGTGAATCAGCGCATCAATTGGAAAGACCGCGATCCTGACTGGGAAGACGTGCTCGGATTCCGCGGCGACAAAGATGTCGAAAATCCCGTCGGCGAGTGGAACCGACTGGAAGTGATCTGCGACGGCGACAAGATCGATATCAAACTCAATGGCGTCCTGGTTAATGCGGTCTACGGCGCCGACCCGGCCGAAGGTTGGATTTGCCTGCAGTCCGAGTCGGCCGAGTGCTGGGTAAGTAAACTTGAACTCTGGCCCATCGGTGGGTTCGAGGGCGGTTCGGAACCTGATGTGAAAGAGTGATCGTTGACGCCATTGACGAGGCAGTCGGCGTTCGATCACAATCTCGGAAATTTTATGAAATTGAAGGGATTACTCGCCGCGGTCGTTTTTCAGGCAATTTTTTTGGCATACTCAGCCGGCGCGGCAGACCGACCTAACATCGTCCTGATCCTGACCGACAACCATGGCGCGTGGACGCTGGGTTGCTACGGGAACGAAGATATCCGTACGCCAAATCTCGACCGGCTTGCGACGGAAGGGACGCTTTTTTCCCAGGCTTACGCCGTCAATCCGGTCTGTTCGCCGACGCGGGCGTCGATCCTCACCGGGCTGATGCCGTCACAGCACGGCATCGCGACGCCGACGGACGGGCCCTTCATGATGGGGCCGAAAGCCTACAATCTGCTCGGCGAATTCACTTCGTTGCCGGAGGTTCTCAAAGCGAACGGCTACGCTTGTGGTCTCTCGGGGAAATGGCATCTCGGCGACAATCTGCATCCGCAAGAAGGGCTCGATGATCTCTGGGTCACCATGCCGGTCGGTTCGACTTCGACTTTCTACGGAGCGAAGATTATCGAAGATGGCGAAGTCCGGACCGAGCCGCAGTACATGACGGACCTGTGGACGGACCGTGCCGTCGGATTCATAGAGGAGCAAGCGAAGGACGAAAGGCCGTTCTTTCTCTACCTGGCATACAATGGCCCCTACGGACTCTCGCGTCTGCTGTTGGAGCCGTCGCGCAACCGCCATCATGATTACTACGCCGATCATCCGCTGCCATCGTTTCCGCGAGTGGCGACGCGTCCGTGGCAATTTCCTAATCGCGAATACGTGAACAATCTCGACGCGTTCCGTCGCTATGCCGCTGAGGTCTCGGGCGTCGATGATGGGGTAGGGCGTGTCCTGCAGGCGATCCGCGACAGCGGTGTGGAAGAGGATACAATCGTCGTTTTTACCGGCGATCAGGGCCTCGGTTCCGGTCAGAACAATCTCTGGGGAATGGGCGACCACACCCGCCCGCTGCACCTGTTCGACATCACCTTGCGCGTGCCCATGATCGTGAGGATACCCGGAAAGAAAGCGGTAGGTCAGCGCGTTGATGAATTGGTCTCGCAGGTGGATCTTCTCCCAACGCTGCTAAATCTGGCAGGCTTAAAAGAGGAATTACCCAAAGAGAATCCGCTGCCGGGACGCGACTTGTCGGCGGTGCTAAGAGGCAAGGAAAAAGCTGATCCTGATCGTGCCGTCTTTGCCGATTACGAGAATACTCGTTCCGTCCGGACGAAGGATTGGAAGCTGATCGAGCGCTTCGACGACAATGGCAAACTCGACGCCATGATCGCCCATGATGAACTCTATCATTTGCACAGCGATCCCGGCGAAACCGAGAATCTCTACAACGACCCTGATTCGCTGGCGAAGCGCGAAGAGCTGAAAACGCAACTCGACGAATTCTTCTCCGTCTACAATCTACCTAAGCACGACATGTGGAATGGCGGCGAATCGCAGACCCACAACATCGTCATGGGCGATCACGCGGCGGAGCGCTACCAGCGTATGACCGAAGAACTCGGCTACCCGTTCAACCCCTACGACGTCGATTTCATTCCTCCGCCAATGACTATTCCGGACGGTCTCGCAGTGGAGACGGCGGCAGCTCCTCCACTCGTCAATCACCCCGTTGCCGGCTGTCTCGACGACCGCGGCCGACTTTTTCTCTGCGAAAATACCGGCGACAATCTCGTAGCGGGAGAGTTGGAAAAGCGAATGCAGAACAAGGTTACCATGCTGACCGACACAAACCGCGATGGCCTTTTCGACAAGGTGCAGACTTTTGCCGACGGCTTCACCTTTCCGCAGGGAGTCCTCTGGCACGACGGCGCTCTCTACGTTGCGTCGCCGCCCGATATTTGGAAGCTGGAAGACACCGACGACGATGGGAAGGCCGACAAGCGTACCGCCATCGCAACCGGTTTTGGCTACAATGGCAACGCCGCTTCGGTTCACACGCCACGCCTATCGCCGACCGGTCGTCTGTTCTGGGGGCACGGTCGCAAACAGTCGACGGTGAAGAACATTGCGGGCGAGATTGTCCACGAAGGCAACACGGCCCGCGTCTGGACGGCACGACCCGACGGGAGCGATCTGCGGACCTATAGTGGCGGAGGGATGGCGAATCCGGTCGAGCTGGATTTCTGGAAAACGGGCGAAGTCATCGGCAATGTCAACATTCTGCTCCGCAATCCGAACCGTTCTGACTGTCTCGTCCACTGGCAGCACGGCGGCGTCTACCCGCGTTTCAAGGACGGTAATATGCTGGAGGAATTCACCCAGACGGGACCTCTTCTGCGCGAGATTGCAAACTTCGGTCATGTGGCCGTGTCAGGATTGATCCGCCACCGCTCCGGTGAACTCAGTCCTTCGGCGGACGACGACTGGACCGACAACTTTTTCATGACGCTCTTCAATTCGCAGGAATTGGTTCGATTGCAGATCGAGCGTGAGGGCTCAGGATTTAAGTCGGTGACGCATCCTTTTCTCACGATCCACGACCCCGATGTCCATCTTGTGGGCGTGTTGGAGGACGCGGACGGCTCGCTCCTGCTCATTGACACAGGCGGGTGGTTTCGCCAGGGCTGTCCGCAATCCGGTTTCGCAAAACCGGACATCGCCGGTGCCGTCTACCGAATTCGCAAGGCAGGTGTCTACGATCGCGAAACCGATTGGCGCGGCGATGGTGTGGCGTGGGAGGAGGCCAATGAGGCCTATCTATGCGCGCTGTTAAGTGATCCGCGTTTCGTGATTCGTCAACGGGCCGCCGACGAGCTGGCCAGGCGGGGCGATGATGCAGTGAATGCGTTGTCCAAAATGCTTGAAACTCATCCCGATGCCGATACTCGCATCCGGGCTGTTTTCGCGCTCGGACGGACGGGTGTAGCCAAGAGCAACTCCATTCTCCGGAATGCTTTGCGTGACCGCGATCCTGAAGTCCGCATCGCAGCTTCTCTCGCTGTCGGAGAACGTGGCGACAGGACTGCTGTATCCGCTTTACTAAAAAATCTGCACCACGCCTCGAAAGCGCTCCAACGCGAGACAGCGGTCGCGCTCGGGCGAATCGGCAATCCCAGCGCTGTTCCCGAATTGGTTGCAGCGCTGAGTTCCTCATATCTCGACCGACCGCGGGAGCACGCTCTGATCCGGGCGCTGCTCGATATTGGCGACCAGAAGGCTATTGAGGAGGCGTTTCCGAAGAGCCTAACACTCTACCAAAATCAGCCCGATTTTCTGCGTCGCCGGTTAATCGTGTTGAACGGTCTCGACTCCGATTCGCTCGCCGCTTCAGAGGTCGTTCCGCATCTGCTCGCCGAAGATGTCGCGCTGCGGGAGCAGGCGCTTGAACTGTTTCTCGCCAGTCCCGCATGGGCGGCAAAAGCGAAACCGGCGTTGAATCAATTCCTGAAAAATTCTGACCCCGAACTGAGCGAAACAGCACGGCAACTTTTGGCGAACGGACTGACCAAGACCGTGGATTCCGTAACAGCCTTTCTGAATCATTCAGATGCCAGCGTCCGCGATCTCGCCCTCAGCGCTCTTGCGGACTCAGCCGGGATCGAAGCCCACCCCGATTGGATCGAGCCACTTCGCGGGATGCTGAAAGAAGACGATGGCGATGTTCTTGCCGCTGTCGCCTCATTCGAGCCGCAGCCTTTCATCGAAGAAATTCGCGCCATCGCCGAAGACGAATCGCGGCCCAATCTTGCTCGCGTCCAGGCCCTTGGGATCATCGATGGCGACCGGAAGACCTTTAGTGACGAAGCGTTCGATTTACTTGAATCGATTTTGGCCGATCCGGCGAATCCATCCAGCGAACGCCTCCAAGCTAGCCGGCTGTTGGCGGGAGAAACCCGGCTGCAAGCGACCCACCGACTCCGTGCCGCGAAACTGTTGGCGAAAGCCGGGCCGCTTGAGTTCCCGATTCTGATGAAACGCATTCTGCCCGTGCGAAACGATCTGGAAATTGGTGCCGCCATCGTCGATGCCTATCTCCATGCGCCCGGCGCACACGCTGTCCCACCCGGTGAGAGGAAACGGCTTCTCGTTGCCATGTATGAGCCGGAGTTCTGGGAAGAGCCGGTCGCTGAATTGGAAAAGCAAATTGTCGCCGGGCGGGACGTCGCGCGTCGCATCGACCGCTTGGAATCGTTGGTCGCTAGCGGCAAGGGCGACGCCGAGCGAGGAAAGGAAGTCGCGATGGCGGAGAAAACCGCCTGCATCGTCTGTCATCGCATCGGCGACAAAGGCAACCATCTCGGCCCTGACCTCAGCCACATCGGGCTGATCCGGAAACCAGCGGATCTGTTGGAGTCGATCATTCTACCGTCTGCGTCGCTGGCGCAGGACTACGAGGCTTACACCGTGAAGATGACCGACGGGCAGATGGTGATGGGAGTTTTGAAGAACGAATCCTCCGACGCCGTTGAACTCGGTCTACCGACTGGCCAGACTCAATCCATTCCGCGCGACAAAATCGAGTCTCTCGATCCCGTCCCCATCTCACTGATGCCTGCCGGATTGGATCAAGCGCTGAGCGAGCAGGAGTTGGTGGATTTGGTGACTTATCTGGTGGGGTTGAAATAGGTGCGTTTCGCAGCGACGCAAACGTCGAATTGTAGATACGGGTAGCCGCGACCGATTCGTCGGCCCGGCGGCTTGGTCACGCGATCGTTCTCACGGAGACGACCGTTCTGGCGCGCGGGATCGAATATGTTTCTCTCACCAAGAACGATGGATCGCGCGAGGCCGCGCGAACCTACCTCCGCAGCTCGGACCTCGTTCCTGCTATTCACCGCCTTGCTAGCGGCCGCGTCCCACGGCGCAGTTGAATCGATCGTTTCCCTCGCTTATTGCAGCAGTTCACCGCAAATACGGATTCGCTCGATTCGCTCTTCAACATTATCGAATTGAAATGATGCGAACACTCTCGACTACTCTTCTCGTCATTCTAATTGCCACTTTTTCGCCTCAAGATCTTGCTGCAAAACCCCGTCCCAACATCCTCATGATCGCGGTCGACGATTTGCGACCGATGCTGGGCTGCTACGGAGTCGAGTGGATGAAAACTCCCAACATCGACCGCCTCGCATCGGAGGGAATGCTTTTCGAGCGGGCCTATTGCAACTACGCGAAGTGCGGAGCATCTCGGCTTTCACTCATGACCGGGCTTCGTCCCGACGAAATCCGCGTCTATGGGCATGGGGAACGCGATGTGCAGGAATTCCGCGACCGCCGACCTGATGCGACGACTCTGCCGCGTTGGTTCAAAGACCACGGCTACGACACCCGCAGTTTTGGCAAGATCGATCACGATGGCTGGCAACAACGCGAAGACTGGAGCGTTCCGCCGAGCCCCGGGCGTGAAAAGGAAATGCTGGAAGTCGTCGATCCGAAAAATCCCACCGCGCCGACTATCATCGCTGAGCGACTGGCGTGCCCGGTGATGCAGTCGCCGGATGTTCCGGACGATCATCTCTTTGCGGGACGCATGACCAATGAGGTTGTGGATTTGTTGGGAAGTGAAAAAAAGAAACCCTTCTTCTACGCCGTCGGCTATCGGCGTCCGCACCTGCCGTTCGTCGCGCCGAAGAAATATTACGATCTTTACCAGCCGGACGAATCGTGGCTCGCGCCGAATCCGGAACCACCCATCGGTGCTCCTCCGCTGGCGTGGTTCAATTCCGACGGCTACAAAGGGACCGCGAAGAACCTCGGCCACGAGATGCCCTTCATGCCCGATCGCAACACGGCCAAGAAGTGGAACGGATTCGAAATGCGAAGCTATCAAGGCGCGCTGACCACGGGAGAAATTCCGAAAGCGAAACAACTCGAACTCATCCATGCCTACGCTGCCTGCATTTCCTATGTTGATACACAGATCGGACGACTGCTCGATCAAATAGATAATCCCGGGATTCGAGAAGACACCATCGTCATACTCTGGTCCGACCACGGTTGGCATCTCGGCGAAATGAGCGCCTGGGGAAAGATGACCAATTACGAGATTGCGACGCGGGTACCTTTCATTGTTTCGGTTCCCGGGAAGAAGCCAGGGCGGACCGAGTCATTCGCTGAGTTGGTCGATGTGTATCCCACGCTGTGTGATCTGGCGGGATTGGATGCGCCTGAGCACCTGGAGGGCGATGCGCTGACGCCGGCGTTGGATGATCCTGATGCGACCGTGAAGGATGCCGTATTTCACGAGTATGCCCGCTATCGCGGGAAGTATATTGGTAAGGCAGTCCGGACGAACGAGTATCGGTATTGTGAGTGGACCGATTCAGAAGGAGGACTGGTTGCTAAAGAACTCTATGATTTGGAGAATGATTCAGTGGAGGAAGTGAACGTCTCAGGCGCTCGACCGGAGTGGGTCGAAAAAGCGAAGGCTTTACTGGAGCCCTAACCGCGAATCCAATTCGTCCAGCCATTCCGCCGTTTCTGCATTCTCCGCATCAGCATTCGCGCTGATGTTTTTCTCGTAGAACTTCACCAACTGCTTCCGCATTTCGCCCCGCGATTCCTTCGGTAGCAATTCTGGCTGAGCGAACAACTCCGGCTTTGGACTCACGTTCTGGGCGATGCAGCGGTAGAGGAAAATGCGGTCGTAGGTGCTGCGGAGCGGGAGCCTGCCCAGCTCACGAAAGGCTTCGCGTAGCACTTCCTGCGTCGCATCGAATCGGCTGAGGAGATGCGCCAGTTCGACGCCGTAAACCCAGTCGGGACAGCGGTAGCGGTGGGTGCTGTCATAGATTCCGGCCGTTTCCCAGGCAATGATCCCGAGGGTTTGCCGGACAAGACTGAGCAGGTAGGCGTCGACCGCTTTTTTGCCGACGTGAACGCCGCCTTTCCAGAGTAATTCGGAGCCTGCAATCCAACCGGCGGCGAGAAGCGGATTGGACATCATCAGCATCTTGCTGCCGTGCCAGAGGTAGCGGACCGGCTTAATGTAAGGGGCGAGGTCTTCGTATTTCTTATAGACTTTGCTCGCCTTGCGAATGTTCTCGGCTGTTTTTCGCAAATTGAGGTTTTTGACCTCGACGATGGGGAGTTCCTCGATCAGGAGAATAATCTGGAGTGAAGCGCGGTTGACGGCTTTGAAGAGACTCTCGAGATTCAGCTCCAGCAGTGGGAGATCGGATTGTGGTTGGTAGACGCGGGCGATGGACTCGGTGAAGGAAGCGAGATCGAGTAACAATTGCCGACCCTCGAACTGGCCCTCAGTCCAATACACCCCGGACGAAAAACGCTGAAGCATGAGGTCGGCTTCATTGTCTAGGAGGTCGGCGACGCGTTCGTCGAAGGTGACGTGATCTTCGTCTTTCCAGTCGATGGTCTGGAGCACCTTGAAATCGGGAAACTCCATCATCTCGCCGTAAGCCATGAGAACCTTCTCTAAATCACGGCGTTTGGAATCGAGTCGGCCCGCTTCGTTGCGAATGGCCTGTTTGGCGACTTCGACGAGTTCATCTTCGTCGGTTTCCTCCTCGGTGCGTGATCTCCAGAATCCAGCTACGACCAGACCGATGATGGCGGCAGCGAACATTGACCAGCGCACCCATTCCGGCTCGATTTTGACGAAGGGGATCGTGAACGTCAGTGCCGCGAAAAGAAGGCCGACAGTGAGCCTACCATTCTTTGAGAGATAGGATCGATTGTCGGGTTTTTCTGTTTCCATGCCGGGGAGGGGCGGTTGGACTAGCATCGACGATGAGCGAACACGATGCAATAGCCTGAGAACTCGATTTGGAAATGGAGGGTCGAGCTCCGTCTCGGCTGCTGGATAGTGAGAGGGTTGGAAAACAGTGAGTGGGCGGGAGGGTTTTGCCGGTTGGAATCCTCAGGCCCTTCGCGGGTAAAGCGGAGTTTGCCCCTCCATTGAACTACGCGGTCGATGAGTTGGGAGTTCGTTCACTACGACTTACCGACATCGCGATAAATCGTGGCCAGTTCGAGAAGAAGCGCTTCAAGCTGTGAGTAATAATCGTCCTCGTCGAAGTCGGCTTTGTTGCGGCGTAAGTCTTTTACTTTTAACTCCAAATTGTCGCGACTCTTGCGTTGTTCATTCGTGAGTTGCCGCTCGAAGGCATTCTTGATGAGAACTTTTTGCGCGGCACGTTCGCCGTCGAATTCGGCTTCCTTCGTTGGTGCTTGAGTGGCGTTCACCCCCACAAACCATTCGGACCGTGATCCGAGCGCATCGCCGTCATCGTCGATCAGGGCATGTTCGGTTGCGATCCGATTTTCGGCTTCGTAAAACTTGGCGACCCTGTCTGCGGAAAAGAGAAAGCCCTCCAGCAGCGAGACCTGGTCGTCGTTGTCTAGATCGGCCTCAGGCTTCCCTGCGATCGCTTCAGCGAAATACTTTCCAAATCGGGTGTAGGAAATTTCGGCCTCGTTCTTGGTCGCGGTGATGACGATACGTTCCGGCTTGGCGAGATCTTCGATGAACGATCCGCTCGCGGAGGCGGTGTTGATCACGACGAGTTCACCTTTGTATTTTTCCAACCAGCCTGCCAAATCCTCGCCCGTGAAATCCGGCCCGCGCGCATTGAATTTCGCAACGCGTCCATCGTAGCTGCCGTGACCGATCAGAATGAGCCACAGCTCGCGGGCATCGGTATTGGCGAGCGATTCTTGTAATACTTTCGCATCGTTATCTGAGTCAACTTCCCCTCCGATCAATTCGAACCGGGCTCCACCACGTTCGGCCGCTTCGGACCAGACGAGCGCGGTCTTTGCGAACTCTTCTTCGTATTCGTCTGTTCCACCGGCACCGACGATCACGATAATTTTCAGGTCGGTCTCCTGAGCGGAAGCACTGCCAAAAATCGACAGAGCAAAAAGTAATGTAGCGAATCGAATCATAGAAAATTCAGAGTACTCCCTGGCGCCGACGCAGAGCCCATTCTCCTAAGAAACACGCCAGCGCGATCAGAAACAACCACGGGGTATGCCACAGTGGGGTTTGTCGAATTTCGACGACGGGGAGGTCGAGATTTTTCAGAAAGTCAGGTAGCTGGCCAATGTCTGCGAGGGAAAGCATTTTCCCGCCGGTGGCCTCGGCGATGCGGCGAAGTGGCTCGGGATTCGCGCCGATGTGGGCGAACTCCTGTGCGGCCGGATTGAAAGAGCGGGCGACTGCATCCGTCCCGATCACGAGCCCGTCCCCGTCGAGCACTTCGGCTTCGATTCGGTAACCGGCGCTGTCTTCAGCGATGTATTCGGCGGTGAAAAGTCCCGGCTCCTCGAGGGATGGATCAGCAGGGAGCGAGGTCGTTGTCCCATCGAGATCGGTCACAGTCAGCATGACGGTGGCGTCGTCCTGTGGGGCGAATGATTCGTTGCGGACGCGGACGGCGAGTTGCGTTAATGGCAGGCCCCCTTCATCCTCGGCGCTCAGGGTCATCTCGCCCCGGCTCGGTACTTCGGCCACGACCCAGCGGAGAAATTGCCGCCACACTTTGGCGACTTCCTGCTGTTGTTCTTCGTCCTTCATCGCCCAGCGCCAGATGTCACCGATCGTGAGCGCTGCAGTTTTTCCCTCGCCGTAACGCTGGGTGACCAGCGCGGGCAGCGTCCGGTTTTCGCTGTCGACGACGGTGGCGAGAATGCTCGCGCCGGGTTTGATGGCTTCGATCTGATTGACTGAGTAGAACGGCGTCATGTAGGCGAGGCGAATGTCTTCGTCTTCCTGACTCGCACGCAGCCGCATCCATGGCTCGAGCCAGCCTTCGCGGGTGAGATCGTAGGTCGCCGCCAGCGCCGGCCCTCCGCGGCCGATACGGTCGAGATAGACGGGAAGCATTCGCCCGACCGGGGTGTTGTCCCAGCCACCTTGTTGAAAGGATTCCTGTCCCCCTAACATGACCACTGTGCCACCACGTTGGGACACGAATTGCTCGAGCAGGTTCTGCTGTTCTTGAGTAAAAAATTCGGCTTCGATGTCGTCAAGGATCACGGCCCGGAAAGCGGGGAACAACTCCTCGGCCGTTGAGGGGAACCCGTCGCGCAATTCTTCCGGCGTGGCGGTGTTGAGCCGGATCAGGACGGGCTCGTCGTATTTTTGGGTTTCTTCGGGAATGTCTCTATTGAAGCCGCGGAAGAGCGGATTGCTGCTCTCACCGACGCGCCCGCGCCATTCGAACTTCGGCTCGCGTTTGGCGATACGGATAAGACCGACCAGATCGAGCTCCGCGTCTTCGGCCAGCGAGCGGCGCAGAAATTTGTATTCCCAGTTCGGACGTCCGCTCAAGTAGAGGACGCGGTAGGGACCGTTGCCCTGATTGACGACAACTCGTTGGGTGTTGTTTTTATCCGTCAGTTCCGGTCTCTCTCCCTTGATGCCGACTGTGAGAAATGAAATGCCGGGTAGCACACTTGGAATGCGGAGTCGCACGGTCTGACTTTGCTCGCCTTCGCCGGAAAAAACGATCGCTTTGGAGGCAAGCACCTCATCCTTGTCGTTTTTCACCGAGACCTCGACCGGTTTCTCAAACTCACCGACTGCACGTGCCTGTATCGTGAGCGTAACCCGTGCATCCTCGAATTGCGTCGTCACCGTGTCGACCCGGGTGATGGCGAGGTCGCGGTAGTCGGACGATTCCTCGCCGACGAGTATTGGGTAGACCGGCACTGATTTCTCGTCGGCTTTCTGCTCCGCCATAAATTCGTCCAGATCTGCCAGGTCCGTCGCGTTGCCGTCTGTCAGAACGACCATGGCGGCTAGCGGGCGTTTTTCGAAACGTGACCCGACGCTGTCGAGCGCGGCGATCAGGGCGGAGTTGTCTTTGGAAAAATCGAGTTCTGAGAAATCGCCACCCTGTCGAATTCCCCGGTCGAAGAGGTAGGGTTGCAGTCGGAAAATCTCGCCGAGTTGCTCCATCCATGAGGGCAACGTGTCCGGCGTTTCACTGATGAGAGCCTCGCGCATTGCCTCGGACGGCGCAGGGGAATTCGCATCGGGTGCAAGGGCCAGCCCACTCGAATTATCGGCGAGGATGACGATGTCGTTAGAATGCTTTTTCGGCTGCTCGTCGAGTTGGACCGGTTCCATCAACGCGAGGGCGAGGAGAATCAGGCCGGCCGCTTTCAACAGCATGGCGAGAAATTTCGAGCCACCTCGTAGCGGCGAGTTACGGTAGGTCAGCGCAAGAATGAGCAGTGCGCCGACGGCGAATGCGATCGCGACCCATCCCCAGCGTTCGTTGGCGAACGCGATCGATGCGAGTGAGGTCACGGCTGATGAAACGTCGGGCATTCGTGTATCGGGACAATACGATGGACCGGTCAGTTGCCCGCGCCAAGTTCTTCGTAGTAGCGTCGCACCAGATCGCGGAATTCGCTCGGGACCGGATCACGGTCGATCGGGGCGATGGGGTTATCCTTGTTCATCTTGGCGAGTTCCTCGCTGATGCGTCCGCGGAGTTCGATCAGAGGATTGGTGATGCGTTGTTCGATCGTGGTAGCCTCGGGCGGGGCATTGTCACGACGAAAATCGATCCGCATGGATCGGGCGTCGTCGAGCACCTTGGCGACTTCGTTGCGGAGATCGTCTTCCGGTAGCATTTCCTCGATGTTGCTGAGGGTGTCGGACCAGTCTTCGTAATCCTCGCCCGTGATCGGTCCGGCGACGCGTTGTTCGGATTGCTGGTCAAAAAACATAGGCTGACCTGGTGTCGGATTGTTAGGAGGCGGGCCGCGACGTTCGCCTCGATCATCACCGCCCATGCTGAGGCCGCCCTGAGATTGGTTCCCGCCGCCTTGTTGCTGGCCGCCGGGCTGGTTTCCGCCTTTTTGTTGTCCGCCGGGTTGCTGCCCTCCCGGTTGCTGCCCTCCCGGTTGCTGTCCCTGAGCTAACTGGCCTTTTCCTTTACCCTTGCCTTGCCCCTCTCCTTCACCTTCGCCCGGTTGTTCGCCTTTACCCTTGCCCTTTCCTTTACCCTTGCCCTGACCTTCGGGGGAATCGCTTTGACCTTTGCCCTTAACTTTCCCTTGGCCTTGCGCGAGTTCACCTTTGCCTTGTCCTTCACCTTTTCCTTTTTCGCCTTTCCCTCCTTTGCCCTTGCCGGGGGACTCGCCTTTACCTTCACCTTTGGCGACTTCGCCTTTCCCTTTCCCTTCGCCTTTCTCACCCGGTTTGTCGCCGGCCCCGGGAGTTGGTTCTCCTTCGCCCGGTTTCTCGCCACCTTTGGATGCCTGACCTTCTTCCTTCGGCTCACCTACCCCTGCTTGCCCTTTGGGGCCTTGGCGTAAGAGGGTTGGGTCACCCTCCTTACCCTGTTGGGGAGCGCCCGGCTGAGTTTCTGACTGTTCACTCTTATCGCCACCGGCGAGGCGTTGGGATTCGTCTTTCGACTGCTCGATGAGTCGGTCGAGTTCGGATCTCGCGAGGCGAAGGGCATCGCTTTCGTTCCCGAGGATTTTCTCGGCG
>Ga0222633_1000590_pt1 | contig 29973 bp, 21 predicted proteins | sample AntAcemetageno48_FD_179816 | JGI IMG/M metagenome (GOLD analysis project Ga0222633, IMG submission 179816) | Saline water microbial communities from Ace Lake, Antarctica - #48 | ecosystem: Environmental > Aquatic > Non-marine Saline and Alkaline > Saline | place: Antarctica: Ace Lake | collected...
ACACATCCACTCCCGGCGGCACGTCACTTCTTGATCAAACTTCGGTGATCTATGGAACCTGCATGGGAAATGCCAACGCGCACACCAACAACAACCTCCCGGTGCTGATCGCAGGTGGCGGCTTCCTACACAGCCAACACCAGTCCCTCGGCGGCAACCACGACTACCCGTTGCCGAATTTGTTTGTCAGCACCCTGCAGCGGATCGGGGTGGAAGCGGATAAATTCGCGACCAGCACAGGAACGATGCGCGGCTTGGAAATGACGTAGACAGATCTATCCCGGCAATCGGAGACTACCGCTACTCCGCCAACGCTCCAAAAAAGATCTCTGAAACCTGCCCGTTTTCAAAGGTGAACAACAGCCCTCCGTAGATCGATCCAACGAGATGCACATCCTGACCGTCGAAGAAGCCGTCGTGACCTTCCGGATCCGGCAGGTAATCAGCGTAAGCCGCGATCACTGATTCTTTGGCTGCACCGATTCCGATTCCCTTTGCAGTTTCGAAAGTGCAGGGAGCCTTCATCGTGATCGAAAAGATGGATTTGGGTCCGCCGACTTCATCCGAGATCATGTCGAACTGAATTCCTGAGTCGCGGAATTCCCATGTCTGCACCGCCTGCCCGAAGGCCTCCCAGATTTCGTCTTTCCCTTGAGATACCGGACCAAGCGATCGCTTCCCGGCCAGAGCCCAAACCTTGTCCTCAGGAGCACCAAGCGACAGACCTCCAATTTTTCCGTCCTGCATGATGGAGGCTCCGCGCACTTCGATGGAGTAGACAAATGCGTCAGGCCGGTATCGAGTCGAAATCATCTCTCCGTTTCGGTAGAGCCCAGCGGTGTCTGATACGTGACTGAGGCGAAAAGCGAGACCCGAAGGTTGATTGACGAAATCAGCATACTCCCTCGACTCGATTTCACTCATCATAATCTGATCGACCTCGCCCAGGAGGGCTTCAATCTCCTCGATGGCAGTCCCCACCTGAATTCCGTCAACTGTGCGGAAACTCTCTCCCCGCACCTCGATCTGCCCGATCGTTGCACTCTCATCAATCGGCGCATCCGGATCGTATTCGCCCGCATAGAGGTACATCAAGTTTTCGCCATCCTGATCTACCGAAATCAGGGCGATACCCTCACCGTCGGAAGTCCGTGAAAAAACCGCCCCCGGCAACGCCTGGCGAGCATCCGACACCGTCATACCAATCTTGATCGCACCGGCCGAATTGGCCGTGATCAGATTGGGATCTTCAGCGCCCGTCGAATCACCATTTTGAGACGCTTCCCCCTCGATACCGACCAGAGCGGCTTGCGGTAAAGTCAGAGTAATGAGTTCGTCAAAATCGACATCAGATTCCTGCTTAGGGAGCTGACCGTAGGCTTTCAGCTGGATGGCGTAATCTCCTGCCCATCCCTGTGGCGTCGCCGAGAAAACCAGATTGTCGATTGTCTCGTCTTTCCCGGAAAATCGCTGCTTCAACTGGTTCCGAAAGAGTCTGGTGAGAGAATTGGTCACGGGAATCGCATCCGAACACTGCTCCCAGGCCTTCCCGGGATCGAGCACGTAGATTACCTCAACAGAATCATACCCCCATTTGCTGTCGCCTACGATGAACGCGCCCAGACTATCACTTCGCCATGACACCATGAGAGCGCTGTGATTCTTCACAGCATTCCCGGCCGCGAAATGGCTCGAGTTCAGAGTTGCCATGATCTCTCCGTGCTGCAAATCGACGAAGTAGTTCTCGACCTTATCCGTGTCGATCGTCGAGATTAAATTGTCAGGATCTGACAAATTGAGCACCTCGTAAGGAATCCCCCATCCGACAGCGTAGCGTCCGTTTGGAGACGTGGTTCCATCGATGACGAGGTAGGGAGCTTCCGTCTGTGCCGAAGCTGGCAATGCAATCAACGCCATGAATCCCGTCATCAGGGATAGGCAACGCAAGCGAAACGAACGTTTCAGTCGGTGAAATGGAACCGTCACAAGCGGGAATCGATGATTTGTCATAAGATCTCTAGAAGCTCTACGTTTACGGGCCGGAAGTCGTTTGAAGACCGTCTTCTCCGGTCGGATTCCAAGTGGAACAGACTATGTGACCAATCCCCCAGTCCGTCGAGCCTTCGTCTCCTTTGGCCCGATTACGGTTTTTAAGATTGATTGTCTTGGGTCAACGTGATCTGTCTCTTCAATTTTCTACCCACCATGAAATCCGCCTGCTTCGCTCTCTTATTTTTTGGGCTGGTCCTTCCGGCTTCAATCCAGTCCGCACCAAATATTCTCCACATCATCTCGGATGACATGGGCTATGCAGACATCGGCTGCTATGGCAGTGAAATCGAGACGCCCAACCTGGATTCCCTGGCAGCGCAAGGGCTCCGGTTTACCAATTTCTATGTGAACAACATGTGCTGGCCAACCCGTGCTTCGCTGATGACGGGACTGTATCCGAAGACGGCATTGCCTCACAAAGGAAGTTCCGAGGGTGGTTTACACAAGGACGCGACAACCCTGCCCGAGGCACTGAAGACGGCGGGCTACACAACTTTGATGTCCGGCAAATGGCACCTGTCGACCACAAAGGAAATCGATGGGCCGGGAACGCCGCATCACAAAGGATTCGATCATTACTTTGGAACCGTTGACGGGGCGTCGGATTTCTTTGCGCCAAATGGAGTGGCCCTAAATGGTGAACGCGTGGAGCACGAATGGCAGGATAATCCAGACTACTACTACACAGACTCGATCACAGACTACGCCTTGAAATTCCTCAAGGAGGCGGATCAGGAAATGCCATTCTACCTCTACCTTTCCTTCAACGCGGCACACTGGCCGCTACATGCCAGGCCAGAGGACATTGAAAAATACAAGAGTCACTACGCGATGGGGTGGGACAAACTGCGGGAGCAGCGGCATGCGAAGATGAAGGGACTGGGCGTGATCGACCCTGAATGGAAGCTGTCGCCTCGCAATGAGGATACGGAATCCTGGGAAGAGGCCGAAGACAAGGAATGGCAGCAGCGCCGCATGGAAGTTTACGCCGCCCAGGTCACGAGTATGGACGAGAACATTGGCCGGGTGATCCGCTACCTGAAGGCTGTCGGGAAATTTGACGACACATTGATTCTCTTTCATCACGACAACGGAGGCTGCCATGTGGAGTATGGCACAGAACGAACGGGTTCATGGACGCGTGAGTTTACCACGGATGGAAAGAAGACCCCCATCGTTCCCGGAAATGTTCCCGGGATTATGCCCGGGCCTCAGTCGACGTTTCAGTCCTACGGTTTTGGCTGGGCCAACGCGGCGAACACGCCTTTTCGTTATTTCAAACAATACGACCACGAAGGCGGAACACGCTCGCCCCTGATCGTATCGTGGCCGGACGGGATCAGTCACGATCTCGAAGGAGGAATCGTTTACGATTTAGGGCATGCCATTGATATCATGCCGACCTTTCTGGAAGCTGCCGGTGCAGGCACTGTGGCTCAAAAGCCTATGCCGCTGGAGGGAATGTCGCTGTTATCATCCATCACCGGAGCCCCTTCGATCACAGTAGAAAGGGGCCCCATCTTCTGGGCGCACAACAAGGGCTGGGCGGTGAGAGAGGGAGACTGGAAGTTGGTCTCGAAGAACAAAAAGACCTGGGAGCTCTACAACCTCGTCGAGGACGGAACCGAGTTAAACGATCTCTCCACAGAGCATCCCGAACGCGTTGAGGCGATGACGAAGCGATGGCAAGAATGGGATACTCGCACCGATCTTGGAAAAAATGATTCCAAAAAAGGGGCCAAACGCAAAGGAAAGAAGTGAGATGACCGTGCGAAAACACTCTTTCCATTCGCGCTCCTATATTCTAGGCTCGATAAAAGCTTCACCATGAACTACCTGCTTCCAAAACCAGTCTTATTCGCTATCGCCACGACGGTCGCTCTGCCAGGGGCTCTGCTTGCTCAAGCTGTCCCCATTGGTCAGGGCGCTCACCCCATCGGTGAGAACTCCGTTCCTGTTGGCGAAAATGCCGTTCCTATTGGCCAGGGCGCCGTCCCGATTGGCGAGGGTGCTCATCCTATCGGAGAGAATTCGGTTCCCGTCGGCGAGGGTGCAGTTCCTGTCGGCGAGGGTGCCGTCCCCGTTGGTGAAGGCGCTGTTCCGGTCGGGGAAGGTGCCGTTCCGGTCGGTGAGAATGCTCATCCGATTGGAAAAAATTCCGTCCCTGTGGGCGAAGGCGCTGTCCCGGTGGGAGAAGGTGCTGTTCCCGTTGGCGAGGATGCGGTCCCTGTCGGTGAAGATGCTGTCCCCGTTGGCGAAGATGCGGTTCCTGTCGGTGAAGATGCTGTCCCCGTTGGTGAAAGTGCGGTTCCAACGAACTTGGCCACTCAAAAAGAGCGCTATCAAAACATCACATCCATCAATACGAACCCTGCGATGGCTCACCTCGTTGAAGGAGACGACGTTGCCCGCTGGCAGGGATCTGAAGGCCGTCTCGGGGCGGCCATCCAAAATCGCTCGAACCTGAACCAGGCGACTGAGGCGCAGCGCCAAAAGGAGAATTTGACCTGGGGATCCAACTGCAGGAGGCGTGGCCGCTTGCGCCCTGCCGGTGTATTCAGAGACAATTGGTGGCAGGAAAACCAATCCAAACTCGAGTCCCCTGCGCCTTACCCGAAAACCAAGCCGTCCGATACCTGGCTTGGGAAGTCTAGCTGGGACCAGCTTTCTCAAACCACGGGGATCACGGAGAACCCCTTCGAGTATCGCTATGATAGTAACGTGGTCTTCCACAAGGATGTGATCTACGTGAATGGCGTTGCGATTGCGACACACAGCGATTTTGTATCTGCAGCCAAACGGCTCGCAGCTGACGAATCGGTTCAGCCAAATTCCAAGTGGACTCCGATTGGCACATTCATCCTGTCAACCAGTCCAAATTCCAAGACCGATCCTCAAGTCGTCCAGTTGGCAGTCGATCAGTTCGGGAACATAGCCGGAGTCTATTTCCACTGGTCATCCGGCGCAGTTCACAACGTCAAGGGCAAGGTCGATAAGACGACGCAGCGGGTGGCGTTCACAATCGGTACAAACCAGGACATTACGATCGAAACCGGCCTGGCCAATCTTGCCGATGACGAAGTGCGCCTCTGGGCACACTTGCCCAACCATGTCAGCCAGACATGGCTTCTCGCAAGAATTGATTCTTGAATTATCCGGATCGACCCGGACGCCCGGCAAACAGGGTCAAGTTGCCGACTATACCCTGTTGGGTCAGCCGGTTTCGGGACTCCGGATCAGGCTGGCAGACTTTCGACTGAAACTTTGTCGAGGCTCGCCCGCAACGCAGCGGCCACTCCATCGACGTTCTTCTCGTGAAAGAGGGAGATGTGGTTCCCGGGGACATCTAAAGTCTCCACGGTACCCTCAACCACGGAACTCCATCCATAGTCATCATCCATGTCGAACTTGTCTCCGCCGACCATGGCACGGAAGAGCGTCATATTTCCGTTCCACGACGTGGGCTTGTAGGCATCCATGGCAGCTTCATGCGCCTGGCGAAGTAGCGACAGACGCAACCAGTTGGCAGTGTCGGGTGGCGGCAATCTCCGTGCCGCTGCATCCTGCACTTCGGCTCTGAGGCGGTAGGCCAGCCCGGATCCAAAGCGTTTGCTGAGATTAGAGACTTTCTCCAACACGCCCGCGTCTTCGTCATTGCGCTTCTCCCAGTTCAACGCGATGCGCTGCGTGATCGATAGCGGTTGTACTTCGACGGCGGGATTCTCCGTATCGAACAGGCCGAGAAAGCATACGTCCTCTCCCAATCGTCCGAGTTGTGCTGCCATCTCGTAGGCAACGACGCCACCGAAGGAGTATCCGCACAGGTGATACGGTCCGATCGGCTGAACCTTTCTCATCTCGGCGAGATAGCGGGTAGCTGTCGTCTCGATAGTTTCCTCGGGAATGGGGCCACTAGCCGTCAAGGCAGGCGCTTCAAAAGCGTAGAACGGACGGTTCTTTTCGAGCTTGCTGGCGGCTCCTCGATAAAATACGACACCACCGTCCCCACCGTGGACTGCGAACAACGGCGGAAGATCGCCATGCGGCTGGATCGCTACCGTCGTCGTGGCAATGTCTTCGTCGGGAGCGACGGCCAGAGATATGCCGCGTGATTTGGGCTCTTCTATCTCTGGCTTCTCCTGATCGATTAATCCGGCAAGCGTCCGCACAGTGGGAGCCCTGAAAATTGTTCCGAGCGCGAGTTTCACCTCAAATTCCTCCTGAATCCGCGCGAAGAGACGCATGCCAAGAAGGGAGTGGCCACCGAGGTCAAAGAAGTCATCCGTAGGCGAAATCTCATCTACGGAGAGAAGATTTTTCCACATTCCGATCAAGACGGATTCGGTATTTGTCAGGGTTCTAACATCTCCTGCCTGCTGAGCCTTCGTTGGCTCCGGAAGAGCTTTTACGTCGACTTTTCCGCTGCCGTTGACAGGGAGCACATCGACCACCACACAGGCGGAAGGCACCATGTAGCCGGGGAACTTCCCGCGAAGAAATTCGGTCATTTCAACCACATCGGGCTTTCTACCATTTTCCGGAGTCACGTAGGCGACCAGCGACTTCTCTGCCGCTCCTGAACCCCGTACGACAACTTTGCACTGCTGGACGAGCGGGAACGTCGTAAGAGTTGCCTCGATTTCTCGGGGCTCGACGCGGTAGCCCCGAATTTTCACCTGATTATCAATCCGTCCCAGGAACTCGATCTCGCCGTTGGCACGATAGCGGCTCAGATCACCGGTTCGATAGAGGCGTCCCAACGACGGGTGGTTTACGAACTTCTCCGCAGTGAGTTCGGGTCTGTTCAAGTATTCGAGCCCGAGTCCGTCTCCGCCTGAGTATAGCTCGCCGGCGATTCCCGGAGCAACAGGCTCGCCGGCGGCATCGAGAATCCAGGCAGTCGAATTTGAAATTGGACGACCAATCGGAATGCTTGCCCGATTAAGGTCTTTACGGGTGATTTGGTGATACGTCGTGAAGGTGGTATTCTCGGTCGGGCCGTAGCCGTTGATGAGTTGAATGTCAGAGAAGCGCTCGAGCAAACGCAGACCATGATCACTCGACAGCACGTCCCCGCCGGTAAGGAGCTGACGCACTTTGGCGAACGCTTCCGGCCTCTCATCCACCATCACCTGAAAAAGTCCGCTGGTGAGCCATAGCGTTGTCACGCCACAATCACGAATCGTTGTCGCAATGGCATCAACACTGAACGGCCCGGATGGCGGCAGAGCCAGGATCCCGCCGTTGAGCAGCGCACCGTAGATCTCAAAAGTCGACGCGTCGAAACAGGGGCTGGCAGCATGAAGAATTGTCTCGTTCTCACCGAACTCGCAGTAGTTAGTATCGCGGACGAGGCGGACGATGGCACGGTGCGGAATGACAGCACCCTTCGGCTTTCCAGTCGATCCGGAGGTGTAGAGAATGTAAGCCGGATCTGTCGATGCAACTTTGGTCGACTCCACGAGAGGAGGCGTGTCGTCAGCGTCAATCCTGATGACGGCGGCTTCATTCACGAACAAATCAGTTGGCAGTTCCGTCCGGGTCAGAATGAACTTCGCTCCACTGTCCTCAAGAATCAGCTCGATGCGCTCGTTCGGATATTCAGGATCGAGCGGGACGCAAACAGCTCCGAGCTTCAACGTGCCCAGAAGACCTGCAACAGCCTCTGGAGATCGCTCTAACAATAGCGCAACACGGTCTCCTTTCGCCGCGCCGTCTCTCGCAAGTCGAGCCGCAACGGACTCTGCCATGGTATTGAGCTCGGCATAGGTCATCGACGCGCCATCTTGACGGATGGCCGTCGCGGATGCCCGGGCTTCGACGACTTCTGCAAAAAGGTCGCTGATGGATTTTTCGCGCGGGTAGTCGGTCGCGGTGTCGTTCCATTGCTCGAGTAGCTCACGCTGCTCCGAAGTGATTGCCGAAGCAATCTCAGCAACAGTTGCACCTCGATCGGCAACCACTTTCTCAAGCATCGCGCAGTAGGTGGCAAGCCACTGATCGACTGTCTCTTTCAAAAACAACCCAGTCTGGAATGTGAGATTCATTTCCAATCCGCTATCGCTCTCAACCACGTTCAGGAAGAGCGGATTAATCGCGTGCAAACGATGAACTTCGTGGACTTCGGTCTCAAGACCGGAGAACTCGCCGTAGCCATCAACGCGCTCCAAATTGAAAACAGCTTCGACTTTGGGACGGTCGGCTGCGTCGAGTTTCTTGATCAGCTGGCCAAACGTGTAGTCCTGATGCTCGAACACATTGAGCAACTTCTCCTGGGTCTTCGACAAAGCCGATTCAAACGTTTCATCGCGGTCGATGTCCGCAACAAGCGGCAGAAAACTGACGCAATGCCCCACCAGATTTTGGTTGCCACCACGGTTCTGACCGGCCACCGGGAAAGCGACCATGAGTCGCTCCTGTCGGCTGATTTGGTGAAGGAGGATCTGGTATCCATTGATCAGAAACGCAAACAAAGTGGCTCCCGATTTGCCCGCGGCCATTTTCATTTTGCCGAGCATCTCTGCGTCGATCGTCGCCGAGGCAGTGCCCGTTCGGTAATCCGCCTCTTCCGAACGCGGCACATCAAGCGGCAGATCGAGAGGAAGGACTGGCTCGGAAAATTGATCGAGCCAGAACTTCTCGCTATCATTGCCGACGGAAAGCGTCTCTTCATTCACTGCTTTCGCTGCATAGCTACCGAATCTCAGTGGTGCAGGAAGCCGGTCGGCTGCCTTCCCGATGCGACTAGCGTAGAAATGACTGAGGTCGTCGACCAGCACATTGTAGGACCAACCGTCGCAGACAATGTGATGCGCATTGAGAATGAGTGTGTGCTTGTCAGGACTGATCTTAATTAGCTGCGCCCGGAAGAGCGGGCCGCCAGCCAGATCGAACCCTTCGTTCCTCTCTCCATCGAGGCGCTCGCTTACGATGCGCTCAATCTCAGTTTCGGATTCGGAGGAGACATCGAGCACAGTTAACGTGACGTCCATTTGCGGAAGAACTGAGAAACCTTCTTCATCGGCTGGGAAAACAGCGCGAAGCCCTTCATGACGATCAACGAGATCCTGCATTGCCAGTTTCAACGCATCGCTCTCGAGATCGCCTTTGAGGGTCAGGGCAACAACTTCATTGAAGCAAAGCGAGGCATTCTCATCGACGCGCGACGCCAGCCAGATCTCGGTCAGAGGCTCGGTCAGCGGGTAAATACGAGGAGCAGGTTTCTCAATCGGAGCGCTGTCCACATCAAGCTGACGTTCCGGACCAGTCAGGCGTGATCCATTGAGAGGGGGAATATCGCTGTTCTCCGGACGCGGGAAAAATCCAGCCTCCTGCATCTCGGCGATGGATTCGCGAAACGCTGAAATGACGTAGTCGATATCGGCGTCCGTGTGCGCCGTCGTGAGATAGCACGGGAATCCCTCCAGAAGGAAAACGCCTTTCTCGCGAAGGTGAAAAAAGAACAGGTTCGCATATTTCTCCTCACCTATATGACGGAGAAACAGCAGCGATTTGAAGTTCGGAAACCGGAACGGAATGTCGTTGTCGACAAACATCTGATTAACCGTTTGCGCGAGGCGATTGGCCTTTTCCTCCAGATCGCTCCAGAGTTCTGCACCACGCTCGCGCATGTGCAGGAGCATCTGCTTGACCGCCACCATCGCAAGCGGATGACGGACAAAGGTCCCGGCAAAAAAGGTGACGCCCTGCTCAGGGAACGAATCGTCGCCGTATTGCCACATCCCACCGTCGAAGGTGTCCATGTATTTTGCCTTGCCGGCAACGACCCCGATCGGCATGCCTCCGCCGATGATCTTTCCATAGACCGCGATATCAGCATCGACACCGTAGTATCCCTGAGCTCCTTGAGGCCCGGCTCTGAAACCGGTGATGACTTCGTCGAAAACAAGAGCTGCACCCGAGTCGGTTGTGATCTTGCGAAGCTCCTGGACGAACTCTTTCGGCTGAAATTCGGGAAGTCGGCTTTGGACCGGCTCGACGATCACAGCAGCGAGTTCTTTGCCGCGTTTGCGAATGATCTCGAGCGATTCATCAGCGCCGTAGGGCAGGACGATGATGTCATCAACCGCCCGATTGGGAATGCCCGGCGCGACCGGCATGGAGCGAAGCTTGTCTCCCGATCCCACTCCGCGAACGAGCACTTCATCGAAGTTGCCGTGGTAGTCTTTTGCGAAAACCACAATCTTGTCGCGACCCGTCACGGTGCGGGACAGACGCATCGCAGCCTGTACCCCTTCCGATCCGGTGTTGACGAAACTGGCCCGCTCATTCCCAGTCGTTTCGCAAAACAATCTGGCTGCCTCCATCGCCTCAAGGCACTGCGGCCCGGTGGCCACACCCTGATCGAGCTGGGCGTGTAATGCGTCAGTGATGAAGTCAGGTGAGTGGCCGAAAAATCCGGGGCCGAAGCCGTTAAGAATATCGATGTACTCGTTGCCATCGACATCGAGAAGGCGCGTCCCTTTCGACTTCGTCACTACGATCTGGTAGATCATTTCTTTCCAAAGACGATTGAATCCGGAAACCGTTCGCGGATCGGCGTACTGTTCGCGGTATTCGGTCGTGAGCACTTTAGACCTCGCGGTTTTGGCCGTGTATTTTGCGACAAGTTGATCGACGTGCCTCCGTTGTTGCTCTGTCAGGAAATCATCCGATGAAATATCGATCGCTGTCGTCGGAGCCGAGGACTTCGGTGCTGGTTCTTTTGCCGGAGTTGGCGCCGGAGCAGGTCTCGGCGCCGCCATTGGAGTAGGTACAGGTGCTGCTGGCTGAGAAACGGCCCCGCTCTGGAGAAGCGCAAGCTGTTGACGCATGATCTCCATTTGCTGGTCAATCACGCTCTGGATACTGGAGTCGACAACACCCACTGGCGTCGCGACTGCCGCGGCAACAGGCGCGGGTGCCTGTGAAGGAGCGGGTACAACAGCAACACGAAAGCGGTCCGGATCGAGCGTCACGTCGAGGTGGTTGGAAAAGGCATTGATACTGGAAAAGTCAGTCATCAGTTGACGCATATTGACCTCCGTTCCAAATCCGTCCTGGAATGCTTTGCTGACCTGAGTCAGGAGGAGGGAGTCAAACCCCAGCTCCATGAAGGTCGCGGCACCGTCCATTTCATTCTCGGGGATACCCGATAGATTCGTCAGGACCGTTCGCACTTCAGCGGCGATCGAGTCGATTCGTGAGTCCGTGTTGCTCATCAATTGCGTTGTCTTTGTGTCAGGAAGGGAAAGTGTCTCTGCCGGAGCAGGGTTTAACGGGGCGGTGCCCAACGGGGTGAGGTCACCGACTGCCCCCTGTTGATTGATTGTCGCCGGTGTCGGCTCGACCCAGTAGCGCTTGCGTTCGAAAGGGTAAGTAGGCAGAGGAACCCGCCCGCGGTCTTCGTGAGAGAAAAACGCGGACCAATCGATCTTAACGCCACGCGTCCAAAGTTTTCCAAGCGACTCCAGCACCGTCGCATAGTCGCTACCGTCGGCTTTGACATGTTTGCAACTCGCCGCCACGAGATGGCATTCCTTTCGATCCAACGACTGGAGCGCAAGGCTGGTAAGTGTCTGACCGGGGGCGGACTCGATGAAAATTTGCCGTTCCCCTTCCTCGCCCAGCGCAATCAACGCTTGTGAAAAACGCACTGTCTCGCGCAGGTGACGCGCCCAGTATTTCGGGTCTGTCGCCAGCTCTTCGGTCAACCACTCGCCGGTGACCGTCGACATGATCGGGATTTGCGGAGCACGAAGATCAATCTTCTCGATGCTACCTACGAACTCATCGATCACGGGATCCATCATCCTTGAATGGAAGGCATGTGAGGTATGGAGTGGTTGCGCGACAATCGCATCCGCTTCCAATGCTTTACGAAACGCATCCAGCTCATCGTGAGGACCAGCAACGACGCAGAGTGCCGGACCGTTGACGGTTGCGAGATCAAGCGCATCTGGAATTCGTCCAATCAGTTCGTTCTCAGGAAGACGAACGGAGAGCATTCCACCGCCGGGAAGAGCACTCATGAGACGACCACGCGTGGTGATGATCTCCAACGCTTCTTTGAGAGTGAACACTCCGGCGTGACAGGCAGCGACAAACTCTCCGACGCTGTGCCCAATCAGCGCAGCGGGCTTGATCCCCCAACTCATCCACAAATCAGCGATCGCGTATTCGACGATGAAAATTGCAGGCTGTGCCAACTCGGTGTCCTTGAGTTGTTCCGTGAGCGCCTCGACGTTTGCGTCTTTGTCAGGAAAGAGAATGTCCGTGAGACGGAGTCCGAGGGTCGGCTCTACGATGTCGCAGCAGCGATCTACAAGCTCCCGAAAACGCGGCTCGGATGCATACAGGCTCCGGGTCATTCCGATATGCTGCGACCCCTGACCTGCGAACATGAAATTGATCGGAGACTTTTCGTATCCGCCGTTTCCAGTCACGGAGGCATCACCAACGAGGGCACGACGGTGTTTAAAGTATTCCCGTCCTGTCGCGAGGGTGTAGCCGACATCGGCCAACTCTTCTTCCGTATCCTCCACGAATGCCGCGACGTTACCCGCAGCCGTTTCCAGGGCGGTTTCGGTTTTGGCCGACACGAGAAAAAGCTGCTCTTCACGTTTGGATGTCTCTGCAGAGACGCCGGGGGCCTCTTCGAGAACAAGGTGAGCATTTGTGCCACCGACGCCATAGGAACTAACCGCCCCGCGCCGGGGCTCATCATTCGGTCCACGCTCCCACTCGCGCACCTCGGAGGTGGCAAAAAACGGACTGGTTTCAAAGTCGATTTTCGGGTGAGCTTTCTCAAAATGCAGCAGCCCCGGGAGTGTCTTGTTCTCCAGAGACAACGTCATCTTGATAAGTCCGCAAACACCAGAACCGGCATCGAGATGTCCGATGTAGGACTTGAGCGAACCGAGCGAGCAAAACCCGTTTTCTTCGATCCCCGCTTCGCGAAAAGCACGCGTCAGGCCGCGAACTTCGACCGGGTCACCGACCGGCGTTCCGGTTCCGTGCGTTTCAATCGCAGTGATGCTCCGAGGATTAATTCCGGCATCCTGCTGCGCCATGCGAATGACCTCGACCTGCCCCTTCACACTTGGCGCTGCGTAGCTGAGCTTGTTGTTTCCGTCGTTGTTCAAACCGACGCCACGAATGACGGCATGAATGCGATCGCGATCCGCGACAGCGGCTGAATAGCGCTTGAGCATGACCACGCCTGCTCCGTTCGAGAACACTGTGCCGGTGGCTTTTTCATCAAAAACACGGCAGTGCCCGTCCTTCGATGCAATGCCTTTGTCGGTATACACATAGCCGCGCTCCTGCGGGACGGTGATCGCCACCCCACCTGCAAGCGCCATGTCGCATGAGCCATCGCGGATGGCCTTGCAAGCCTGCGCCACGGCGACGAGCGAACCGGAACAAGCCGTGCCGACTGTCATCGATGGGCCGTGGAGGTCGAGCTTGAACGAGACGCGGGTAGAGATGTAGTCCTTGTCGTTGCCGATCTCGGTCTGGAGCGAACCGACGCGAATTTTCTCGACGGTCTCATCGAGAAAGGCGCGGTTGGTGCACAAATTCGCAAGCATGTACGAATTCATGTAGGAACTCACGTAGACGCCGATGCGATGGCCATCTGATGGCCGGGCACCCGAGCGCTCCATCGCCTCCCAGGCAAGCTCAGTAAAGACTCGCTGCTGCGGATCCGTCAGCTCAGCCTCGCGCGGAAGCATATTGAAAAATGCAGCATCGAACTTGTCGACGTCGTCTACGATGCCCTTGGCAGACACGTAGTCGTCTGCATCGGATTCCTCAGGAAAGACAAGCTCGTCGCGTGAGAATTGGCGGATCGTCTCTTTGCCTTCAATCAGATTTCTCCACAACTCGTCAGGACTATTTGCGCCTGGAACACGAACAGCCATGCCGACAATAGCAATCGCATCGTCGGGGATTTTTGATTCGGTATGTGAACGGGAACTCATCAAGGCGTGCAGGATCGTGCGTCTGCTAGTGCAGGGAATTCTTTCCTCCAGTCGTCCAGCAGCGAACGGTTGAGAGTTGCCCGAATCGTTTCCGGGCCATCACCAGCGAGGACGACGGTTTCGCCCATTGGATCGACGACGATGCTGGCGCCTGGATAACTGAAATTGGGATCGCTTCCGCAGCGGTTCACGCCAACGACGTAAGCTTGATTCTCAATGGCACGGGCGCGCAGAAGAGCCATCCAATGCTCGACGCGCCTGCTTGGCCAGTTGGCAATCACGACAAGGACTTCAGCCCCCTTCACCACGGCATCGCGGAAGAGCTCGGGGAAACGCAAATCGTAACAGACGAACGGCGCGACTTTCCAGCCACCACAGTCGATGACGGTGGTCCCCGTCCCGGCCGTGTAATGTGTTCCCTCACCCACCAGCGGGAACGGCCGCATTTTGTCGTAGCGCCCAGCGACTGAACCGTCCGGTGAAAAACAGATCGCCGAATTCGTAATCTTATCCCCATCCGACCGGAGTGGTACTCCGGCGATGGTGTGACAGGCCCGGCTGGCAGCCAAATTTGAAAAGAATTCCATCGACGGCCCATCGATCGCTTCCGCCACCTTCGCGGTGTCCATACTGAATCCAGCAGTCGTGAGCTCGGGAAATACCAGAAGGGATTCCGCAGCCGGGTCGGCGGACTTCACTGCACCCTCAAGCTTATCGAAGTTCGAGCGCGGGTCTTCCCACGCTGTATTCGACTGAAAGCAGAAAATTGCTGAATTTATTGAAACCATCAATGGAGCTAAATAAAGAATACAATAATAAACAATAATGTCTAATATTTATGGAAATTGTCAATTCCATTATTAGGGCTGATTCACAACTTTTCGAATGTTCGCAAAATGCGGAAACCGTTCGACTCGAAATTGTCCGTCGGGGCCCTGAAGTAGGTCGCCAAAGTTTCCTCACACCCCCTTCTAAATCCCGCCTATGAAGAATGAAGGCAGATACTCTGTGCACGCACTTTGAGCAGAGCTGAATCCCGTACCCAACCCTCTTGACATGCCGCCCATAAACCGTCGCGATCCACGAAATCCACCGACCTCCCTTTTCAGGCTGAGGGCAAACCGAGAGGAAGAAATTTTCTACAAGCCAATTTTGATTTCACCGTCGATTCCATCGATAAACTTTTCGAGAGCGGTCTGATTTTTCGCAAACTTGTCCATCGCCTGATAAAAGATGATTTTGGTGCCCCGCCTCTTAAGAAGCGATTTTAGTCCACTCAGGTAATTGTTATCCATCGGATCTTGAAAGTCGGCAAAAATGAAGATTGTAGAAGGCCGCTCGCTTTTCGGCTGATTGACAAGCAACTCAATGGCCCGGCCCATGTTTTGAGTAGTCAACTTTGCGTCAACGGTCTCTTCGGACAGTGACATTGTAATATCCAGAGAAAAGAGGGCTTTTTTCATGCCGTCCCGGAGGTCCGGCACTCCCGCGCCGTTTATTTCTGCCCAATTCAGTAATTGCGGGTTGTCTTTACAGTCGATCAATTTGTGGTCCTCATCTGCCTTCCTGGGGGCGAATCGACATCCCATGACGGCAACCACAGGTGCTTTTTTAAAGGCTCGTTTGATTTCTTTTACGACTCCAGGAACGGCCTGATACATTGACCCCGAGACATCGAAAACAACTGCAGTCTCCCCCTTGGTTTTCGTTCCAAAAAACATGGTCGACCCGCCTCCTGACGGACTTCCAAAATCCAATGAAGCTCCAAAACTATTTCCCATAGCCGGCGCTCCAAGGCCAGTCATCGGTGAGTCGAATGAGAGCGCGCTGACATCGGAAACAGAAGCTGCCGTCACAACATTTAGAGAGGCCATAAGGGACGATGCCGCCGGCGCGGGGGTTGGACGCTTTTGCCGCAATTCCTCATTTTTAACATCTTCCTTCGGAGTAGGAGCGACCACTCTGGCTATAATCTGCGGAGGTTTCCGGGTTGGAATCGACGTAACCACGAGCAACAGCAGGCCACAGATTCCCGCTACCAGGATCAAAGATGCTACAACCGCCTGGCTTTTGTCCTGCCATTCCTTTCTCCCGATCTCTTGTTTCACCAATGCCCTGTGTCTCCTGATGGACGCCTGCAGGCTCGCCACCGGCTGACCGGTTTCCGTGACGAGAGCGCCGACGTATATCTCCTCATCAGTGATAGTGGGTTGAAAAATGGTATCGTCCGGCTTCTGAAAATCGTAGATGACCCCTTCCAAGTGACCGGCCGGGTAGACATCGACATTGTTGAGTCGCTCGTAGAATTCGATCCTTTCGGTGTGCACGGTCTCCGTGCGGACGACATCCTGATCGTATTCGAGAGATGGCAGGTCGGGGATGTTTTCGGGAGATACCAAAGTTCGCGGAGAATGTGATTCGAGAGCCTGCGCCAGAGTGATTGTCGGCAGTTCACCAGGCGACGGATAGTAGACCTCTGCTGGCTCCGGCGACTGCGCGGGAGCGGATGCTTTGGGCAACGTATGCTGTGACGTGGTGACTCCAGAGGCGGTAGAAAAGTCGGGGTCCGTCAATATGGCTGCAAGGTCAGGGTCGGCCAGGTTGGGGTCCAGTTTTATGGCTGCCTCATAATGTCGATTTGCCAGGCAAACTTCACCAATACCGCAGAGCAAGCTGGCCTTTTCCAGATAAGCCCGGGCACACGTAGGGTCAGTCAAAATAATCCCGTCGAGGATTTCGATGCCACTCTTTGGCTCTAAGATTCCGTAAGCCTTTGCGGCTAACATCTGAGAAGGAATATCTTCCGGCAATACAGTTACGCCCTCCAACACCCTGCATGCCTCATCTACCTGCCTGTCAGTCACCAATGCCTCGATGAGCGCCAATCGATACTGCCAGTTACCGGGCGCGGCTTGGAGCGTCGTTGTAAGGGTGTCAATTATTGCCGACATTGAATAATCAGAATTCGAGATCTGAATTTTGTGCGAAATCAGTCTGCCATACCGGATCCGCCAGCAGCAAGCAATCGGTTCAATTTTCTGGTCAGGCAGATCCGTGTCATGAATCCAGACAACCAAATCGGACAATGCACCTGTCGCTAACCTGCACGCTTTCCTGCTCCAGCGTCTCGGGATCGAGACTGACAGATTCGCCAGCAGCACCGTGACGATGACGGAATTGGAAATTGTGCGCGCCGACACTTTCCCTCTTTTTTTCGCGGGAGATCACGGGTGACACGGAGTCGCCCTACGGTTAGATTCGGGATTGACCGACCGGAAATTCTACGACTGGCAGACAGTGGGCGGGGCCGACGACGTGATGAGGTTGGTCGACGCGCTCGAGCGTGCCGAGGATCCCGTGGTGCGCCATCGGTGGAGTCGCAGTCAATCACTGGGCCGAAGAACCGATGGTGACGCAAGACGTGAATTTCGTAGTGACAGCAGACGACATCGACAGAGCGGTCGCGGCTCTGACCGAAGCAGGATTCGCCTGCGAGCGGGTCGAATGGTCGGTCAATTTCCATGGCCTGTCGAAAGTAAGCGTGCAACTTTCGACCGAAGAAGTGTATCTGGAATTCCTCGACCGCGCCGTCCCCGCCGAGGTTCATGAGATTCTCATGCGGGTCGCCGCGTTGGAGGATACCTTGTCAGGAAAGATATTGGCGTGGAAAGATCCGTCGCGGCGGCAGAGTATACGGGCCAAGGGCTTCGCTGACATCGTCAGGCTCGTGGAGTCGCACCCGGAACTTCGGGAGAAATTGCCGCAGGAATTAGACGACATGGTCGAGAGCCCCCAATAAGATTGCCCTTCGTCCCCTGAAAATGAGTTTCGGTCAGAACACGCTCGGGAAAATTCTCGGCGTAGCAACGGCGTGCCCGGGAGGGGCCATTCTTGTGATATTGCTTCCGGGTTTCGTGACCGAACTTGTATCCGGTCGCTTGAAGACTCCGATTGTATCTTCGTTCTTCGCATTCTGGATAGCTGCATGCGGCGGAATGGTCGTGTATTTCGGCACCTCGCTGTACCGCAAGTTCTCTCCGGTTGCTCTAAAACGAGTCGTCGCTACGGTCGCTGTATTGATCTCGCTGGTGGTCGCTTTCACTCTTCCCAACGTGTTCTAACTGTCCCGGTCTGGATCGATTCTCGATCTTTTATCGGTGGTGATCGGAACTCTCGTGGGATTTGCTGTCTATTCGACATTGGTCCAATCATTGCTCGTTCGATTTTGCGGGAAGAATTCAAAACTATTTGAATTGATCGGCCCCGGCTGTTTCGGAATCTTCGCTTGGGAGATTTGATTGCTTTTATCCACGGTTATCCGTGAACTCGCTCCCAAAAAGGCGCACGCTGTGACTATTCCCCAAGAGCCTTGGGGCCTGATCGCCGTTATCGTGCCGATTCTCGCAGCATCTGGATTTTTTTTCGCCACCGCCTCCTTTCACCGGAAGTGGCGACTCCCGGCAGGCTCCACCGAACCGGCATTTCCCGGACCTTCCGAAACCGGACCTTAGGGGTGCGGCGCCTACAGCCTCTTCAACCCGCTACGGCGATACGATCCTCGACGCATCAATGCTTGAAAATCGGCTACCTTTCCGGCGGATGCCCCACTATTCTCCCTCGAGAAAAAATCCACTCCCAATCCCCCAGCTATGACGACTCCCCGATTTTTCGCCCTTCTATTCTCTCTTGCTCTTTCCCCGATCGCACTTGCCGACTCCCCGCTTTTCAAGGACAGCTTCGACGCCGATACCGAAGTCCCTCAACGCCGTGCCATGCGCGGAGACTGGAAGATCAACGATGGAGTCGCCACGGTGACACAGAACAACGAACTCTATAAAAAATACAAGGACCACGGACCGATCATTTTCTACGATCTGCCCACCACCGACGCGACCTTCCGCTACGCCGTCAAGCCTGAAGGATGCAAGTCGGTCGTTTTCACCATCAATGGCGATGGTCACGTTTTTCGTTTCGTCACCGGCGAGCGCGGGACTAACGTGCGGGCCTTTCCACCGAGAGACGATCACAAATCTATCTCGACTGCCCAAAAGCCCGAGTGGCTGCTGACCGACTGCGAATGGACCACAGTGGAAGTGGAAGTCGACGGCGAAACGGTCACGGTGAAGTTCGGCGAGCACGAGCCGATTACCGTCGAGCATGCCACCTACGCCAACAAAAAGACCAACTTCAGCATCGGCCATTCCTTCGGCACGCTTTCGGTCAGGGACGTTGCCGTGGAGTGAATCCCGCTAAAGCACTCGCTTCATCGACTTCCTTCGGCTACCTAGGTAGATGCGAACGAAGAAGCTGCTGATCACCGCGCTGCTGATCAGCTACGCCCCCGTTTTCGCAGAGCTCGATCCCGCTGAGCACTATCAGAAAGAAGCGTCGCGCTGGGTCGGGGAGATGCAGCGCTTCCATGAGGCCGACGAGGAAACCGCCTCGGTCGAAGACGCGATCCTCGTCATCGGCAGCTCCAGTATCCGGCTCTGGGAATCTATTGATGAAGACCTCGCTCCCTTGCCGGTGATCAAGCGAGCTTTCGGAGGAGCGAAAATATCCGACGTCGCGGTTTACGCCGACCAATTGATCGCTCCGCACGACTGTAGGGCCGTCGTCTTTTTCATCGGGGCAAAAGATGCCTGCGGCAAACCCGACGACAAGACCCCCGAACAACTCTGCCTGCTCGCGAACTACCTCGTCAAAAAGGTTCACGAACACCATGGCGACGTTCCGGTCACCTTCATGGAGATCACCCCGAGTCCCGCCCGCGTCCACCTGCAGAATGAAGTCGGCCAGCTGAATTGCGTCCTCAGAGCCGTTTGCTCGGCCAGCCAAAATGTCTACTGGCTCTCAACCCGCGAAGGATTCCTCAAAGAAGGCGAACCGCGCCCCAAACTGTTCGCCCGGGACCGCCTCCATCTCAGCCCGGAGGGCTATGCCGTCTGGACGACTTTGTTGAATCGGCACCTTGAGGAAGTCTTGTAGGCCGATCGCTCCCCGTCAAGTGCAGGGAAAGCAATGGCCCGTCGCTGGCTGCAGTTTTTGTTAGCCGTGTCTTTGTTACGCCTTTATCAGAGACACCGACCGAGAGACTATTGCTTTCAGGCTTTCTTCTGAGCAAGTTCCACTATAGGAAAACTCTCGAATCTTCCAGTCGAGAGACTTCAGCTGGTCTGCGAGCACTACTCCATTAATTCCTGATTCGTTGTTAATCTCGACCTCGAATGGATAGCCTTTCATTCGGGAAGTGATCGGACAAAAGATTGCAAGGCCTGATTTCCGATTGTAGGCGGCGGGCGAAAGGCAAACTACGGGCCGTCGGCCTGCCTGCTCCCTACCCGCTTGAGGCTTCATCGAAAGCCATCCAATGTCACCACGGTCTGGGCACTTCGCTTTCTTTGCTACCATGATTCTTCTCCTTCTGCGTGACCAAAATCAACCTCGTCGTGACGATTCTCTTCCGTAATCGCAGCAACGAGTTCCTCAAGATTTGGCTCCGAAACAACTGGGCTAAGGTGAATTGCACCATCATTGAATTCAATTCGGAGAGAAACTCCCTCATGAAGCTCGGCCTCTGACGCTATCTGTGACGGAATCCTGACCGCCAGGCTATTTCCCCATCGACTCAATTTCGTCTCCATCCGAGAAATTGGATCTACACTGTATATACGTCAAATCATTTCTTCGGCAACGTTTGAGGCTAGCCGATCCACACCGGGAAGCGCCAGCTCGAAACAGGGTTTAGTGTGAAAGTTAACAGGGGCATGTCGACTCATCGCGGGTGTGGATTGGCTACGACGGCTTGTCGATCCGGTGTCTCGGTCAGCCGTCGAATCTAACTTTAGTAACTCGCAAATCGGCATCGAAAGAAACGAAAAGATCCAGTGATGGGAAATGCGAGGTGGGTGAAAAGGAGATCTCGTCGTCATCGTCGAAGTGTATTTGGAGCATCTCAGGAGAAAGTTCGGAGACGAGATTGTGAATCCTCGAGACTCCGAGCTTGGGGTCGGATGACGTAAGCAGCTCCACCAGTTGAGGGGATCCGGTAGCCAAGATGCTCTTTCGGTTCGCGATGACATCTGGAATCAATGTAGCGCACTGCGAAAAAAATTGATCCCACTCTAAGCTTCCAGATTCTGGAGGGTGCAGAACTACCTCAAGGTTGATGCCATCCAGTGAAAATTTGGCTTCGCAGGTGCAACATGTAATCCCTTAAGCCTCGAATTCATCAAACAAGAAACTGCCGAACGGTGGGAGTGTGACTCGCTCAGGCCATTGATTCATTTCCAGATCGAACGTTTTATTGAGGGAACATGATCTTGATATCAAGGAGCGTTGGCAAAGTATTTCACGGATTCGTTAACCGTTTCGATGGAGACTTGATCTACGCCAGGCGCGGTCCCGGCTCCAATGAACGGCCTTTCCTGATAATTCCCCCGGCTTGACCTGTCCGAGATCCATAGGGTCTGACATGTGAATTGAACCACTCTACGCGTTGGATGCTCGCAGTCGTGGCAACGTCGATGACCTTTTCTCGCGGTAGGAATTCACGATTCCGGGGGCGAGAAAGAGGTCACATGGGTTTCGTATCCAATGCTGGCGCCAGTGTCGATTTCTGAACTCTTTGATTGATCGGTGGCGTTTCGAAATCGATTCTCGATACTGAAGAACTTTCACCTGCTTATGCTTTCCCGTTACATCGCCATCCTGCCTTTTGCTCTCGCCTCTGCATCGTCGGTGTCGGCGTTCGACTTTGCGGAACTGGAAGCACGCGCTAAGGCGCTGTCCGGGGCTCCTTATGTCGAAGCCGGGAAACTGCCGCCGATTCTGAGCGATCTCAACTACGACCAATATCGGGCGATCCAGCGTTCATCGGAAGGAACGCTGTTCGCCGGCGCGAAGGAGCCTTCGCCATTCGTGATCGAGTTTTTCCATCCCGGATACCTCTACAAGAAACCAGTATTGATTAATCTTGTTGATCCGATGACACGGCAAGCGCATCCTTTTGTGTTCTCGAAAAAGTATTTTAATTACTCAAAACTGGGCCTCGAAGAATCATTCGGAGAAGAGGAGATCTCCGGCTTTGCCGGCTTTAAGATAGCTCACCCTCTCAGCGAGGGTCCGATGAATTACAATGAGATCGGATCGTTTCTGGGCTCGAGTTATTTCCGGCTTCTCGGAATGGATCAGCGATACGGACTGTCGGCCCGCGGTCTGGCGATCAACACGAGCGTTCCGGATCAGGAGGAGGAGTTCCCCGCGTTCGTTGAATTTTGGATCGTGGAGCCTCGAGTCGGCGATACCTTTCTCGAGGTCTTTGCCCTGCTGGATAGCCCCAGCGCAACAGGTGCGTTTCGTTTCGAGATTGACCCGGGCATCAGCACTGACGCCCGCATTGAAGTATCGCTCTTTTTCAGAAATGAGAGTGTCTCGATCGGATTAGCGCCACTCACATCGATGTTTTGGTTTGGAGAAAACCATTCGCCACGACCGTTCGCCGATTGGCGACCGGAGGTTCACGACTCAGACGGTCTTTTGCTAAAAACTAGCGAAGGGGAGACTATTTGGCGCCCCCTTTTCAATCATCACGCTCTGAGGCACACCAATTTTAAGGCAAGCAATGTGGGAGGGTTCGGTCTGTTTCAACGTGATCGGAACTTCGAACACTTTCAGGACCTGATGAACCCTTATCATCTCACCCCCAGCGCGTGGATTGAGCCGAATGGCAGTTGGGGCGAAGGCGGCGTAAAACTCGTTGAAATTGCCTCCGACAGCGAGGTGATGGACAACATCGTAACTTTTTTCGAACCAACGCCAGTCCCCAAGTCTGGCGAATCTCTGAATTACGCCTACACATTGTCTTGGAAAATGCTCGACGAAGAGCAATTGTCTTCCAACCGTGTCGTCTCGACTCGTATCGGCGAAATTCTTCAGTTTCCCGGCACATGGAGATTTGTAGTCGATTTCGAAGGCCCCGGGCTGGAACGGTTACCTCCGGAAGTTCCGGTATTTGCGGAAATTACGTCGAGTGCAAACGGCTATGTTTCAGAGAACAAGTGCTTCAAAAATGAAAAGACTGGCGGATGGCGTGTTCAGTTCAAATTGGATACCGACAACGAAGACGTCCATCCTGTCGAACTGCGATGCCGACTCAAACTGACAAATCCGGAGAAAATCCTCAGCGAGACCTGGAGCTATCAGTGGAGTCGCTGAGTCGCCCCTTTCCGACCGGGGATCAAGCCGAAGACGCTGATTCGCTCCAGGAATGGGATGAGGCCTATCGACGAGTCGAGGCCTATTTTTCCGCTCTTCACGTCGACAACAAATTGCTTCTCAACTCTCTCGTTTTGAAAATCCTTGGTCGAGCGAGTGACCGGGTAGGATCTGAGCCAAACCGTCGCCCTGTTGTATTGGCTGCTCGAGAAGCGGATCGTCACCTAGTCAGATGGTTCCGGCAAGTTCTTGGGGAATCCGACGTCGAGCCAGACGACCGTCTTTCTGCAAGAGGGAGGCTCGCCCTTCTCCAAGTCGAATCCAGCGTTCCCTGGCAAAAGCACTTTCTCAGCGAAAAACCAATTCCCGGGGAAGTGACGGAAGCAATGCGAACCGCCTATCTTCAAGCCGATCCGGAGTTCCGCTTCACCGAGATGCGGCCGCGCCCCATCGATCTCGGGATCGTCGACGTCGCCAACCGCACGATCGAGAGCATGGGCACTTCGCGTACCGTGCTGCAATGGATCCTCTGGACGGGATTTGGCCTACTGCTTGCCGCGATCTTCTTTCTGACGCGCTAGTCGTCCCCTGCCCTCCTGATGAGCGAAGCCCAACGTGCGAAGTCGCCAGGAGATCAGGATCGAGGCCCGTCATGGCAACCGTTTGTCTTTTTCTCCATCGTCCTTGGGATCACCGGCGTCGGGGCCTACCTCATGGCGGACTATCTGTGGGGTCTCGGATGGACGTTTTCCTCGGGACTGCTCTGGATTCTCTTCGTGGTTCTGTTTACCCATCTCGCTTTCGGATTCACTCATGCCCTGACCGGCTTCCTCCTGCGACGACTGCATCTCTCGTTCGGAAAAATGCCGGAATCGACCGTTCAAGTGGACGTCACAGCGGCTGCGGAGGCCTCCCGGGTCGCCATCATCATTCCAATCCACAACGAGCCGGTGGATCGCGTTTTTGCCGGCATCAGGGCGATCTACGACTCCGTCATGGCGCAACCGGGAAGCGAGGCGTTCGACATTTTCATCCTCTCTGATTCCAATCAGCCACAGCAGTGGGTGTCCGAGGAGGCCGCCTGGGTCAAGCTCCAGCGCGAACTCAACGCTCAGGACCGCATTTTCTACCGCCGCCGCCCCGACAATCTCGGGAAGAAGAGCGGAAACGTCTCCGACTTTTGCCGGACATGGGGCGATCACTACCGCTACATGGTCGTGCTCGACGCGGACAGCATCATGAGTGGCGAAACGCTCGTGGAACTCCTCCGCCGAATGGAGGCAAATCCGCAGGTCGGGCTCATCCAGACCGCACCCGGTATCGTCGGCGGCGCATCGCTCTTCGGCAGAATGCAGCAATTCGCGAACCGACTCTACGGAGCCGTCTTCATGGAAGGACTCGGATTCTGGCAGCAGAATGGTGGGAATTTCTGGGGTCACAACGCTATCATCCGGGTAAGGCCATTCGTCGAGCACTGCGATCTACCCCAATTACCCGGGAAAAAGCCCTTTGGCGGGCATATCCTTTCCCACGACTTCATCGAGGCCGCACTGCTGCGACGCGCCGGTTGGGAAGTGTGGCTCGCGACTGATCTCGGTGGGAGCTACGAAGAGGGTCCTCAGAGCCTCGTCGATTTCGCCCTGCGTGACCGCCGCTGGTGTCAGGGTAATCTTCAACACGGGATGCTAGTCGGTGCCCGGGGCCTGCGGGGAAAGACTCGCGTCCATCTCGTCAACGGCATCCTCGGCTATGTCAGCTCGCCGATCTGGCTCCTGTTCATGAGCGTGGCATTCTGGCGGGCGTTCACGTTCGGGCCCCAGTCCTACATTCCCACAGGCGGCTCCGTTCAGGGCGTCGCCGCGCTCATTCTGACGGTGATCCTGCTTTTCACTCCCAAGCTGCTCTGCATCCTCGATCTCGCCTTTGACCGGGAGCGATCCCGCAGTTTTGGCGGACTGCTGAATGTCGTGACCAGCGCCGTGGTCGAAACATTTTTCTCCGCGCTCATCGCACCGGTGCTGATGCTATTTCACACCAAATTCGTCATCTGGAATCTGGTCGGCAAGACTGTCGGCTGGTCCGCCCAACGACGCGGTGCCCGGGGCACGAGTTGGGATGAAGCTATCGCAGTTCACGGCTTTCAGACCTTGTTCGGTATGGGAATCGGCATCTCCGCGGCAGCAATTGATCCGACGCTGCTCTGGTGGCTGTTGCCCGTGCTCTTCGGGCTGTGGGTCAGCATTCCCGTCTCCGTGTGGACGAGCCGCCCCGATATCGGAACCGACGCGAAACGCGAAAACCTCTTCCAGACACCCGAGGAAACCCACACTCCCGCAGAAGTCGCGGCAGCCCTCGACAGCGGAGACCAGTGTGAATTTGCCCGCTACGACGGCATTACTTCCGCCGTGCTCGATCCGTTTCTCAACGCTGTCCACGTTTCCCTGCTCCGCAGAAATCGCCGTAGACTCGTCAGCGGGCAAAAAGTCTATGGGACGGACGTCTCCAACAAAGTCCCCATGGAAGGCGGCTCGCACGACCGGCGTCGTCTGGCCGAACGGCTTCTCAACAATGGCCCGCAGGCGCTCGACACCGAAGAGACGCTCGCAATCCTGTCAGATATCGACAACATGCTCTGGATTCATCGTGAGGCCTGGCTGCGCCCCGGAGAAGACCTCGCCCCATGGTGGCGAAAAGCGATCCGGGAGATGTCGGCGGCGGTGTCGGGGGCCTAAATCAGGCGAGATTAGGGAACCACACTAACCCGGAACGACTCGTTCCAACCACTCGGCCTCGACGCGAATGTCATTTCGATAGCCGCCGACATTTCTGTCGATCTCTTTATCGCCGACCAGAACGTAGAGACCGTGGCTGTCGACTTCTTCGACAATGGAATCTCTGCCAACAAACAGCAAAAAACATTGCTGCGTTTCCTCGGACAGTTCGGCAACCCATGACGGCAGTTTCTTCAGTCGAACTCGTTCACCAAGTCTGAATGTCTCGTGGTTGGTCAAGGGATCAAAAGCATGAGTCAACAGGGTTTTTCCGATGGCTCACCCCTGTTCGATGGCGGAAATGCATCACTACTGCGCATCGAGCATTGACTGGAGGTTTTGCACATTTTGGTGCATCGAAGCGAGCCAGTCAACTTGCTGTGACTTGTTGGCACAAGGGGTGAAAATAATACTTTTTACTCCCAATACGGCAATTCTATCAACCAACTCTTGAGTCGGCGTCCCTTCCCAGATCATCCACTTCGCGGGCGCTTTCTGTAGGAGATGCTCCAGGTCATGCTTCGCCTCCGGAGTGAATTTCATTTCCGGCTCCCATTCGAGCGATTCGATCTCCAACCCGTAGGCGCGAGCCATGTATTGATAGATCGGATGTGACGCGGCAAGCGGCCGATCGCCCCATTTCTTCCCGAATTTCTTCATCGCTGAGTTAAGTTTTCGCAGATCAGATTTCAACGAGTCAAAATTGGAGTCGATTTCCTTTTTGTCGCTCCTGGCGAGCTGTTTGAATTTTTCAGCGATGGCCCTGGCTTGCTCCTCGGCCTGATCAAAATCGAGCCACGTGGTGAAGGCGATACCGGCATGGGAGTGAACTTCGCCGCTGCCGTGGCGGTGCTCGCCGCCGTCCACTTCGATGAATTTTCCTGAAAAGCCTTTCGAGGTGTCGACCATGATCGATTTCGGCAGGGTGACGGTCTGCATCCACTTCTCGTAGGTCGCTCCGTTGAGCAATATGACATCGGCCTGCTGAAAGGCGGCGATATCTTCGTCGCCCGGTTTCCAGAAAGCGGGATCTCCGTCCGGGTCGACGAGGTATTGCACATCAAAGGCGTCCGTCGCAATCCGCTCGGCGAAATAGGCGAGCGGGTAGTTGACGGCTTGGACGACAATTTTGTCGGCGGCGAATGCGGCCGACGAGGCGGCTACGGCGATAAGGGAGAGAATGAGGGGTTTCATCATTCAGTAAACGTCCCCTACCTCTTGAAGGTTTTCAATCTGCCCGATTGCGCATGAAATCGGCTGTCTGACTGAAAAACCGCTCCAAATGCTCGCGCTGATCGCCCTCAAGCTCTGATTCGTCCATTGCCTGCCGCATCAAGTCGAGCCAACGGTCGCGTTCGGCTTCTCCAATGGAAAATGGCATGTGGCGCATCCGCAACCGGGGATGGCCACGTTCCTGGATATAGCGGTCAGAGCCTCCGAAGCGGAAAACCAAAAAGTCCCTGAGTCGGCGCTCGGCATTCTCCCAATCACTGTCGGGATACATCGGCGCGAGCAGATTGTCTTCCTTCACCCGGCGATAAAATCCGGCGACTAAATTTGTAAAGCCCTCTTCGCCGAGAGCGTTCATGATTTGTTCTTCCATGCGGTGTAAGCCAAATTTCTACACGATCACCTACCCATTCGCGACTTGATTTCTTACTTGAGAATCGGGATACTAGGAGTCAGAATTTTTTTAATTTTTTATTTTCATGAGACTCACTGCCATTTCCTGCTCGTTCGTCCTTGCTGCATCCCTCACCGGCACCCTTCGTGCCGACGATCAGAACAAGCAACTCTACGCCGATCTCGTCGCTCCCGTTTTATCAGCGAAGTGCGTCTCCTGCCACGGCGAGGATAAGCAAAAGGGTAAGCTGCGGGTTGATACTGTCGCCTTCATTATGGAGGGAGAGGCGGTCGTTGCAGGTAAGCCGGACGAAAGCACACTGCTGGAGCGGGTCTATCTGCCGCTGGACGACGACGATCACATGCCGCCGGAGGACAAGGACCAGCTCACGAAACAAGAAACCGCATTGCTTGCGTTCTGGGTCAAAGCCGGAGCAAAGGAAAAAGGTACCGTCGCTGAAGCCAAGCCCGACAAGGATGCCGCCGCCGCCATTGCCCACGTAGCAGCGAACATTCCAAAAGCATCCGCGGTGGCGAAAGCTGACGCACCCAAAATCGACCCGGCCAAGGAAAAGCTCATTCTGGAGACGATCGGTCGTATCGAAGATTCGGGAGCGTCACTGATGGCCATCGCTCAAAACACTCCTGAGCTTCGTTACAGCGCGCTCAACATCACCAAGGACTTCAAGGACGACAACCTCGCTGCGCTCAAGCCGATCGCCGATCAAGTGAAATGGATGGATCTCGCCCGCACCGGCGTCACCGACAAAGGCCTCGCGAATCTTACGGGGATGAAAAACCTCACCCGCCTCCATTTGGAAAACACCGCAGTCACTGACGCGGGACTCGATTCGCTCAAAGGACTCGCGAATCTCGAATACCTCAATCTTTACGGAACCAAGGTCACAGACGCCGGGGTTGCCAAACTCGCAGGCCTGACGAAGCTGAAGAAAGTCTTTGTCTGGCAGAGCAAAGTCACCGACGCCGGAGCCAAGAAGCTCGCGGCTGCCATTCCGGGCATCGAAGTGAACACCGGCTGGAAGGCCAGCGCCGTCGAGCCTGTCTTACTTGCTGCAGCTACTCCCAAGCCTGCTGCAAAGCCAGCGCCTGCGACTCCTGCACCAAAGCCTGCTGCGAAACCCGCTCCCAAGCCTACCACTCCCACTCCTGCTGCAAAACCAGCACCCAAGACTCCTGCTCCCAAGCCTGCAGCGAAACCCGCGCCTGCCACTCCTGCTCCGAAGCCTGCCCCAAAACCGGCACCAACGACTCCTGCTCCCAAGCCCGCAGCGAAGCCCGCGCCTACGGCTCCGGCACCTGCTAACGCTACGTTTGCCAAGGCCCTCGCCGAGCTAAAAGCTACTTCTGACAAGACAAGCAAAGAGGCTGCCGCCAGCAAGGCCGCGTTCGACGCTGCCATCAAGACTGTCGCTGATGCTACGAAGAAAGCGGAAGCGCTGAAAGCTAAGTCGGAGAACGCAGCAAAGGTCGCAGCCGAGACAAAAGCCGCGCTGACTCAGCTTGAGAAAGCAGCTGCAGCAAAGAAATAGACGGAGGAGAAGCGACAATCCTGTCGCTCACGAGCACTCCGCAACCGGACCAGCTGTGGCGACAGGATTGTCGCCCCTTCCCAGAAGCCGCTCTCAGCGACTATTCACCGATCACTGCCAACGACTCACCGATCCGACAAAGCCGGATCAATTCACTTACCGATCGCACGCTTCATGCGCTCGACACTGTGGCTCAGAGCCTCGAGGTGCTCGCGTGAATTGCGTAGCGTGCGATTGAGTTCGGACAAGGCCTCGCAGGCGTTTTTGGCGTGGAGATAATGAAAATCTGACTCTTCGGCTCTGAATTCGACCACATTTTGGGCGACCTCTCCGGTCTCAGCGTCCGGCTTGAAAGGCTTCATCGCATGTTCCAACTGACAGTGGATCTGCTCGACCCTGTCAACTATATCGCCTCGAAACTCCTCTGCATGGGCGACCAATCGTAACTCAAGATGATCTAACCGGGCGTCGATGGCATCAATACTGCGACCGCTACTGCTAACAGTCAGGGATTCGTTTCCGATGGAAAGGACGCGGGCTTCTGGTACGGTGGAAAGTGGGACGCGAATCATTGTGTTGAATCGATTTTTAAAAGATTACCAAAATTTTCATAAATATCAATAATTAAAGTAACTGTAACACTTTTTACTCATTTATCCCCTGCCTTGACTTCCCTTCCAATAGTCGGAAGATTCGGCGCCTAACCGAGAGAACTTTATGAGAATCGCCTTTTTGACTGCCGGGGGCATTGCGCCCTGTCTTTCCGCCTCGATCGGA
>Ga0222633_1000591_pt1 | contig 29953 bp, 33 predicted proteins | sample AntAcemetageno48_FD_179816 | JGI IMG/M metagenome (GOLD analysis project Ga0222633, IMG submission 179816) | Saline water microbial communities from Ace Lake, Antarctica - #48 | ecosystem: Environmental > Aquatic > Non-marine Saline and Alkaline > Saline | place: Antarctica: Ace Lake | collected...
ATCAGGGTTCTACCAACGAAGAAACCTGAATCCCCTTCTGCCAGTTGTGGCTTGCGGCCGTCGACAACAATCACGGCGCCTTCCTCTTCCGCGCTGGTAATCAAGCCAACGACTTTGTCCCGGTGCTCTGCGGTAATCAACGGACCAAAATCATTGTTGTTGTCGTGGGCACCGCCGACTTTCAGGCTTGCCATTTCTGTCTTCAATTTTTCGACCAGGCTTTCGGCAGTCTGTTCGCCTACTGCCACCGCCACGGATATCGCCATGCACCTCTCACCTGACGAACCAAACGCGGCACCCATTAAGGATTGAACAGCATTATCAATATCCGCATCCGGCATCACGATCGCGTGGTTCTTGGCGCCGCCCAAAGCCTGGCAACGTTTTCCCGCTTGAGTCGCGGTTGCGTACACAGATTCTGCAATGGGCGTCGATCCTACAAAACTGATGGCCTGGATTGCCGGGTCACTCAGTAAAGCGTCCACTGCTTCCTTGTCACCATTGCGGAGTCAGAGTACCTCGACCTTGTGCCTGATGAAGAAGACGCCATGCAGGGCATTATCGGTGCGTCAATCGCTTACCGACTGGCCTTTGGCCCGAATGCCGGTCGGAAAGCCCTGACCCTGCAGGCAGTACCTGCCAGCGACACCCGGCAGCAATCGAGTGAGTTGGTGAGCAAACAGTCCGACGGCGGCCCCGTGGTTTTTCATTGCACGCAGGCGTCGCCTGTAAATCACACCAGCGCAAGAAACTCGAGCGCCTTAGTCGTTATATCACGCGACCCGCGATTGCGGAGCAGCGTTTGTCATTAGCCAGTACCGGTAATGTGATCGTGGCGTTGAAGACCCCGTATGACGATGGCACTTCTCATGTTGTCCTGAGCCCGATGGAATTCATGGGGCGCCTGACGGCACTGGTTCCCAAGCCCAGGGTTAACCTCACCCGGTTTCATGGTGTTTTCTCTCCGAACAGTAAATTACGTGAATTCGTTGTGCCAACAAGGCCTGAGGATGAGGCAGTGACACTGGATCAGTCTGGGAATAAGGCTTATTCCATGACTTGGGTGCAGCGACTGAAACGGGTTTTCGCGGGGCGGCCTTCCGCCATAGAGATAGAGAAGTGTGAGAAGTGCGGAGGCAAGGTGAAGATCATCGCTTGCATCGAGGACCCGGAGGTCATAGAGAAAATCCTCAAACATTTGGGATTGGATGAAGCATCACAGATCAGAAACCGTTCGCCACCAATCGGACTCTTCGAGTATTCAGGACAACTATTCTGACATTAACCCGCGTTGATGGGGGTTGGCTCGGTCTGATCGCGAAAGAATTGCAAGTTCAGACCGAGATTCGGTGCTACGACCTTTATTGAAGGCTTTGTATTGCTGAGATTTCCTTGAATTCGGTCATTACGAGAACACATTTCGGAAACAGTACTTGGAAACCTGCAGGAAAACGTGGTTAATTCTACTTAACCCCAACACCCGCCAGCACAAGCAGTTCATCTCTGGTCAGATCTTCAGGCAGACCAACAGTTGTCTCGACAAAGTCGACCTGGCGGACGACATCACGATTGGTTAGAACATAGTCTGCTTCAATAAAATCTCGATTGACACCTAAGACCGAGAGTAGGAATGCAGTGGAAACACCTGTTCTGTCTTTGCCTGCGGTGCAATGGATCACCAATCCGTCGTTTCTGGGTGCTGCAAGCAATTCGAACAAATGGCGCCAGGTGTCGGTCCCAAAAGACAGATAGCCGAGGTATCTTTCGCCGGAGATGCCGGTATCACCGACGAGCTGGCTGAGCTTCTCCCGACCGCCTTCGGGTATCACGGGGAGATGGTGATAATCGGCGCCCATATCTGGTAGAGGACCGCGACCCTGATCCGCAATTTCTTCACCCCCCCTGAGGTCAATCTGAGCACCGACATTCAATTGGGCCAGCCGCGCCAGATCTGATTCTGTCATGCGATCCTGACGACCGGCACGAAAATAGCGCCCCCACCTTACGCGCCTTCCTTCATTTGTCGGGTACCCACCTATGTCGCGAAAATTGAAACAGCCTTCAAAGTCATGATGGCGTTCAGTGAAATCCTCAATCATCTTTTCTTATCCCTTTTCAAACATACCTGGTTAGACAATCGCTTCAACCCGTTCTATCAGATCCAATTGGTCCACAAGGTCAGATGCATAGTCCAGCCTGTCAGAATCGATCACCAATACGTCGCTCATTGTGTAGGATTCAATCCACTTGTCATAAAGCCGCTGCAGGCGTCGCAGGTAGGCCGGGTCGATATCCTGCTCCATCTCGCGACCCCGCATTCGGATTCTTTTGCGCAGCGTCCGCATGCCGCAGCGCACGTAGATCAGCAGATCAGGCGTATTGATCGCATCAAGTATGGCGCCGTAAAGATCCTGGTATGTTGCCCAGTCTCGTTTATCGATGTGTCACATACGGTGCAGAGCAGTCGCGAATATCTCCGCGTCTTCGAAGATCGTTCTGTCCAGCGCAACGACACCAGGTGCTCGGTCCAGTTCCTGATGTAGTTTGAATTTATTTGCCAGGAAATAGAGCTGTGAATGAAACGCCCAGGTACTCATGTCGCCATAAAAACTTGGCAGATACGGATTAGATGCATTTGGTTCGTAGAATGGTTGGATGTCGAAATTGCTGGCCAGAAATTCCAACAGTGTGGACTTGCCGCTACCTATGTTGCCTGCGATTGCGATCGACTTCTTCATCGAGCTGCATTGTGCAGGAAAAGCGCAAAAAAGTACGTGGTTTCGGTCGTGATGAATATTAAGGTCAGTTCATCCTGACCTCTTGGATTTAGTCTTTTGGCATCGGTAGGCATTCGAGGATGCTTTCCTGGAAGTGTGTCAGTGGTGCTTCTGCGACGGGACCGTCCGGAATCGGGGGGCGAATCGGGGGACAGTGCACTTAACTTCTGGCAAAGTTTTTCATAACTCCGACTAATTTCTGGGGGGATTACGATTGCCGGCAGCCAACATCCAGCGTCTGGTCAACAAGGCTTTTTCAAGTGAACTCAGGATGTTTGATGACGGCTCGTGGCGTTCGCCGGGTTGGAAATCAACGATCCTGTCACTGACGTATAACGAAGGGAATGATCAGCAGGAGAGCACCAACCCCAGTCAGCATCAAGGTATCTGTAACTACGTAGGGGGAAACCACTAGCGCTACCCCACATGCCATCGGCACGGTTTTCTTGTGCTTCCTGCCATAGACCGCCATGGCGATACCGATGGTGCCAAACAGAAACCCCCAGAGCAGGGTGGCTTCATCCATGGCGGCGACTTAACTTCGTTCTGCGACAAACACGGGTATCTTTCGCGTTGTCTTTGCCTTGTACTCTTCATAGGGCGGGAAAGCCTGCACACAAGCCTCCCAGAGTCGCGCTCTTTCGGCTTCATCCGTCACTTCCCGCGCCGTCATGGCGGTGACCTCGGTCGCATCGCGAATCTCCACCCTGGGGTCAGCGCGAAGATTGTAGACCCACACCGGATTCTTCGGTTGCCCGCCCATCGAACCTACCAGCACATAACTCTCGTCAACTTTGACACGCATCAGTGGAATTTTTCGAATGCCGCCTGACTTGTTGCCAGTGTGCGTGACGATAATACACGGCATGCCAGTCTCAAGAAGGGTTGTTCCTTTGGTACCACCGCTGCTTTCGTACTCTTCAACCTGTTTGCGGACCCAGTCCAGAGTTGGTGGGATGTATTCAGCCACGCGTTCACCTGTCTTAAACTAAAGGTTGCAGGATGCAGGTTGTTGACGAATCTTGCCAACAATAGTTTGGCTAGTCGTACTCAGGGATGACGGCCACCTGCACGGACACGGGGATTTTCAAGACGAAAATCTGAAATCCACATAAACTAAATCAATGACTTACCGGTGCGTCCGTTGCTTACGATGCACCTCCGTGCACAACAGTCGGGCCGCGTTCGGGCATTACTGTGTCCCGCAAAACTCCCGCATGGGCATAGGCCACTTTCGCACATGGTTTCGGGATAGCACCTCTCTCACTTGCATCGTGAATGCCGATACTGCGATCTACTCTGAGGGGTGAGGCTGTTTGTCACAACTCCAAAGTGACACTCGATCTTGCCATCCAGCACATTACAGGACGACTTCTGGCCTGTTGGTCCATTTCAGTACCAGCGACACCAGCCCGAGAACACGCTGCTTTATCAGCTGGTAAAAGAACACTGGCCCTGGTTCCAGAACATGCTAGCGGAGCAGGGCAGGGGCCTGCCCGGTTATGTTGTCAGGGAGTTTGAGGATTACCTGAAGTGCGGTCGTCTGGAGCACGGCTTTCTGCGAGTGCGGTGTGAGTCCTGCCATCATGAGAAGCTGGTTGCCTTCAGTTGTAAACGCCGTGGATTCTGCCCCTCGTGCGGAGCCAGACGCATGGCCGACAGCGCTGCACACCTGGTCGACGAGGTCTTGCCGAAGCGGCCGATCAGGCAGTGGGTGTTGAGCGTCCCATTTCCCTTGCGATACTTGTTTGCCACCAGCCCGCAGGTGATGAGCCGCGTGTTGACCATCGTGCATCGTGTGATCAGCACCTTCTTGATCAAACGATCGGGGAGAACTGTGAAGTCCGGGACGCAAAGCGGTGCGGTGACACTGATACAGCGGTTTGGCTCTGCACTCAATCTGAATCTACATTTCCACATGCTGTATCTGAATGGCATCTACGATGCTAACGGTTACTTCTGGCCGGTAAAGCCGCCGACGCCTGAAGATCTCGACACGATTACCCATACGATCGCCAGGCGAGTTTCCCGATATCTTGAGCGGGCAGGGTACCTGTATCGGGATGCAGAGACCGAGTATCTGGACCTTGTACCTGAAGAAGATGCCATGCACGGGATCATTGGTGCTTCGATTACCTACAGGCTGGCCTTTGGGCCGAATCAGGGCAAGAAAGCCCTGACCTTACAGGCTGTACCAGCCAGCGACAATAGCGCGAAGTCGAGTGAACTGGTCAGCAAACAGGCCGGTTTTTCATTACATGCAGGCGTAGCCTGTAAGTCCCATCAGCGGAAGAAGCTTGAACGTTTATGCCGGTACATCACGCGGCCTGCCATCGCTGAACAAAGGTTGTCGCTGGCCAGCAACGGCAATGTGATGCGGAACGCCGCCCGTTCGCATTAAAAACGCCTTACGATGATGGTACCTCACACGTCGTCCTCAGCCCCATGGAGTTTATGGGCCGCTTGGCAGCACTGGTTCCCAAACCGAGGGTGAACCTCACAAGGTTTCACGGGGTTTTCTCGCCCCGGAGTAAGTTGAGATCGCATGTGGTACCAGGAAAGCCGGAAGAAGAATCGGAGCAGGTTTCGCAATCGGGCAAGAACAAAGCCTATTCGATGACATGGGCGCAGAGATTGAAGCGGGTCTTCGCCATAGAAATAGAGAAGTGTGAGAAATGTGGTGGCAGCGTAAAGATCATAGCCAGCATTGAAGACCCAGACGTTATCGAAAAAATATTGAAGCATATGGGGCTGGATGAGGCGTCACAGGCGAGGAATCGTTCACCGCCGGAGCGGCTGTTCCCACATTCGACCCAACTATTTTGACCTCAGCGAACGTTGATGAGATCTGACTCGACCTGATCTCGAGGAATCCGATAAATACAGGCTTGAGAGCGATGATCGAGACTTGATTGAGCCCCGTGTTTTCGTGAGATCCGGGCTAAATGGAGTAACTTTGGAGAAAACGTACTGGATGACAAATAGGAAAATATGGTTAATTCTTACTATCCCCTCCTGCCAGCATCGTGAGCTTGTGTTGATCAAGCTCCTGAGCGAGCCAGCGCAATGATTCGAGGATCGTGGAATGAATCACTCCGGCGTGTATTGCGTTGTTGGCGATCAATTCCGGTGCCGATGGCGAACTCAGGGAGAATGGCTATTACCAGACTGTGAGCACTGCCAAACCGAACTGAGATTTTTTCCAGATGCCCCGATCGGGTGTAGAGAGACCTCAGTAGGATGATGTCAGGCAGACAGCCTTTCAAAATCTAGCCTTTTCAGTTTATTCAATCTTGCAGCCTTCTCAGCATGGTACAGATCATAATGCGTCTGCATGTTTAACCAGCTCTGAGCGGAGCCACCAAGCACCTTTGATAAGCGAATGGCCATTTCAGGGCTGAGGTTACTCTGTCCGTTTACTAGCCTATTGAAAGTCGGACGCGCGACTCCGAGCCTTCTGGCTATTTCACTGCGAGAAATCTTATCTGAATAAGGGTCCAAGTAAACCGATTGTATGAATTCACCTGGGTGCGGCGGATTGTGTTGCCTCATTAGTGATAATCCTCGTAATTGACGACAAATGCGTCACCATCTTCAAATCTAAAGGTGACTCTCCAGTTGCCGCTGACTTTGATTGACCATATGCCGACCTTCTGACCTTTCATCTGATGCAAGTTCCAATGCTCAACGCTGCAATCGAGATCGACGATATGGATAGGGAATTTTCTACGGGTTCCGGCGGACTTTCAACTAAGATGGACCAAAACAAACCCAAGAGGCCATCGGCATAAAGGAGAAAACAATGGCTGATTACGATGTGATTGTGGTTGGTGGAGGCGGCGCCGGTATGGCTGCCGCGATTGAAGCAGCTGATTCGAATGTCAGTGTGGCACTGATCGAGGCAGACGAAAAACTCGGTGGCTCAACGGCACTGTCGGGCGGTGTCTACTATGCCGCAGACACCAGTGTGCAGAAAGAAAGAAGTGTCGTTGATTCGGTAGACGCCATGTTCGAGTACTACATGACGCTGAATCAGTATCGGGTTGATGCGTCGCTTGCTCGCACATTGTGCGAAAACGCAGGCGCGGGTCTTGAATGGCTGATTGAAATGGGTGTTAATTTTCCGGCCGACAAACTCTACAGCTCCGGTGTTGAAAGTGTACCACGCGGTCATTCTGCGGCTGGCATGGGTGCTGAGATCGCCGAAGTACTGGACCGTGAGGTTAGTAAGCGCGATATAGATGTCGTCCTCATGTCCCGGCTAACAGCCCTGGTTGTTGACCCGGAAACTGGCAGGGTGTCCGGAGTACGGATTGGCGATGACGTCATTACAGCAGGTGCTGTGGTCCTAGCTACCGGTGGGTTCGGGGCCAATCCCTATTTGCTTAATAAGTACTACCCGGATGCAGCATCGCAGGCTGACAAAGCGTGGTATATCGGTAGTGAACATTGTGTCGGTGACGGTCTCACGCTAGGTGAATCGGCCGGAGCCGATATCGTCGGCTTCAATCGTGGCTTGCTGCTGACAACACCTAACTTCAAGAAAGAATTGGAAGTGTTTGTCCCAGGCTGGTTGGTATACGTCAACCGTGAAGGTCGACGTTTCATCAACGAAATGGCGGAATATGCGGTGATGTCTGGCGTGATCAAGGCTCAAACCGGTGGTTCCTGCTTCGCGATCTTTGATGACGAATCGCGGAAATCAGCGAAGCCGAACAAGCAATACGAAGATGCCTTCGCTGCCGGTGTTATTTCCCTTAACTGGGTTGCAGAAGAAATCGAGACACAGCTTAAAACCGGCAAGGTGATACAGGGGGCTACTCTGTTTGAACTGGAGCAAAGATGCGGCGTCCGACCAGGATCCCTGAGCGCCACACTGACGCGATACAACGAAGATATCGAAGACGGACAGGACAGTATGTTCTTCAAAGACCATACGGAGATGAAACCGGTAAATAAGCCTCCCTTCTACGCAGTTGAGATTTTTCCTGCCATCGTTTGTCTTACATCCACTGGCTTGCGAATCAATAGGCAAACTCAGGTCCTGGACACACGTGATGATGTGATTCGTGGGCTTTATGCAGCAGGCGAGACAACCGGTGACGTGCTCGGTGAACGCTACATCGGCGGTGGTAATTCCATAGCCAATGCCATCGTGTTTGGGCGTATCGCCGGGCAGCAGGCAGCGCAGGAAGCAGGGCGTAACAATTGAAAACAGAAAAAGGAAAAGGGAGAAGACCATGAACAAATACATCATGGCGGTATACAGCAACGCAGTTGCAGGTAGGGATGACGACTATAACAAATGGTACAACGACATTCACCTTGGTGAAGTCTTGCAACTTCCAGGGTTTGTAGCCGCACAACGTTTCGCAGTTACCGGTGAGCCGGTGAGCGGAAAAGCCCCCGCACACAATTATCTGGCCATCTATGAAATGGAAGCGAATGATCCACAGGCGTGTCTCGACACGCTAAGCAAAGCCGTTGCTAGCGGTAAGTTGAACGTCAGCGACGCGATCAACTCTGAAGATGTTGCGGCCCATCTCTATGGTCCAATCAGCGAACGCCTCACGGAGTAGTAGAGATGGATACCATTGACACTACTACTGCGACTCGCACAGCGTGCGATAGGCGGCTGCGGTGAGCAGTTGCTCCAGGTCTTCCGGCCGTACGTTCTCGAGTTCAAAGAACCAGCCTTTGTCATATGGGGATTCGTTTACCAGTTCGGGGTCACCATCGAGTTGTTCATTGGTGGCCCGTACTTTGCCTGATACCGGAGAAAACACGTCTGAAACAGCTTTCAACGATTCGACCACTGCCGCTACTTCGTCAGCCTTGAGCAATCTGTCTATATCGGGTAACTCCACGAATACGACATCGCCAAGCGCGGCCTGTGCAACGTCAGTTATTCCTACCCTGGCAAAACCCTGATCATCGAGTTTTACCCACTGATGCGTCGCAATATACCGAACGTCTTCTGGATAATCAGACATGGCTCAATCCATCTCCCTATAGAAACCCATCTGTGCGGTTGCGACATCCACAGCATCGCTCATCACCATCTTATCGGTACCCGCCTTTGACCCAAAGTCAGCCAGCGTAGCGTTGAGATCGTCGGTGTCAATATCGTAAACGCAAATGTACTTGTGACTCACCGCGCCCATCTGTGAATCTGCCTGCACATATCGTTTTGCACCGACAAACCCCAATACATTCAGGACATCGGGTATGTGCTGATTGTCGTACCAGGTGTTAAATTCATTTTCCTTGTCGCCGACTGCATTCGTCATAGCGAGTAACTTGTATTTCATTCATGGGTACTGCCAAGTTAACTGCCATTCAACGATAATCCCACGATGACAATATCAAATATGTATAAACGGTATCGATTCCCAGCAGAAATTATCCAATATGCAGTGTGGTTGTATTTTAGATTCAATCTCAGTCATCGCGATATCGAAGATTTGTTGGCCCAACGCGGAATTATTGTCACACGCGAATCAATAAGGTTGTGGTGCAATAAGTTTGGATCTAAATATGCAGCCAGGTTGCGGAAAAAACACCAAGGATATGGTGATACGTTTTTCATCGATGAGGTGTTTATCAAAATTGAGGGCAAGCAACGTTATCTTTGGCGAGCCGTAGATCAAGATGGTGAAGTTGTTGATGTATTCCTTCAAAATAGGCGAGATGCTAAGGCTGCAAAGAGGTTCTTCGGTAGACTGTTAAAGAAACACAAAGGCGAACCACGGGAAATTGTGACGGACAAATTGAGAAGTTATGGGGTGGCACATCGCGAGTTGATTCCTGAGACAGTTCACAATATGGAGAAGTACGCCAACAATCGCGCTGAGTTGTCGCATCAACCAACTAGGGTGAGGGAACGGGTCATGCGTAAATTCAAATCGATGAAACAAGCTCAGCTTTTCTTGAATACCCATGCTGTTGTGTATAATTTATTCAATCTAGGCCGTCATTTGGTGACTGCTGAAACCTATCGCTACTTTAGATTGCGGTCCTTTGCGTTATGGAAAAGTGCAGTGATGGTTTAGAAGGGACTCCGAGGGGTTTTATTGGCTTCGAGAAGTTAACTTGGCAGTACCAGAAATCTTCATCGGGGGCCTATATTCGTCCTCAGGGTAGCTGGATGAAGAAGCGCTGAATGTCGACGCTATAGCGGGTACAAAAGCGCGTACAAAAAGGAGCACGAAAAAAAGGCACAAAAAAAGGGTTCAGCAAGCTGAACCCTTTTTTTTGGTGGGCCGTCCGCGACTCGAACGCGGGACCAATTGGTTAAAAGCCAACTGCTCTACCGACTGAGCTAACGGCCCGAAAGGAAAGGCGGCTATCATACCGATTCCCGCCCAAAGTTCAAGGAACTCAGGCTTGATTTAGATTAGCCATCACCGCGTCGACCACCTTCGCGCTCAGGTCGCAACCGGTTAGCTCGTCAATGGTGGTAATTCCGCCTGGATTGATCACATTAACCTCTATCAGCCAGGGATAAACAAGGTCTACTCCGGCAAACCAGGCGCCCTTCGAGAGCACCTGGCGAGCCAATTTGGTGCAATAGGCGCTTTCCGCGTCCGAGAGGTCACAGGGCTCGGTTTTAGCACCGGCAGTGATATTGGTGCGGTGATCTCCCTGGGGGCGACGAAGGTACTGTCCGATGACCCTGCCTCCGGCAAGTAACACCCGTTTCTCGCCCTGTTCAATTTCAGGGAGGTACCTTTGGAGCATCGTATACCTGTTGTTATGCGGGCCACAGAGCTTCTTGATAAGCTCGATCAGTTTACTGTCCCCTGCATGAGTCAGGTAGACGTCTCGGCCAAGGCTTCCTGCGGGCGGTTTTACAATCCATTTTCCTTTATTACCCTGAACAATGCTGATCAGCTCTTCAGCGGAGGTGGATGCGTAGGTTTCCGGGCTTGGGAACTGGTCCCCCTGGCTGGCAAGATAATACTTGCTCTTAAGATGCATGATGGCTTCAAGGGAGTTAATGATCTTGCATCTTTCGGGCAGACAATAGAGCAATTGGTACTTATCAAGGAAGTTTTCGCGATCACCCAGGCCAAGAATCCAGACAAGGTCGTGATCGATTTTACATTCCCTCGGCAATGGGAACGGTGAGCCTGGCTTCAGGTGTGAGGCCCAGGGGAAGGCATCAGCCACAATCTGGCCCGCAAGCAACCTTATGGAATCGATAAACAGAATATCGAGACTATGGCCTGACTTATCCAGTTCACGGGCAAACCTGAGATAATTGCCATCCTCCAGTGTCGGTGTCTCCTGTACGAGTAGTGCGATGCGTGCCATGGAATGTAAGTTATGCGGTTCTGTATAAGGCAGCGGTGACTTTACCGGCTTTGGCTACGCTATAATAGATCCCTCATTTATCTCTGGTAACGACAAGACTGATGTCCAACATTGCGTTCGACGTACCACTTCATCAAAGTCACCTGCTGAGTGACAGCGAGGTTGGTGCTTACAAGGACCGAATCAAAACGCTGCTCAAACGTGAAAACGCTGCCATCGTGGCTCATTACTATACCGACGATGCAATCCAGGAACTGGCGGAAGAAACCGGAGGGTGTGTCTCAGACTCACTTGAAATGGCGCGGTTTGGTGCGGAGTGTGACGCCGATACGCTGATCGTAGCCGGCGTGAAGTTCATGGGCGAGACCGCCAAGATTCTTTCTCCGGAAAAAAGGGTCTTGATGCCGACGCTGGAGGCGACCTGTTCGCTTGACCTGGGTTGTCCCATTGATGAGTTTTCTGCTTTCTGCGATGACCACCCTGACCATACTGTTGTCGTTTATGCGAATACTTCGGCTGCCGTGAAAGCGCGCGCAGACTGGGTGGTGACGTCCAGTATTGCACTTGAGGTTGTCGAGCATCTGATGGACGAGGGCAAACCGATTATTTGGGCGCCGGACAGGTTTCTTGGCTCGTATATCAATAAAGAGACCGGTGCAGATATGGTGCTATGGAACGGTAGCTGTATTGTGCATGAAGAGTTCAAGGCCAAAGGCCTTCAGGACCTGATGCATGTCTATCCAGATGCCGCGGTACTAGTGCACCCGGAATCGCCACCTCCTGTGATCGACCTCGCCGATGTGGTGGGTTCGACGTCACAAATCATTCGCGCTTCGCAGGAACTGCCGAACAAGACGTTTATTGTCGCAACGGACAAGGGTATTTTTCACAAGATGCGGATGCTCGCACCCGATAAAATTTTTATTGAAGCGCCAACCGCAGGCAGTGGTGCAACCTGTCGGAGCTGCGCACATTGTCCCTGGATGGGCATGAATGTTCTGGAGAACCTTGAGTCATCTCTGAACGATGGGACCAACGAAGTGTTGATTGATGAAAAGCTCAGACAGAAAGCGCTGGTGCCACTTCAGCGTATGGTCGACTTTCAGGCCAGTGGGGAAATCCGCATAAGAAGTTGAAATACAGCCGGCGGTCGCGTTACGTGGATTCTCTGTTACAGGCCAGAAGGTGACGCTAGGTAGTACTGGCATTGACGGGTTTACCCCCCGTCTTTCATTAACCAGATATCCTCCAGTCTTTGTTTGATGCGTGCAGTTTGCTGGAAGTTATGCCTTACCAGGGGTAATGCGTAACCCAGCTGTTTGATTGCCTGATCGTAATTGCCATTGAGCACGAAAAACTCTGCGCGGGACTCGTGCACCCCGGGTATATTGTTGGCAAGCCCATAGGCTTCGGCCAGCAGGTACCAGACATATTCATCGTTAGGTCGTTTTATGCTTAGAGGTATCAACACTTCCAGTGCCGCATGGGGTTTACGTGCGGCGAGAAATGTTTGCGCGTAGGTGGCCGATAACGGGTAGTTATTGGGCGACACGTCCAAAGCTTCCTTCAAAAGGTCGAGCGCAATTTCCGGTTGCTGCGCCCTGGTGTAAATCTCAGCCTCGGCTATTCGAAAGGGGATGTTCAGTGGGTGCTGGTCACGAAGTTCCCGGATATTGGCGCGGGCTTTATCGAACGCTAATGAGTCTGTGAGCGAGATGACAAGGCCATACTGGTTTGCTGTTTTCTCTATGGCATTAGTGCTTCCCTCAAAATCGGCCTGGAAACGCGCCACTTCCTGCTGCAGATTCCCGCTGGTGACGGCGCGCGCGCGGACGCGCATCAGTTGATAATCCAGGGAGGCGGGGAATTGCTTTTTGGGGTAATTCTGGGTCTGGTTATACGAATCAGCAACCCGGTCATTGGTGACGGGGTGGGTTCGCAGGAACTCCGGGATATTGTTGCCCGTGCTGTAGCGGCTGGCCCGCTGCAATCGCTCAAACATATAGGCCATTGCTCGCGGATCCATACCTGCGTTATCCAGCGTATAGATACCAATCCTGTCAGCTTCTGCTTCCCGCTCACGGGAATACTTGAGGGACTGGTTCTGCGCCAACCCGCGGCTTCCCGTCATCGCAGCAAGCGCAGCATCGCCGCCCGTGGTTGCTGCAAGAACGACGGCGGCCAGTAGACCGGCAATGTTAATGGCGGCACCTTTCTTGCCCTCTGCTACCCGTCTTGCAAAATGGCGCTGGCTGAGGTGAGCCAGCTCGTGGGAGAGGATCGCTGACATTTCATGCTCAGTTTCCGCGTAGCGGAACAGGCCGTCGTGAACACCGACGATGCCGCCGGGCGCCGCGAAAGCGTTCAGCGACCCATTCCTGATAATCACCAGGTCTAATCGACGATCCTTAAGCTGGCTGTATGAGGCGAGGCGATAGATTAAATGTTCAAGAAAGTCCTGAAGAATGGGGTCGTCCAGTGTTGGGGCCTGGGCCCTGATCGAGCGTAAAAATTGCTGTCCGAGCCGGTGTTCCTGCTCGAGTGAAATGATACCTGAGGTGCTGTCCCCGAACGACGGCAGGTCCTGGTTGGCTGACAGGGTCAGGCACCAGAGAACGCTAATCAGGAAGAGGGGAAGGCGAATCATTTTTAGTTTCTGGGCCAGGTTTGGGTTCAGGTTGGGTCTTGCCAGCGTATTTGGACAGATTATCTCACTTTAGGTTCAGATCTTCGCCTATACAGGATCAAGCTTGGTGGAGTTTCCGCTATAATCTCTTCCATGAATATTGATCAAAAGCTGGACGCCTGTGGATTGACCTGTCCATTGCCGTTACTGAAAGCAAAACAGGCACTAAACCGTCTTGATAGCGGGCTGGTGCTGGAGGTTGTCTGCACGGACCCGGGCTCAGTCCGGGACTTTGAAGTCTTTGCGAAACAAAGTGGCAATGAGTTGTTGCGACAGGAAGAGGCTGGTGGCCGATATACCCACTGGCTGAAGAAAGCGTGAGTTAATCGCTGAAACCATCGAGCTTGTGAAGCTATTCGTGCGCCAGTAACATGGGCCACTTTTCCTAAAGGCCACCACCATGATCACCGGAAGTATCGTTGCCCTGGTCACCCCCATGCACGTAGATGGTGAGATTGACTGGGCGAAACTTGGTGATCTGCTCGAGTGGCATATCGAACAGGGAACACGTGCGATAGTGCCGGTGGGCACTACCGGTGAGTCTGCAACCGTGACGGTCGATGAACATTGCCAGATCGTTAAGTTCACCGTCGATACGGTTGGCGGGCGAATTCCCGTCATTGCGGGTACCGGCGGTAATTCCACAGCGGAAGCTATCGAATTGACGTCTTCAGCCAAGGCGTTAGGTGCTGATGCCTGCCTTCTGGTGACACCTTATTACAACAAACCCACCCAGGAAGGTCTGTTCCTTCACTATAAAGCCATTGCGCAGGCAGTTGACCTGCCGCAGTTTCTTTATAATGTGCCTGGTCGAACGGCTTGTGACCTGCTGCCTGAAACGGTTGCTCGCCTTGCCGAACTTCCTCAAGTCATCGGCATTAAGGAAGCAACCGGTGATCTTAAGCGTGGGCAGCAAATTCGCGAACTGTGTGACCTTCCAATTTACTCAGGAGACGATGCAACGTCCTGTGACCTGATGCTGGAAGGTGCCAAAGGTACGATCAGCGTGACGGCGAATATCGCACCGGCAAAACTGTCTGCCATGGCGCAGGCCGCGATAGACGGCGATGCAGAAACGGCGAAAGCAATTGACGAAGAGTTGCAGGGCCTGCACGCGAAATTATTTCTTGAATCGAATCCTATTCCGGTGAAATGGGCACTGGCTCAAATGGGCAGAATAGAAGAAGGCATCAGGTTACCGATGACACCATTTTCGGAAAAATATCATGATGAACTACGTGCAGCGATGCACCTTGCAGGGGTAATTAATTGATCGTTCGTGGATTGTTGGTCTGTGGCGTATTGCTACTCGGTGGTTGCGGCTGGTTTGGCTGGTTTGGCAAGAGTGATAAACAGCTGGCGCTTGAGACTGGCTCCAGTGAACCCACAGAAATACCCGTGGGTCTGGACAAGCCTGTATTTATTGACCAGATGCCAATTCCCCAGGCGGTCGATTATCGGGGTCTCGCCGGCAAGGAGGTTGAACTGCAACTTCCTGATGCGCTGAGCACGACTTTCGGTGTTGAGCAGATTGTTATCCGGAAACTCGGTGAGTCCAGGTGGGTGTTCCTCGACCTCCCTACCGCGACGATATGGCCCCAGGTGGTACTTTTCTGGGAAGAAAACCATTTGCCGGTAGCGCAGCTGGATCCAAGAAACGGCACGCTGGAAACAGAATGGATCATTGGTACCAGCGGTAATCCTGATGAGATTTACGATAGTCTGACCAGTGGCTCAGCCTGGGGTGAGCGCTCCATGGCCCAGCAGTACAAGTTTTTTGTGCGCGTTGAACCCGGTGTCAGAGACGCGAGCACTGAACTTTATATCGAGCAGGCAGAGCGTCAGCTCGGTGGATTTGATCCCGATGATCGAACCGAGTGGGACGGCAAATCAGATAACCCTGAACTTGAAGGAAAGATGCTGACGACACTGGCTTACTACCTGGGTGACCGGGTAGCGCAGGGGCCGAGTGTGTCACTGTTGGCTGCTGGCCTTCAGGAAAGCAAGGCGTCCCTGGTGGCGGAACCTGGCGGGATGGTTCTTAAGTACAAACTCGACTTCAACAGGGCCTGGGCAACGGTTGGCGCAGCGCTGGAAGATGCCCGAATCACTGTAGATGACATGGACCGTACTGCCGCTGTTTATTACGTCTACTACAACTCGCGGCATGATCCTGATCCAGGTTTCTTTTCAAGGGTTTTTGGTCGAGGCGGCGGAGGTGAAGAAGACAATAATCCCGCGCACAGCTTCACGGTTCAGCTGGAACAGGAAAGTGAGGAAGTCAGGGTGACCGTTGAGGTTGCCAGTGAGCTCGCGGCATCGGATACCGACAGTCTGATCCTGAAAGAGCGGTTGCTAAAACTGATCAAGGAATATTCCACCTAGTGCGGAAGGACCATAACCCATGCCAGTGAGATTCGCTTCCCTGGGAAGCGGCAGCAAGGGTAACGGGACCTTGATCGATAACGGCAGTACCTGCGTGGTCATCGACCTTGGCTTCACCATCAAGGAAACTGTTCGAAGACTTTCACGCCTGGGTTTGACGCCACAGGACGTCGACGCCATTCTGGTGACTCACGAGCACGCGGACCATATCCATGGTGTTGCCGGTTTTGCGAGAAAATTTGGCACACCGGTTTACCTGACGCCGGGTACTTACCATTACAAAAAAATGGGTGAGTTGCCGGTTTTAAACAAGATCAATTGCCACAGTCCCTTTCAGGTTGGCTCGCTCAGCATCACGCCGGTAGCAGTTCCCCATGATGCTAAAGAGCCGTGTCAGTTCCTTGTGACGTCAGAAAACTTAACGGTTGGAATCCTGACTGACCTGGGTCACATCACACCGCACGTTAAAGACACGTATCGTGAATGCGATGCGCTGTTGCTCGAATGCAACCACGATGTGACGATGCTGCAGGAGGGACCTTACCCTTATCCACTCAAGCAGCGGGTGGGCGGTGACTATGGGCACCTGAACAATAGTCAGGCGGCAGGGTTGCTGGATACCATCAATCTCGAACGCCTGCGTCACCTGGTTATTTCTCATATCTCGGGCAAAAACAATCTCCCTAATCTGGCGCAGGATGCCGTACAGCCCCTGTTATCCGGGTGGGCTGGATCGCTGGTGGTTGCCAGCCAGGAGGAAGGTTTCGACTGGATCTCCCTGAACTAATCCTGAAAAAAAGCTTGAATGCTGTCTTTTCATACAGTACTGTACAAATCAACAGTATAGCTGGACGTGCATACAGTTAGTAGCTGGCAACCAGTCGGTCGCGACTTCGCACACCAGACAGGCCATTTGAGGAGATTGTAATGAGAGTAAGACATATCAGGTCACTGGATATCTGGCTGATGAGTAAGGGTAATCGCGTGCTTTATCGCGGCAAGGAGAACCCCTGGCTCTCGACGAAAATAATGCAGAGCGCGCTACGTCGTGAAGGTGTTCGAATCGGGGCGTAACATCTTAAAAATATTCACCTTTCTTAACCTGAATCCCGTCTTCTGTTAGGCTAGCCGTTTTTCGGAGAAGCACCGGTGAATACCGACGCGTATACAGTCGAAATCAACGCCCAGAACTTTCAAGCTGAGGTTGCTGAAAAGTCCCAGCAGGTTCCTGTAGTACTGGAGTTCTATGCAGAAGGTGCAGAGCAGTGCGTACCTACTTCTGCACTGCTCCAGAAACTGGTCGTCGAGTACCAGGGTAAGTTTTCCCTGGCACGCGTTGATATCCAGCAAAACCAGCAGCTTGTTCAGCAGTTACAGGTTCGCGCACTTCCCAGTATCAAGATGATCTTCCAGGGCCAGATGGCAGGCGACATAGAAGGCCCCGCCGAAGAACAACAGCTTCGAGATGCGTTGGATCAGTTAACCATGAGCCCCATGGACCGCGTTCGCGAACAAATCGATTTTCTGCTTGAACAGGGTGATCGTGGACAAGCGATCGAGATGTTGCGGCAGGTTATCGCTGAAGAACCTGCAAATTTTGGGTTGCATGTGGAACTCTGCGATCTTCTGATTATGGAAGGCCAGATAGATGACGCACGCAGGATGTTGGCAGGTATTCCGGCTGATGCAGAGGGTATTGATAAACCCAAAAGCCGTCTCGAGTTTATAGAGCTTGCCGGTGACCTGGGAACACGCGATGAGCAGCGTGCAAAAGCAGAAGCAAACCGGGCAGACCTCCAGGCAACGTTCGATTATGCGATTAAGCTGATTGTAGATGATGAGGTTGAAACCGGGCTGGAAGAGCTTCTTGCCATTCTCCAGACGGATAAAACCTGGGGTGAAGAGAAAGCACGGCTTACCATGATTAAGGTGTTCAATATGCTGGGTAAAGGCAATGAACTCGCCACCAGCTACAGACGGAAAATGTTTACATACTTGCATTAAGTTGGCCCCGCCAACTTAATGCTGGGGTCGGTGGTTCAAGTCCACCCGTAGCTACCATCCTAGACATGCCAGTGAAGATACTTTTGTATTCGTGGCAAAACACGCTTTATGATGCCTATTCTCGAAGTCATCAAAAATTTCATCGTCACGCTAGCGACGAGTCTGGCAACAGCATTGCTTCACAGCCGGTTCCAGCCATTACGTTATCAACCCTGCGGCGATCCACCTCGCTCAATAACTCATACTGCGCTCTGGTCCAGGTGAGGCACTTGGCCTGATAGGGAAACGTTTGCTGTTGCCAGCGGCCACCATCAATTTCGGTCTCCCAACTTGTCTCGCCGGCGGCTAACGCGCGTGCATTAGCCAGCTGGGCTGGCACATAGACACGGCCGACTTCCTTTAACAGTGCCGTTAGGCCGTCCTGCGAATCCTCAATATTCATCCAGTCGTCTTCAGTTGGGTCGAGGCCGCAGAGGTCTTCCGTCTTATCGACCCAGGCGACGGTTCGCGGCGAAACGGTGTGTGCTATCGCTCTGGAGGTCGGATCGAATCCGATCAACTGGGTTAATTGACCGTGTAACGCAAAGTCTCCCGCACCGGGACGCCTGCCCAGGGTATGGGGCTGTGCAGCAAGTAGATCGTCCATTGCACTGAGAAACCTGCGGTAGCTTGCATCAATTACAGCCGCGGTTGAGGGATTAGAACCGACGACGTGCAGCCGGCTTACCTGCCGTTCATGCATGCCGCGCTTCATCTGCCCATGAGCCAAAGCACTGACGATACAGACAGTTCCAGTGAGAACCGAGCAGCGCAAAGGCGACGACCTGGTAAGCCAGCAATCCGAAGGCGGCCCCCAGGTTTTCGCTGCATGACGGACGGTCCGACGCATCGGTCGCGTGTAAATCTCATCAGCGCAAGAAGCTTGAGCGTCCGGGCGGCGTTCCGCTGTGTCGATATATCACTCGGCCCGTCATTGCAGAGAGAAGATTGTCTTTGGCCAATAACGGCAATGTCGTCATCGCCTTGAAGACGCCGTACGACGACGGAACTTCACATGTCGTCCGGAGGCGGCCCCACTCCGCCCAATGGAATTCATGGGGCGCTTGGCGGCACTGGTACCCAGACCGCGTGTGAACCTAACTCGCTTTCACGGGGTGTTCTCTCGGGACGGCCTTCCGCCCAACAGCAAACTGCGTGAATACGTCGTTCCACAAAAACCTATAGAAGAACAGGAAAACCCGAAACCGAAGGCCTACTCGAGACCGGGCCGCGTTCGGATGGGCCCAGCGTCTCAAGCGCGTTTTTGCCATTGATATAGAGAAGTGTGAGAAGTGTGGCGGATCCGCTGGTGCGCCAGCCCGGTCGTATCATTGCATCGATTGAAGAGCGAGACGTCGCACCGCCCTGATGTCATCCAGAAGATCCTGAAGCACCTGGGACTTGATCGGCCTGACTGGGCGTCCCCGAGAGATCCATTGATCCGCTCACCGCCAGCAGACCTGTTCGACCAACAAACGACGCTATTTAAGAATTCCAGTACATCGACGACACATCGGTGGGGGTCGCGATCGGCCGGTGTCTGGAATCGGAGGCCGATTTGCCAAGTTTTCAATCATTGAGCCAAAATTTTCGATCACACAACACATGTTCAGGTCGGCTAACGGAGACGGCAGCTAACTGGCTGGATCCAGGATGCTTTTCTCAGGGTGGGAAAAGCGTGGTTATTCTTCCTAACCACCCACCCAAGGATGACCATACTTTTCTGAATGTGGAAATAGGGTGTTTATTCGTGCTAACCGCTGACCCCCAACCGCCTTTCAGGAAGCCACTTCAGCCAGGATGTCTGGATGAGTCTGTGCGATCTTTAGGAGTGTCTTGGCTGCGCCGCGCGGAGAGCGTCTTCCTTGTTCCCAGTCTTGAACTGCGTCAATAGAAACATTGAGGAGTTCCGCGAACTGACGTTGGGTCAGGTTTGCAGATTTTCTGGCAGAAATCGCCAGGAGTTGCTCTTCTGAGTAAACCCGCCCCTTCTTGCCTTTTTTCATTTGCTGGACTGCTTTGAGCAGTTCAGCACCTTCGTTGCTCATTTTGGATTTGTTAGCCACGCTCAATCGCCTCCTTGATTAATTTGAGCTCATGTCCAGGGATGGTGGATCTTTCGTTCTTCGCATATAGGGTGAGGAGCCAGACTTCTTCCTCTTCGAGCATGTTGTAGTAAATCACTCGCACACCACCACTTTTACCGGCACCAGATCGAGCCCACCTAACCTTCCGGACTCCGCCAGAACCTCGAACCACAGAACCCGCGGTTGGGTTTCTGGAGATGAAAACTGCAAATTCTTCTCTTTCGCTGTCTGATAGAAGTGCTTCAGCTTTTCTGGAATAGACCGGCGTTTCGATTACGGTGAACACTGATTGAGTGTACGGCAATGCCGCACCTCAAGCAACAGATCTGTAGTGGAAATTTGTGCCCGTGCCGTGCCCAATTGACTTTAATTGACGCAAAATGCGGTCATAAACGGAATGTGTTCAGGCTCTGTGAATCAATTGGTTACAGATAACGGAAGATGGGGTTGATTAAAGTCAATCTCTGTTTTTGCATTCATCTTGCGGGACGGTGTCTATAATTAACACCAACCTACGACGTGACGAACCTTCAACGTCACCCCCGTGACTCTCCGATCACCCCCAATCTTCAGATCCACCAATAGGCAAACCCCGATTACCCCCGATACTCGGCTTCAGGAGGTCTTACTTCCTGATGTTCCCCAATCCAGGACCCACCAATCCAGGACCCACTAATCCCAGGACCCACCAAACCTGTAAACCCATACAGTCTCTGCTAAACTTTCAGGGGTCAGTTCTTGAAACAAGGCATGTGTTAAATGACGCCGGAACTCGCTGCGGCTTTCCTGACAGGCTGTTTTCTTTCAGCCATATTCACGTATTTTCTGGTCTCTCGATTTGAGAAAGCATCCGCGTTGAAAAAAGCAGAGGCCACAGGCAGCCAGCTTGCTCTCAGTCAGGGAGAATTGACCGACCTTCAGATCCTGAATGCCGCCTTACACGAGCGACTTGAAGCCAGGGAAGCCAGGATTGGCGAGCTTGGACTGCAGATCTCGAATTTGAGTGGAACGCTTGAGCATGAACGAATAAGCCTGATTTCAACACGAGAACAAATCTCACGCCTCGAAACGACCCTCACCGAACAACAGCACCAGGCGGAAGAAAAACTTACCCTGCTGAAAGAAGCGAAAGAATCCCTTCATGACGGGTTCAGGAATCTGGCTAACGAGATTTTTGAATCGAAGCAGAAAGAATTCAAGGTCCAGAGCAAAGAACAGCTCAGCGGTGTGCTCGATCCATTGCATGAAAGGATAAAGTCGTTCGAAAAGCGCGTTGAGGAGACCTACAGTAATGAAGCCAAAGAGCGTTTCTCACTCGTCAGGGAAGTGAAGAATCTGCAGGAGCTTAACAGCAGGATTGCCCAGGATGCGGTCAATTTAACCAATGCCCTGAAAGGCGAGAACAAGACCCAGGGGATTTGGGGTGAAATGGTGCTCGAGAAAGTACTGGAAAATTCCGGCCTGGTGAAAGGCCGGGAGTACGAAATCCAGGTGGCGCTCAAAACTGATGACGGTAAGAAATACCAGCCTGATGCCATCGTGCGTCTTCCAGAGGGCAAAGACGTAGTGGTGGATTCCAAGGTCTCACTGACCGCTTATGAACGTTACTGCTCAGCGGAAGATGACGTTGAAAGAAAAGAAGCGGTGAAAGCGCACACACTATCGATCAGGTCCCACATCAAAGATCTGGCGGCCAAGGACTACCAGAACCTTGAAGGGATCCGGACGCTGGATTATGTCCTGTTGTTTGTGCCCATCGAGTCGGCTTTTTCGCTGGCAACCCAGGAAGATACGACGCTTTATTCCGATGCGCTTTCGAGGCATATCGCCATCGTGACACCCTCGACCTTGTTGGCGACACTCCGTACGATTCAGAACATGTGGCGAGTCGACCAACAGAACAGGAACGCGGAAGAAATCGCAGACAGGGCCGGCAAGCTGTATGACAAGTTCGTCAGCTTTGTTGCAGACCTCGAACTGATCGGCAGCAGGCTTGAATCAACTCAGGGAGCCTACCGGGACGCATACAACAAACTCGCCAGCGGCCGGGGTAATCTGGTAAAACGTGCAGAAGATATGAAATCGCTTGGCGCCAAGACCAGTAAATCGTTATCCCAGAACCTGGTGGAAATGCCGCAACGTGAAGCACCACATTCTATTTCCTCGGTCGATAGCCAGGAAATCCGTACATAACCTGACGATACCCCCGGGGAACTCTAGTGTCTGAGAAAAACAATCACGCTTACTGGCAGGCAAACCTGCGGTTGATGCTGGTATTGCTGGTCATCTGGTTTAGTGTTTCGTTTCTGGCGGGCATTATCTTTGTAGACTTCCTAAACCAGTTTCGTCTGTTTGGTTACAAACTTGGCTTCTGGTTTTCGCAGCAAGGTTCAATCTACTTCTTCGTAGGCCTGATTTTTGTCTATGCGTGGCGTATGAACGCCCTGGATAAAAAGTTTGGCGTAGAAGAGGAGTAACTGATGTCTGCCCAATTACTCACCTACCTGTTTGTCGGCGCGTCGTTCACACTCTATATCGGTATCGCCATCTGGAGCCGTTCCAGCTCTACCAAAGAGTTTTATGTAGCGGGTGGCCACGTTAGCCCTATTGCGAACGGGGCGGCGACTGCTGCAGATTGGATGTCTGCCGCTTCATTTCTTTCAATGGCGGGGATCATTGCATTTGAGGGAGCCGATGGCGCCAGGTACCTGATGGGCTGGACGGGCGGGTACGTGTTACTGGCATTGTTATTGGCACCTTACCTTAGAAAATTCTCCAAGTTCACGGTACCTGATTTTGTCGGTGATCGTTATTACTCACAGACCGCAAGGCTTGTTGCGGTGGTGTGTGTCATTTTTATCTCATTTACCTATGTTGCGGGGCAAATGAGAGGGGTTGGAATTGTCTTCAGCCGTTTTCTGGAAGTGGATATCAATACCGGTGTGGTGATCGGTATGGGCATTGTTTTTTTCTACGCGGTTCTGGGTGGCATGAAGGGCATCACCTACACACAGGTGGCTCAATACTGTGTGCTGATTTTTGCCTACCTGGTGCCGGCTATTTATATCTCGATCGCCCTGACGGGTAATCCGCTGCCAATGCTGGGTCTCGGTTCTGAGATGGCCGACGGAAGTGGTGTTTACCTGCTGGATAAGCTCGATGGCCTGACCACTGAACTGGGCATGGCCGCGTTTACGTCAGGGAACAAATCGACAATCGATATGATATTTATTACGGCTGCCTTAATGGCGGGAACAGCCGGGTTACCCCATGTGATTGTTCGATTCTTCACTGTGCCGAGGGTCAGGGATGCCCGTATTTCGGCAGGATACGCCCTGGTCTTCATCGCGCTGCTCTATACAACTGCCCCGGCGGTCGCCGCATTTGCTCGCATCAATATCATCAACAATGTGGACGGCATGGTTTATGAGGATGCTCCGTCGTGGTTTGGTAAGTGGGAAGACTCCGGGTTGATTGCCTGGCGTGACAAGAATGAGGACGGTGTGGTTCAGTATCGTGGTGGTAATGCGTTGCAACCAGCGAAACCCGCCTTCACCGGGGAGCGGGGCGCCAGTGGCGAACGTCTGCTTGGAAACAGCGACACACTCAGTGAAAACGAGTTGTACATAGACCGGGATATTATTGTGCTGGCCCATCCGGAAATTGCCCAGTTGCCTAACTGGGTGATCGCGCTGGTAGCGGCAGGAGGACTTGCTGCGGCGTTATCAACGGCGGCTGGATTACTGCTGGTCATATCCACCGCTGTATCCCATGACCTGATGAAAAAAACATTTAAACCGGAGATTACTGATCGTCAGGAACTCCTGTTTGCTCGAATTGCCGCCGCCGTCGCGATCGGTATCGCCGGCTTGTTTGGTATTTATCCGCCGGGGTTTGTTGCTGAGGTGGTGGCATTTGCCTTTGGCCTGGCCGCTGCAAGCTTTTTTCCGGTGCTGCTGCTTGGAATCTTCTCCAAGAGAATGAACAAGGAAGCAGCCATCACAGGGATGATTACGGGGCTCGTCTTCACATTTTCCTATATCGCTTATTTTAAGTTCGTTAGTCCTGCTGATAACAATCCTGATCATTGGTGGTTCGGCATTTCTCCAGAAGGCATTGGTACTCTGGGAATGTTGGCCAATTTTGCTGTGTCGTTGATTGTCTGCAGATTTACGCCGCCGCCACCGGCCGACGTACAGGCGCTGGTTGAAAATATCAGGGTGCCTTCTTAAGGCGCCCCAGGTCATTCTGCGTGACCCTTCTTGAGAAGCATCGTTGATCTTTAGCAGTGCCAGTGGTTCCATAGAATTCCATCCCAACCGTTTCACAACAAGAGGGCAAGATCATGATTGAAGCAGATGATCTGATCAGTCAATACGAGAGCGAAGGTATCAATCGCATAAAGCTTGGATTTACCGATATCGACGGTGTGTTGCGCGGCAAGTACATCAGTCTTGATAAATTCAGGAGTATTGCGGCGGGTACCGCAGGTTTTTGCGACTGCGTCCTGGGCTGGGATATGGATGACCAGTTGTATGACAACGCAAAGTACACGGGCTGGCATACTGCTTTTCCAGATGCGTCATTTCGCCTCGACCTGGCAACTGAAAGGCGACTGCAGGATGAGAATAACCTGCCATTTTTCCTGGCGGAGTTTGTCGCTGAAGATGGCAGCCTGCACCCGATATGCCCTCGTAGCAGATTGAAGCACATTCTGGGTGTTGCCGAATCAATGGGTTACCTTCCAAGACTCGCCTTCGAGTACGAGTTCTTTATTTTTAATGAGACCGCCCAGTCTGTCAGGGATAAGCACTATACGGACCTGGTTCCGTTATCTCCGGGGAATTTCGGTTATTCCGTTTTAAGAACCATGACCTTGTCTGATCTCTTTAATGAGTTTATGGATTACTGCATAGCGCATGATTTTCCCCTTGAGGGATTGCACTGTGAAACAGGTCCGGGGGTGTGGGAGGCGGCAATTACCGTAGATGATGCGCTTGCTGCCGCGGATAAGGCCGTACTGTTCAAGACTTTCACGAAAGCCTTCTTCCAGAAGAGGGGCATGATCGCGACCTTTATGGCCAAGTGGTCTATGGACTATCCTGGCCAAAGTGGTCACGTTCACCAGTCCTTGTTGTCAACCGAAGACGGCCGGAACGTTTTCTTTGATGCCGGTGAGTCTCATGCAATGAGTGACACGATGCGCCATTATGTCGGTGGGCTTCGCCGTCACATGAAGCCGCTACTCGCGGTGACCTCTCCGACAATTAACAGTTATACACGGCTTGTTAAAGGCGCCTGGGCGCCCACTGCGGCTACCTGGGGGGTGGAGAACAGAACGGCAGCCCTGCGGGTCATTGGAGGCTCTGATAAGTCGCAGAGGGTTGAGTTTCGAGTGGGATCCGCAGACGCGAACCCATACCTGGTTGCAGCAGCTAACCTGGCAGCCGGGCTTAGCGGGATATCCGAAAAGACTGACCCTGAGGAACCCGTGATCGGCAACGCCTATGAACTGCAGGATGAATTACCACAGCACTATCAACTGTGCGGCAACCTGCGAGATGCCAATCGTGAGTTTGTGAATTCAGAGGTAGCGACCAGGATGTTTGGCGATACTTTTGTGGAACACTATGCCGCTTCCCGTGATTGGGAGGTCCGCGAGTACGAGCGGGCTGTCAACGACTGGCAGCTGCGTCGATACTTTGAAATTATTTAGAGGCTATTCCGCGCGATAATGAAAATAGGAATACTTCAGGCAGACTCCGTGCTGGATCAGTTCCAACCTGTGCACGGTGATTATCCGGGCATGATTGCGGGAATCCTGGGTCAGGCAGCCAGAGAACTGAATCTGGAGGTGGCGTTCAGGAACTATGACGTCGAACACGGTATCTATCCTGATGACATTGATGAATGCGACGGTTATGTCATCACGGGTAGTAAAAAGAGTGTGTATGACAACGAGTCCTGGATAGATGCCTTGAAGGCCTATACGCGCGAATTGCACGGTGCACAGAAAAAACTGGTTGGATTGTGTTTTGGGCACCAGTTAGTTGCAGAGGCGCTGGGTGGTAAGACGCTTGCGGCAGAAGCTGGTTGGTGTGTTGGTATCCATGAGAGTGAGATTCTCGAGTCACGCTGGTTCATGGAAGACGAAGAACTGGATCTCTTTACGCTGATTGTTTCGCACAAGGACCAGGTCATTCAATTGCCGAAAGGCGCACAATTGCTGGCGTCAGCCGCGCAGTGTCCGAACAGTATGTATTGCATTGGCGATCACATATTCACCATGCAGGGTCATCCTGAGTTCACCCGGGAGTATTCAAGAGACCTGATGAAAATGCGCCAGGAAATTCTTGGTGCAGAAACATACGTCGCGGGCGTTGCCTCTCTCGACAAACCCCTGATGCGAGATATTGTTGCTCGCTGGATCATTCGCTTCATAAAAGGTAAACCTGCACCGGTTTAGTCTTTATAATCCTGCTTTTTTTGAATCACCATCGGCAGGAATCCTATGAGTTGGCAATTGCGATTTGAAAAGATAATCTCAAACAAGATTTTTGAGTTTTTCATTATCTTTATCATTATGGCGTCGGCACTAACCGTCGGTGCCAAGACCTACAACATCACTCCTTTCTGGTTATCAGTTCTGGAAGTTGCGGACATGGGTATCACCGTGATCTTTATTACCGAGATCAGCATACGGTTCCTGGCGACGCATCCACGCCGGGACTTTTTCAAGAACGGCTGGAATATTTTTGACACCCTGATCGTCACCATAAGCCTTATTCCATTGGACAACAGCGACATGGCGCTGGTAGCGAGACTTGTCCGGGTTTTTCGTGTGCTTAGGATGATCAGTATCATCCCTGAGCTGAGAATCCTGCTTAATTCACTGTTGAAAGCATTGCCCAGGCTTGGTTATGTCATGGCGTTGATGTTTATCATTTTTTATATTTACGCGGCCGCTGGCAGCCTGGTCTTTGAGGACATCAACCCCGTACTGTGGGGTGACATCAGTATCGCGATGCTCACCCTGTTCAGGGTAATGACGCTTGAGGACTGGACGGACGTGATGTACGAGACAATGGAAGTGTATCCAATGTCCTGGCTCTTCTACATTTCATTTATCTTCCTGACAGCCTTCGCCTTTCTGAACATGGTCATCGGGATTGTTGTGAATGTGCTTGAGGAGGAACACCAGAAAGAAAGGGATGAGAACCCCGATATCCTTCACCTGGAAGATGTTTTTAATGAAGTCAGGGAGCTGCGGGCGCTGATTGAAAAGCAGCAGGAGGATAAACCGGGACCATAACCACTAGCCGGGCCACAACCAGGCTGCTCCCCGAACACCAGATGAGTCACCATGGTGAGCTTTTTTGATACGCGTGCCGACATGATCTGAGAAAACGTACTTCTTGAGCCTGCCGGGCACTTCCTCATAGAGCCTTTCGATATTGGATAGGCCGCCACCAAGTACAATGGTGTCAGGGTCCAGTAGGTTGATAACGCTTGCCAGAGCGGCAGCAAGCTGTTCAAAATACCGGTCCAATACTCGCCTCGCTGTGGATTCACCGCTGACATCCAGGGCCGCGATCTCGAGGGCGGAAAGTGTTTTCCGGGTTTGTGCTTCGTAGGTCTTTGCGAGTCCTGGACCAGAGACCCAGGTTTCAATACAGTCCAGACGGCCGCAGAAACATGTCCGGCCGCGCTTTAGGTGCTCCATTTCCGGCATTGGATTGTGGCCCCACTCACCAGTGATCCCGCTCGGGCCCTGTAACAGCTTGCCATCAACCACAACTCCGCCGCCTACGCCTGTCCCGAGAATAACGCCAAACACGACCTGACTATTCATACCTGCACCATCAGAGGCCTCGGAAAGGGCAAAGCAATTGGCATCGTTAGCCAATCTGACCGCGCGACCCAGATGTTGCTCCAGATCGGTTTGAAGGTGTTTGCCATTAAGGCATGTGCTGTTGGAGTTTCGCATTGCTGGCGATAGTGGAGAAACAGACCCCGGCGTGCCAATACCGATCGGCATGTGCTTGTCGTCAGTTAACCTTTCGATGATTACCGAGATCGCTTCGAGAATACCCGGGTAGTCTTCTTGTGGCGTTGGCAGTCGCTCCCTGCGGCTTATTTCGCCGGCCCCGTCCAGGAGAACACCTTCTATTTTGGTGCCTCCCAGATCAATACCAATACGGTTGGATGACTGTTTCAAGTCCGTGTGTTTCAAGTTTCAGCACTTCACTGCTTAAAGCGCCACTATACCGCCTAACCAGCGACCCGATCACCTGGAGATTATCTCGTCGTAGTCTGCCGGATCGTTTTCAAGAATCATGTAGGCCAGGCCGTAAGCAATCAGGATAGTTGGGGCGTGAATGAACAGACCAATGACCGCCGCTAACCTTACCCAGAAGCGTGGAATATCAAGGTATCTTGCCACGCCAGAACAAACGCCACCGAGTTTCCTGTGTTCGGCATCCAGATAAATTTCGTGCCCGTCATCAAATGTGTTTTTCATTTTACTTCTTCCTGTTGTGGACGAATCGATTGTTGCTGGTAGCCTATCCATCAATAGCCTGTTAAGTAATAGAGAGGGTCCACTAGTGGTACCTGACGAAGAACAGGTTCTTGTCAGCAGATGTATCAGTGCAAAATGCTCTTTCCATCTGCTGATCGGTGATACCTGAACGAACATGATTCTCCGCAAAGATGCCAAATGAAACGACGAACGCGGTCAGCAGAATAGCTGAGATCCAGTTCATAGTAGGCCTGAAATGTTTCATGGCTGTGTTCATATTAGCTCCCCAGTGTTGTTCAACTTTCCGACAGCGAGTTCGTTGACGGATTAACGCTTGATCTACTCCTGATTTAGTTAATTCATTTTCCATGCCAACTTCCTGTTAAGGACTAAGTGCCTGAAAATAATAGAAATATTATGCTTGCAGGTCGAGCGGTGCAGGTCTCTGGATAAACAATCTTAATCAAATTTACGAAGGAATAGTGAAACTCGCCAATCGCCTCAGGCCATGGTTCATGCGTGTATACTTGCCGCCTTGTACAACAGAATATTGACGGTAGTTTGATGAATGGTGCGATGAGTCTGCTAAAGACACTGACTAACAATGGGGTTGAGGTCTGTTTTACCAATCCCGGGACGTCTGAAATGCATATGGTTGCAGCCATTGGCCAGACCGGTGGGATGCGGTCGATCCTGAGTCTGTTCGAAGGTGTTTGCACCGGTGCCGCCGATGGCTATGGGCGTATTGCAGGCAAGCCGGCGTGTACGTTGCTGCACCTTGGCCCGGGTTTGTCTAACGGTTCGGCTAATCTGCACAATGCCAGAAAAGCTAATTCGCCGGTGATCAACCTGATTGGGGATCACGCGACTTACCATAAAAAATACGATGCGCCTCTCAACTCAGACATTATTGGGCTTGCAAACCCTGTTTCCCACTGGGTTAGAAGTGTTAGCGATGCGGCCTCCTTGCCTGGTGATGCGGCTGATGCGGTGGTTGCCGCAAATATCAAACCGGGGCAGATTGCGACGTTGATTGTGCCTGCTGATTGCGCCTGGGATGAATCGGTGGATCCTGTTGCGCAAAGAGAAATGCCGTCGGCGCCTCGAGTGAATGAACACGCGATCACGAGAGCGGCTG
>Ga0222633_1000597_pt1 | contig 29839 bp, 21 predicted proteins | sample AntAcemetageno48_FD_179816 | JGI IMG/M metagenome (GOLD analysis project Ga0222633, IMG submission 179816) | Saline water microbial communities from Ace Lake, Antarctica - #48 | ecosystem: Environmental > Aquatic > Non-marine Saline and Alkaline > Saline | place: Antarctica: Ace Lake | collected...
TGGGAGATGCCACTGCTGTCACAAACCACCAACGCAAACTGCGTCACGCCGTCATCCAGAACCAGAGCACGCGCATGCAACTCATCGTGAACGTTGTTGGTAGGTATCAGACTGCCGGCACCCGCCACCGGTTTTCCCAAAAAAGGCGTAATGTTGCTCGTCGCCGCTCCGGCCTTGAATACGCGATCTGTTGCCGTCTTGTCGTCAGCACTCGCAGGCACGCCGACCACGCCACCAGCAGAGAGGATGGCAACAAGGCAAGTCAACGTTCGAACGGTCATCATTTTCATTTTCTAGTGTTCTGTTCAGGATGCATTTTTTGAAAAACGGCCCAGTAGGGGATTGCTTGGCTATCGCCAATTCTCTCTCATTGGAAAACCTTTTCGTCTATTTTCCGGTTCAGAATAGCGCTCAATCTGACAACGACATCGGCGAGCGATTTATCGTCGATGACATTGCCTGTTTCGATATCGCCTTCGCGAAGATCGTAGAGCGCTTTGTGAATCAATTCGCCGCCTTCGACTTTCCGCCACACGGTGTAGCGGAAGCCTTTGGTGCGAACGCTGTGGCCCATCGCTTCGGCCCGGGGGTATTGACTGAGGACGAACTCCTGCTCATCCAACTCGGGATCGTCGAGTAGTTTGGCAAAGCTGGTTCCCTGAAGATGTTGCGGCTTCGGCAGTCCGGCCAGATCGCAAAGAGTTGGATAGAGATCTACGAGTTCCACCAGCGAGGCGCTACGCTGTCCGGCGGCGCTCATGCCCGGGGCTTTGATCAGCAGCGGCACCCGGGTCGATAATTCAAAATTCGTCGCTTTGCCCCACATGCTCTGGTCGCCGAGATGAAAGCCGTGATCGCTGGTCAGCACGACGATGGTATTGTTCTCCATCCCGAGGTCACGCAGTCCACGCAGCACTCGACCGATCTGAGCGTCGACATAAGAAACAGAGGCGAGGTATCCGTGCACGAGTTTTTCTGTCGCCTCCGCATCGAGAGGTGTCTTTTTGGGTAAGCCGCGATACTGCGTCAGCAATTCGCGCGACCGATTGTTGTCTCCCTGAGGAGCTCCTTCGGGGAAAACCGTTGCCTTCGGCTGAGGAAGTTCATCCGGTTGATAGAGATCCCAGTATTTTTTTGGCGCGACGAAAGGAAGGTGTGGGCGAAGAAAACCCACCGCCAGAAACAGCGGAGCCTTTTGATCGCGGGTGCGCTCCAGTGCGTCGATGGCAAGATCGGCGATCTGACCGTCGCCGAGTTCGCTGTCGTCGACGTCGAGCGACTCCCACGCCATCCCGCGGCGAATGACTTTCGGGATATCACGAAACGGATCGGGCTGTCCGGCCGCCTTTGCCTCCTGCTGCAGTTGCTTGACGAGCTTTTGCCCGGCACGGGTGCGATACTCGTAGCCGATGTTTTTCGGAGTGATATGTTTTTCACTCCAGCTGCGCGGGTCCTCCCAGCTGTTGTGGGCGATCTTGCCAATGCCGATCGAGTGATAGCCGTTTTTGCGGAAGTGAGTCGGAAAAAAATCAATGTCGTCGAATGCGTCGCGGACATCGCGATTGGTCCAGATACGCCGCGCGTCAGGTCGAAAACCGCTGAGCATGCTGTTGCGTGAAGCCATGCACGCAGCTTGCTGACAATAGGCACGATCAAAGACGAGCGCTTGTCCCGCCAGCGCGTCGATGTGTGGGGTTTGAATCGCGTCAGCGCCGTAGCAACCCATCTCGGGACGAAGATCGTCGACGATGATGAACAGTACGTTGGGTGGACTCGCAGCAGACAGATTTTTTTCCACCAAAAATGCGGACAGCAGCATCCAGAGAAAGGCAAGCGCTCCTCCGCGGCCGGATCGGGTGATTCGACTCTTCATTGGTGAACTACATGGCTTTGAGTTCTCCCAACATCTCAAGCAAGTTGTCGGTGATGATATCCGAGGTATCGATCTGCACACGGTTTGTGGGAAGCCATGTTTCATACCCTCCCAATTTGTGCTGTTTGGGTGTCGGCAGGTAACCGTCGGCACCATTGGCGAGCTCTATCACAAAGGTATCGGCAAACGGACTTCGTGCTTTCAGGTCCAGACCAGTCTCGGCAAATACTTCGAAAGGAAAAGTTACGATGGCGAGTTCGCCAATCCGGATCGCTTGAATCTTGATGCTGATACTCTCTTCAGCTTTCGCCTGATTCAGTGTGCGCATGGCGTAGTCCTTTGATAACCTGGGCAGAAGTTTTTGCGCCGATTCACTCATAGCGAGAATTTCTTTGGCACGTTCGACGCGCTCCGGTGAAGGATGGCGCAGTTTCAGCGAAATCTCCCGTTCGATCATCCCGAGTGGTACGATTTCCGAATGGCTATCCGCCGCATCCTGATAAGCCCGCCAGGCGGCGTCGGCAGTTTTTCCGGCAACGATATTGATCTGTTCAAACGGTTCACGCGGTGGACGTGGTTTGAGATAATTGACGTTGTTAACGTCGCCGCTGGTCCCATTGGACAAAATGCCAACGAAGCCATCGAGCGGTTTATCCTTCGAAAGGCGAGTCCCTACCAATGAAGCGAATCTGCCGAAGTAATCGGCCGACACCTGCCCGGGCGGGACGCCTCCGACGTAGTGCAGTGAATAATTCCCCAACAGACACAGGGGCCGCCCATCGGCATCGCGGACTGAAAGAATCGACACTTCAGGATCGACCGGGCCGGCTGCTTTGACCAGCTTTTCAGGGACGCGAGGTGGATACATTTTCACCTGATCCAGTTCGCCAAATGGATTCTTCGGCATCGTTCCCGGTTTCATGAACCAGCGACGGTTGAAGACTTCGTCTGGAAGATCAGCGCCGCCCCAGGCGATTTCAGCCGCTTGCAGGTTCTTCGTTGCCTGAACGATGGAATCGGCAATCCCCTCGATGAGACGTTTCTCGTAAGCGATTTCTGCCTTGGTGCCACGCTGAACATAGGACGCCGGTGCCGTATGGGTGTGTGTGGCAGCAACCAGCATTCGATCCATCGGGATCCCCGTTTGTTCACTGGCGATTGCCTTGGCCTTATCGAGATTGTCGCGGTTGATCATCAAGCTGTCGACGATCGTGATCGAAAGCGGAATGGCTCCGTCGCTCAGAACCAGAGTGCGCGCTTTCAGAGGATCGTGACTCGTCTCCGCCGGTCGCGCATTGAACGTGCCGCGTAGAAATAGGGGCCATTCCTTCGGTGAGACATCAGCGGCAAACGCGCCCGCTTGCAAGGGTTCACTCGCGTGTCCGATCAAGGATCCCGCTGCAAGAGCTACTGCGAGCAGATAGGGGAAAGTAAGCTTGGGTATTCTCGGGATCGGAAACAAGGACGACATGTTGAAATAGTAGTAAGCAGGTTTGGATAAAGGTCGATTCTTCATGGAAACGGAATCAAGCCATGAAGAGATCGCCGAACAGTCATCGGGGCATTTCGGTTCTACACGCGATTCGCATCCACGCGTTCGGGGACAAGCAGTTGGTGCAATGTTGCGTGGATGTCGTGGGCGGACATTGAACCTTTGACGTCGCCACCCGGCACAACCATCCGCTACCTGTCGCCTCCCTTTATCAGCGAATTCAGCCTCTAAGTGGTTTGTTTGAGATTTGGAAGGGCCATTCCAAATAGAACGAAACGCTATTTTTCTCAGTCAGGGATTGGCCTTGGGTTTGGCATCCGTTCGAAAAAGGGACGCAGGTAAACCCTCGCCATCCACGAGGTTTGAAATCGCCGTGTCGCCCCACCGTTCGCGCCAATCGCGAAAGGGAGGTATTGGAATACTCAGTGATTTTTCTAATGAGTATTCTCAACCCCATCTCAATTCCCAACTTGGCGGCGCAGGATTTCCATCACCACGTCATAGATGTGATCGTTGTTCTTCACGTTCCCTTGATTTGCCAAGGTCCATTTTTCGTAGCCAAGTTCCTCCATCATTTGACCGTCGATTTTGCCGAGTTCAATGAGGATGTCGCGCATCAGTTCCGCACCGCTGAACAGTTCGTCGCTCAACACATTGCTACCGTTACTATATTTAAGCGTCGTGAGCTCTTCAGGTAAAATCCGTGTCGATAGTTTTCCCTCCGGATCGACGGCTTCGGCAAGTGGATTCCATAACAATAGAGCGGCGTCGTAGGACATCTTGAAGAGGCGATCGCGGGTTTCGTCGCTCTGCGGCCAGCCTGTGTCAGAGGACAGCATTGTCTTTCCGATGCCGCCCGGAGCAAGACCACGTTCCGACCAGCGTGCCATGCCTTCAAGAAACCAGCGATTGCTGACATAGGTGCATCCATACTGAATGAGGTGAAAAAATTCGTGAGCCGGGGTGGCATTGCGCGGCGGATCCACAGTGGTTGCAACGGCAATGATTAGCGCACGATCTCCAGGTTGACCGTCCGGGATAGGCCTGGCCTTTTGTGCCACCCGGTAGGCGACGCCGTTCAACCCGTTGATGCGACTGCGATCCAACAAGCTGACTTGAATGCAATTGGCTCCATCAAACCGCACGCTGCTGAGAGGATCAGGGAACCCGAGAATTTCGCAAAACAACTTCCGGGCGGCCCAGACCTGGCGGGCGACATCTTCGACACGGTCCGGCACCCCGTTGTGGTCGGCGTCGGCAGGATTGATGGCTGATTCGCCCTCGGTGGCGTAAAACACTCTCACCGGTTCGAGGACAAATGATTCGCTGAGCTTTGACTTTTGATCGCTCCCGTCCGCCTGGCAAAGTGGCGGAACTCCAAGCAGGAAAATAGCGATGGATGCCAGCGCTTTCCAAAACTTCTGATTTCCTGACTTACTAGTCCTGTACATTTCGACCGAAGTTTTACACTACTCCGCCTCGCGCGGATAGTGCAGATCAATCGTCCAGGTCGTCGTCACACGGGCACCCTCAAACGGCCGCTGTTCGACAATGTTCTGTTGCTTGAGCACCACGGTCTCCCATCAACCGCCGCTGAAACGCGCTCGCTCGACCGGATGTTCTGAGCAAATACTGTCTGCCGCCACTCCGTCCCCTTACGCAATACCGTCGCCGCCCCGACATTGAAGAACCCACCGCCGCCCTGCTACAATGAGACCATGACCCGTTTTTCTACTCTGCTGATCGCACTCACCACGCTCATCGTAGCTGCCGTTCCCACCGCCCGCGCCGAACTTCAGGCCGGCACCGCGCTCATCGACATCACCCCCACTGAGTTCCCCCTCGCCCCGCGCGGTTCACATTTCCCCAAGCCTATCGACAGCGTACACGATCCCTTAAACGTGCGCTGCATCGTATTGAAGAACGGCGACACCCGAATCGCCATGGCCGTAGTCGACAGCTGCATGGTGCACCGTGAACAACTCGACCCCGCAAAAAAGGCCGCCGCCGAGGCCTGCGGTATTCCAGTCGAGAACATGATGGTTTCCTCCACCCACACTCACAGCGCCCCCTTTTCCAATGCCCGGTTCGGCACCCCTCAGGAACTTGCCTACCAGAAAAAACTCATCGCCGGCATCACCGAAGCCATCGTCACCGCTGCCAAAAACATCCAGCCTGCTCACGCCGGCTACTCCAGTTACGACGTGCCAGACGAAGTCCAGAACCGTCGCTGGTTCCTCCAGCCCGACAAAATGCCGCTCAATCCTTTCGGCGAAACTGATATCGTCAAAATGAACCCCGGCACCGATCCCAAAGTAATGATCGCTCCCGCTGGCCCGACCGACCCCGAGGTCTCCGTCCTCTACCTTACCGATGCGAAAGAGAAGCCACTCGGCGTTTTCGCAAACTACTCACTGCACTACGTCGGCAACATCGGCGGTGGAATGTCGGCCGACTACTTCGGGGAGTTCGCCCGCCTCATGCCCACCCGTCTTGGCAGCACCAGCAAAAATTTTGTCGCCATGATGTCCAACGGCACCAGTGGCGATATCAACAACAGCACGTTCCTCAGGGGGCGTCCACGCCGCGCCCCGTTCGAACAGATCCGTCAGGTTGCCGGCAAAACCGCCGATGCCGCTACCTACGCCATCCGCAAAATCGAAACGCCGTCTGCTGACGTCAAACTCGACATGCGCCAGCGCGCCATCACTCTCAAGCACCGCATTCCCAACGCGGAGCAAATCGAGCGCGCCCAAAAAATCATCACCGTCGACGCCGAGGGAGAGAAGAGGCTGCCACGTCTCGCCAAAGCCTACGCCGAGCGCACGCTCGCCATGGTAGAAAACCCTCCGACCTACGATGCCCTTATTCAAACTATCCGTATCGGCGACCTCGCCATCTGCACCCTGCCTTTCGAAGTCATCGCTGAGATCGGCCTTGAGTTAAAAGATGTCAGCCCCGCCGCTGACACCTTCATCGTCGAGCTCGCCAACGGCGGCTACGGCTACCTGCCCACTCCCGGCCAGCACAAGTTCGGGGGCTACGAAACCTGGCTCAGCACCAATAAAGTTCAAAAGGACGCCTCCGACATCCTCATCGCCCAACTGCGCGAAATGCTCGACGAAATGTTCAATTAGCTGGAGGTCCGGGAACTCGAGAGCGCACCACACGATTTTCCCGCCTCGTCGTATTTATGGATGTTGACGGTACCTTTAGTCTCGGGGCTTTCGCCAATCGCGGAAAATTTCAAGGGACAGGCCCCGGGAAATTTCACTCTGCCATTCATTTTCCGCGTTTCAAAAGTTGCCTGTCAATTGCTGAGCGACAATCTAATCACGCCATGAGGAATTCTTATGATTTTCGGAGCTTGCGGGAACGTTTTCTCTTGGTCCCTATCCTCCCCGTTCTCTTTGCGATGATCACTATGGTCAATCCCGGCAGTGCTGCCGACGAGTTGCCTTTCGATCCCGCGAAGATCTGTCGACTCAGCGTCGATGATATTCCGCGATCGATTTCGATCCGCCAGGGCGCGGATGTATGGTTAGGATACGACTTGGAAAAGGCCATTGTTTTCAAAGTGTGGCAAGCACCCGGCGACAAGCCCGGACTGATTTTGGAAAGCTTTAAGGCCCGGTCTACGGGGACGGCGTGGTTCGAGGGAAAGGATGGGGGAGAATGGCAATTAAAAGTGAAAGGGAAAGCGGTCCCCCTGAGCGCCAGCTATCTTGGCTGCACTCAAAGCAAAGAGCATTTCGAACTCCGCTGGGAACTGAGCCATCCGGACGGCACGATCAAACTGAGTGAACGCATCGCGATGACTGCTGCGACCGGCAAGGCTCGAGCGCATCGCGAACTGCGTGCCGAATCACTGCAACCGGGCGTTTCACTTGTGCTGCCCCCGGCCTATCGGAAAGCGTGGGTTTTAACCGGTCCTGACGGCAACCCCGTAAATTCACTGATCGACCCGGCATGGCACCAACTTTCTCTGCCATGAAGAAACACCTAACAACTGTTGTCTTTCTGGCTCTCGTCTGCCTTTTCCCGGTGAGCGCGATCTCCGCGGAACTTGATCTACCGTCGACCGCAATCTTCTCCAGAGGTCCGAATGAGTATGCGGGCGATGTTCTGGAGATCACCAAAGGGCGAGGCGCGACGATTGCCTGGTATATTCAAGCGGCAAAGGCGGAAGATGTCCGAGTCAGCATTGAGTATTCCTGTGCGGCACCGTTGAACCAGGCCTATCAATTGTCGTTCGATGGGATCGACGAATTTTGGAATGTGATTCCTACGGAGGGAAAAGAGTTTTCGCGCGTCGAATTGGGCGTTTTCCGAGTCCGGGCGGGGTTGCCGATTCTTGTCATGTTAGTGCCTCCCTCGGGGACCAAATACCCACACCCGCTGCGTTTTCGAAAACTGATCGTTGAGAGCGCGACTCCGGGAAACCTTACGCGGGTGCAGTCTATGGAGACACCCGCCGCCCCGGATTCGTCGCCCGGATTCGGCTCTAAATTACTAGAGTTGCACCCTGCCCTTTCTTCTTTGGATCTGCGCGACGAGGCACTCACCCTGCGGATCAGCGGGATGAAAATGAGGAGCGAAAACGAACTAATCTTCACCACCTGGGATGGTGACCTTTACTCGCTCGACATCACCGCCATTCCCGAAAAAGGGCCGCCACCGTACCGACGCATCGCTCGCGGTCTTTCGGAGCCGATGGGCTTGGCAGTGTCGGACGACCGCATTTTTGTCACCGAGAAAAACCAGGTCACCGAACTGCTCGATCACGATGGCGACGGCAAGTTCGAAACCTATCGCTGCGTTTCGCACGACTGGTCGTGCTCGATGGATTACCACGAATACCTTTTTGGTGCGGTTGTGAAAAAGGATCACCTGTATTTCTGCGCCAGCGTAGGAATGGGGAGACGCGGTGTCGACAACTACCAGGCGCCACTGCGAGGAAGCGTCATCAAGGTTCATATCGACACTGGAGAAACCGGGATTGTCGCCGGGGGACTGCGCACTCCGGACGGAATCGGCCAGGCCGCCGACGGAGGCCTGCTCGTGACCGATAATCAGGGCGAGTGGTTGCCCGCCAACAAACTGATCCATGTAGAGGAGGAAGCCTTTTACCAATTCCGAAGCACCCCGCCGTGGCATCCTCTCGATGTCCCGAAGGCTACTCCGCTGGCCGTGTGGTTACCCCAGGGGGAAATCGCTGCCTCACCGACCGAACCAATTTTAATCCCCTCCAGTTGGGGGCCTTACGCAGGCCAGATTCTCTTCGGCGATGAGAGTTTTGGCGGGTTGCAGCGCGCCTTTCTCGAGGAGGTGGATGGCGTCACTCAGGGAGCCGCGTTTCACTTTTCGCAAGGCTTTCAGCACCACTTCCATCGTTTTGCCCTTTCCCCGGAGGGTGAACTTTTCGCAGGAGGGATCGCCCGCGGCAAGGATCAGGAATATATCCATCGTGTTAGCGGCCTTTCCCGGATCCGCTACACCGGGAAAGCGGTCTTTGAACCACTTGCCGCACGGCTGCGAACCAATGGTCTAGAAATCGAGTTTACCGAACCGCTGGCGGAGGGAAGCGGCTGGAATCCGGCTGGTTATGACGTGACGCAATGGGGCTACCAGGCAAGCCAAACCTACGGTGGGCAAAAGGTTCGCCACCGTCGCGCCGGAGTTCGGTCGGCCACGGTATCCGCTGATCGGCGACGAGTGTTTTTGGAATTGGCTGAAATCATCCCGGGCGAAGTCATCCATGTGCGCCTTTCAGAATCCCTTTCCTCCGAAGACGGGCAGCCCATCCGGGCGGGCGAATTGTGGTATACCGTCAATCGCATTCCCCGGGATTCTCCAGGCGAAATAACGCAGGCGCCACCCCCTACCTTTACGGAAACCAAATCGTTTTTTCACTACTCCAAAGGTGACCCCGGACAAATCCTGTTCCAAACCTACTGCGCCTCCTGCCACAGCCTGAATGGAACGAAACTGGTAGGGCCGAGCCTGAAAGGATTGGCCGGGTCCAAGATTAAGGTCAAAGATCCCGTCAGTGGTGAAATACTCAACATGGAAGCCACCGCCGACTACATTCGCCAGTCCATTCTCGAGCCCAATGCATTATTAGCTGACGGTTATCCGGCAAACCTCATGCCGCCGATCGGAGCCATTCTAACGGATGCACAAAAGGACGCTCTCGTGAAATTTATCGTCAAATCTTCCACGAGTCCTTAACTTCATATTTCGTACCGGCTTCATTTATCGACCCGCTTTATTCATGAAAATCAGTCTCCTTGCTTTCGCAACCGCGATCTCCATTCCGATCTTCGCAAAACCGATCGAGCCCGCTGAAGAACGTTCCGGACTTGTCTCTCTCTTTGATGGGAAATCCTTCGAGGGCTGGGAACACGGCGGCAACTGGGTGATCGAAGACGGGGCATTTTACCGGAACACGAAAGGAGGCTCCCTGACCTACACCGCAGCGACGGTGCCCGACGACTTTGAACTGCGATTCGAGTGGAAAGTCTCGAAGGGCTGTAACTCAGGTGTCTACTACCGCCCCGGCCAGGTGGAATACCAGATCCTGGACAACGTCGGTAGTCCCTACGGAGAGAATGCGCGTCAGGCGGCAGCTTCGATCTTTTTTTGTATGGCACCGAAAAAAGACGCGACTCGACCGGTTGGCGAGTGGAATACGGCGCGCATTCAATGCAAGAACACAGTGATCGAGCACTGGCTGAATGGTGAACGAGTGATGTCTTTTGACTACACCGACCCGAAGTGGGCGGAATACGTGAACCTGTTGGGCATTCGCGGCGGTGATCTGACCGGGCGGGGTGGACACCTTTGGCTGCAGGATCACGGCCAGGACGTCTGGTTCAGGAATTTATCCTGGCGCGAGATTCCGGAGGACGAGATCGTCAAAGCCGATCCTACTTTCGAACCGATGCCGGTGACGGGCAAGGCCCTGGAAAAAGAAGAAGCACGCGTCACGAAGATGCGCGGCCAGTGAGGCGAACGCCGTCCCGCATCGCAACCATGACGTTCTTTTCGACAAGGTAGTCGACGGCGGGTTTGGCATCGTGGGCATCGACGCTTGTCGCGATGACGAAGAAACAGGCGAGGGAGAGACGGGTGAGGTTCATATTCCTAATTCCCGCAAAAAACCTGTTTAAACAGGCCACTCCAATTCAAAGCCCTGACTATTGAGCGCTTTCTGAAAATTGGCGAGGCTCTTCGAGTCGTTACGAATTCCCCTGGGACTCTCGCGCCGGTCGAGGCAATGAGCGGCAAGCGCACCGGCAGCTTCGCCAATACTCCATTCGACGGGGTGAAGGCGGTAGCATCCGTTGCTGAGATGAGTGGTGCCAATGTTCTTGCAGCCGGCAATCAGATTCTCAATCCGCCGGGGTATTAGAGCGCCAAGCGGAATCTGAAAGGGCACGCTGGCAAAGTCGATGTAGTTGTCGCCGCCGGAACTGGGATGCAGGTCTAAATGGTAGTAGCCAATTCCGACGGAGTCGTGAAAGGAAGCCGCCTTCACTTTGTCTGAGGCATCTTTGACCAATGCCTGTCGCTCCGCCCTCGAGATATGCTGTTCCAAAATGGTGAACTCCGCCTTGATGCGGCGGGACTCGCGAATATACGGATACTTGGCCAGCCCGTCCGCGGTGCCCATGATGTCTTTGCGCAACCGTAGCCCCTTCCAGCCGGTGCCGCCGTCGGGGCGGGGGGCTTCGGTCTGCAGCCAGTAAAGAAGAGACAAACTGAGTTGTCGGGAGCCTTCGAAGTGCTTGGCGATTTCCTTCTCTCCACCGGTGATCAAATTCCCCGACATGTAGTCGTTTTGGGGCCAGTTGACGATGGTGATGCCACTGTCATAAGTGCCGGGCAGGAAATTGGAGGGATCGATGATACGCCGATAGAGCCAGAGGTTCAGGGCTTTTGTCTTCTCCGGTTGACCCGCCTTTGTGGGTGGAACAAAAGCGAGATCGTGTGGCTTGAGAGTGTTTGGCTTTGAATACTGCAAAGAAAGCAACTTTCCGGGCCACGGCGGAGTCAGGTTCGGGGTGTGGTCTTTCCAAAAGTCGTACTGATCCGGTTTGTCGATGGTGTGATCCGCCCCGTCGATATGGTCGACGGCGAAACACCAGGTAAAGGATTGAATGTTGTCAGGGGCGGCCTTCCCGGGCGCATGAGCTTCCCCGGTTTCTTTCTGAGACTCGGCACCTGTAACAAACTCCGTGTTCGTGAGAGGCAACAAATCGCCCTGCTCACTGGCGTCGATAAAATACGGAGCCACTGCCTGAATTTCCTGACCCTGATCTGTCGAGAGGGTCAACGACTGAACGCGATCGCCATCGACCTCGGCTTTGATGGGTTGGGTATTCAGCAGGACCGTCAACCGACCGTTGCTCACATGCGGTGCAAGCATCGCATCGAGAACCGCTACGGCGACTCGCGGTTCGTGACAAAGGCGGGACACGCTTCCGTTTCCGGGATTGAGTCGGGGATTCTTTTTCGCCGCTTCAGTGAGGGGATAATTTCTTCGGTAAAAATCCCGGACATTTTCACGGAATTGACGGTAGCCCGGGGTGCATCCGAACGTTTCGATATGGCTGTGTTCGTCAGGAGGCACACCCTGCTGGCTGAGTTGTCCGCCAATCCAGTCGGTTGGCTCGGTCAACAGCACCCGTTTGCCCATTCGCGTTGCGGCAAGTGCTGCCGCGCAACCTCCCAGTCCACCTCCGACGATGACGACATCAACGGCGATCTCTTTGTCGGAAGCGCCCCCTTTTGAAGCGGCGGCTATTTGCGGATAGAATGTTGATGCCGCACCGAGTCCGCAGAATTCAAGGAAATGACGGCGCTGATAGCTGCTGGAATGCATTTGTAGCACGTCAGGATAAGGGTTTTTCATCATCGGGTTTTTAAATTTTGAACGTTGATTCTCCTACTTCGGGAAACCCAGCTCGCTATCAATTTGCAGGGACTGCTTCTGAAGAAGCGTTCACCTTCAGATCTCGCTCTCCTGCGGCACCACGAATGGCGTACGATACTCACGGGTCAGGAGCGAATCGGCCGGAGCGTTGTCGAGGAACTGCTCTTTGTCACCATCCAAACGCAGATGCTGCCCCAGCGTCATGGGTGTCTTCTCGAGATCGACTCCGGCTTCGACCAGATAGTGCCGGGTGCGGTCAAGTGTCTCTTGCACGTCCTCGTTCACCTCGATGTTGCCGAGCTGTTTCTGGACTTCCTTGATCGGGGATTTATGTCCCAGGCGATAGGAAATATTCGCGAGATGACAGAGTGACGAAGACTGATGGCCTTCCATAATTTCTGCCTTGAGGTCTTCCTGTTTCCGGCTGCGAACAGCATCCAGGAAATTCGCGAAATGATTTACTGACTGCCCTTCGAATGCTTTCACCAGTTCCCCATCCGGATCGTAGAGCCCCGTCTCCGCGATGATGCCTTCGGTGCCATAGAAAAACCAGCTCGCCTTGATCTTGGGGTGGAAGGGAGCACTCTTCAGTCCGCGCGTCTCGGATACGATTGTCTTGTCGCCAAAGTCAAAAATGGCCACCTGCGAATTCGGTGTCTCCGCGACATCGGTGTAGCCGAGTCGACCGCCATAACTCATGACACTGCGCCCCAGTCCTGTCACTCCCAGCCCCCAGCGACAGATGTCGATGGAGTGAACGTTACTATTGCCGATATCGCCATTGCCCGTGTCCCACATCCAATGCCAGTCATAGTGAAAGCGGGGTCTCGTCAGTTTCGTCAACGGTGCCGGACCCGCCCAGAGGTTGTAGTCGCAGCGCGGAGGTGTCTCACATTCGACGGGACCGCCAATCGAGCCCCGGCCACTGTAGATGATGCTTCGCGCCAGCTTCACCTCGCCGAGCTTGCCTTCGTGCATGTATTGAACTGCCGACGCCAGGGCTCCGCGCGAGCGGTTCTGCGTGCCGGTCTGGCAGATGCGCCCCAGCTTGCGCGCGGTCTGCACGATACGGCGTCCCTCGTCCACATTCTGGCTCACCGGTTTTTCGACATAGGCGTCCTTGCCTGCCTGCATCGCCCAGATCGCCGCGAGCGCGTGCCAGTGGTTCGGCGTCGCGATGAAGACTGCATCCACCGATTCGTCATCGAGAATCACCCGCAGATCCTGCACCTTTTTCGGCATCGGGCGTTTCAAATCCCCGGTTAACAACGCTCCCACCTCATCGGCCCGGTCGAGATCCGGATCGCAGACGTAGGCAATATCGCAATCGGGCAGACGCGCCAGCGAACGGGCATGAGCCTTTCCCCGAATTCCGCAACCGATGATAGCCACCGTAAGTTTTTCACTCGGGCTGACCGATTTACTTTCCTCAGCGAGTAGCGATACAGGCAGGACTGCCGCGCTGGCAGCCATCACAGAATCTTCAAAAAAGCGGCGGCGAGTGAGATCATTCATGCCGGCATGATCCCTTGAAACGCCGGATCGAGAAAGGGTTTCCGCTTCCTCGTACGCGGGATCTCGCTCAGGGCTTCACCAATTTTTCTGCCTCCGCCCTGGCCTTGGCGAGCACTTCGGCCACCGCGACCGGCTTGCCGCCTTGACGAACACTTTCGTCCGCCGCTTCCATGAAAGCGAAGATTTCCAGCGTTTCCGCCTCACTTACAGGCGGCACTCCCGTCCGGAAGAAACGCCCGATTTGCCGACAGAGTTTTTCGTAGCTGGGAGACTCCGCGGCGTGGATAACGCTCTCACTTCCGAAGGCCGTTGCGCCGAACTCCGCCTTTCCCCGAAGGATGCCTCGATACACCCCGAGTCGGCCGTCTGTCCAGGTGCCCGTGACCTGATCGTGCACCGGACCTTTCACTCGCGACACCGTCTCGCAACCCGGTCCCATGATGGTGAAAAGCGCTTCGACACCGTGGATGGCGTAGAAGAAAAGATCCGGCGTCCCGCTTTGATAAGAACACGGTCCCCAGGTCGTTGCGCCCATCAGATCGCCGAGGGCTTCATCTTGATTCAGTGTGGAAATTTTCGTTCCAAAGCGGGTCGATGAGCTGGAGAAAAATTTAACGTCATGCTGCTTGGCCAGTTCGAAAATAGCGATCACCTCCGGAAGGGTGCCGGCCACCGGCTTGTCGATAAAGACCGGCTTGCCTGACTTGAAAATTTCGCGCGCCTCTTCCAGATGAATGCGGCCGTCGACACTCTCCAGCAACACCACGTCCACTTTCTCCAACAACTGCGGAATCGTGTCGACAATTTCGACGCCCATGCCGCGCACCTGTTCGGTGAACTTCTCCACGCGATTCGCACTGGCCGGCATATCAGTGCCTCCGGGGTACGCGGCCACCACAGAAATACCCGCAAGATCGCCGTCGGACTTGGTGTTAAAGAGCTTCGTGAACGCCGGCACATGCGAGGTGTCGAGGCCGACAATACCCGCACGAAGCGGTTTCGGAGTTTCCTGAGAAAACGCATGAGAGATCAGCACCATGGCTGCAGTGAGTATGTAGAAAAAAGTTTTCATGCTATGTTTGTAAACTCAATCAGGAGCAGAGAGCGTTCACGCCAGCGGCTTCGGCTTGATGAAAAGCACCTCGCTCGGATCGACCCAGCCGGTGCGAAGATCGACGCGAAACCAGCCATCGCTGTTTTTCTGATGGAAGCGGACTCCGGATCGTTTGCCAAACTCCTTGAGATCGTATTGCGCCCAGGTTTTTCCCAAATCGGGAGAGACGAGAAATCCACAGTCATGAGGCGATGCCGGGGCACAATGCGCCGCGAGGATGAAGTCGTCTTCGATGATCATGACACCAATCTCGTAGCCGGGATTGTGCATGTTGGTGTGCTTGTCGAGATGGGCGATGTCGCCCGGTGCACAGTGAAAAATCCCGCGATCATAGGTTTCGCGAATCGTCTTGGGACCGTTCGCATCGGCGGCCCAATAAAGCTCGCCGTCCACAAAGTGGATACCACCGGATTTGTGACGCGAGTTGGAATTGACTGACACCAGGACGTTCCAATCCCACGAGTCAGCGTCCTTGTCGTAAGTGCCGCGAAGCCAGTGGCATTCGTTGCCAAACCCTCGATCGATATCTCCGGAACAGGCGTAGAAGGCGTCTTCTGCCGGATTGTACATGACCGAGTGCAAGTGCCGGCAGATGACCGGGTTGTTCGACGCACCGAGCAGTGGATCCTTTTCCAGATCGGTGCCTTTTTCCTGAAACTTAGGGTTCTGACCAAAGGAATACGCGATTTGTACCGTCTCGCCGTTGTCGGTGGAATAGTAAATGTTTACCGGAGCCATACCGCCGATGACGTTGGTGTAATTTCCCCAAACGAGCATTTCCTTGCCCTCGATTTCCCAGGTGTGAACGCCGTCGAGCGAATGATAATAGTGACCGGGCTTCTCAGGATCCTTCGGGGTGTGCTCGACATAGTGGCTTCCGTCCCGGTCTTTCACCGCGATCTGCCGATAGGTTTTGAGATTGTCCGTGCTCAGAAAGAGCTTCGCTTCGGTGGAAAAGACAATGTTCCCGTTCCCGAGGATACAGCTGAAATTGACCTTGTTGGCATTCGGAAACTCCAGGCTGTGCGCCCACGTTTTGCCATTGTCTTCTGAGAGCAATAGTGTGTCATCAGTGCGGGCAAAAGCCTTGTTGTCGCGGTGGGAATCGATATACGGCCCGTCGGTCGGAGCGAGGCGATACCAGAAATGATCCGTTTCTCCTGTTCCGTCAGTCGCAGCTTTGAGATCAATCAAGCCGGGGAGGGAAATACTCCCGGCAGTAGTCGCAGCTGCGGCAGTGGAAATGAAATGGCGACGGGAAAACGGGGATGTGGATTTAGATTTCATCACTCAAGGAGTTTGCTTCCCTATTAACCCGCGTTCCGTGAGTTTTGCCCAGTTCATTCGCAGGCGCAATCTCGTTGCCTATCCTACGCGACTCCGGCAGTTGCGCAGATTGACGGTTCCGGCGGCGGGGCTTTCAATCAAGGTATGACGAAAACAACACTTCTTCTTTTCTCCTTTTTTCTCGGGCTGGCTGCAGCACAACCGAATGTGATGGCAGCGGACGAAGACACCTCCATTTTCAATGGCAAGGACCTGACCGGCTGGAAAATTCACGGCACCGAAAAATGGTATGTCGAAAATGGCGAGCTGGTTTGCGAAAGCGGACCGGATGGCGAGTACGGCTATCTCGCGACAGAAAAGCTGTACAAGGACTTTGAGTTGACCGTCGATTTTAAACAATCCGCTGATGGCAACAGTGGGATATTTTTCCGCTCATCACTCGACGGTACTAAGATCTCAGGCTGGCAGGTGGAAGTCGCTCCACCGAATAAGAATTCCGGCGGTGTTTACGAGTCTTACGGTCGTGGGTGGTTGATCAAGCCGGATGAGGAGGCGCAAAAAGCCCTCAAATTCGGTGAATGGAATACCATGAAAATCCGAGTCGTCGGTGGACACGTCACCACCTGGCTAAACGGAAAGAAGATGATCGATTTGGATGATGAGAAGATCGGCAAGGCGAACGGATCCATCGCGCTTCAGATTCACTCGGGCGGCGGCATCAAAGTGAACTGGAAGAATTTGAACGTGAAGGAAATTTCGAAGTAGGGCGGAGATTTCCGGCCATCGCGGTTTCCTCTTCAATGTTCATGACAAAAGGCAGCATTCTCTTCGCGATCTTCCTGTCTCTCGCAGGGGGCGCAAAAGCGAAGGAAGAGCGTCCGGCTGAGATCGAGATCCTACAATCCGGCGTAAGCCTATCAGTCGTCGCCGGGCATCCTGACATCGCCACACCGACGGGAGTGGATGTCGATGAAAAAGGCCGGGTTTGGGCAGTGGCCTGTCACACCCACATGCCTCCCGACGACTACGAGGGCCCCAAGCAGGACGAAATACTCATCTTCGATCCCGATGGCACGCGCCACGTGTTCTACGCAGCAACTCAGCAAACCATGGACCTGGAACTCGGCCTCGATGGCTGGGTCTATCTCTCGGAGCGCGACCGTATCCTCCGGGTCCGCGACAGCAATGGCGACGGGACAGGGGATGTCGAAGAAATACTGGTCGAGCTTATCTCGGAGGCAATTTACCCACACAATGCCTTGTCGGGACTCGCTTGGGCACCGGACGGCGATCTTGTATTCGGGCTTGGAGAAAATTTCGCCAAAGCGTGGACGCTGAAGGCAAAAGACGGTTCGGCGATCAAAGGGATCGATCGTGGCGGCGTTTTCAGGATCACTGCCGGCGGAAGCGACCTTCGCAAAGTGGCGGAAGGTCTGTGGAATCCCTTTGGCGTTACCGTTCGCGCGGATGGTGAGATCTTTGTCGGAGAAAACGATCCCGGCGAATACCCACCCTGCAAAGTGCTTCACATCGTGGAGGACGGTGACTACGGCTATCGGCGAAAATATGGCGGCACGACACCCCACCCGTTCGTCTGCTGGAATGGCGAGATGCGCGGGACGCTGCCGATGATTCACCCTTCCGGTGAGGCGCCCTGCGGGGTGCTTCCGCTCGGACGCGGCCTCCTCGTGCCATCGTGGGGCGATCACCGGATTGACTTTTTCCCGCTGACGCAAAAGGGGGCTAGTTTTGAAGCGAAGCAGATTACGCTGGTGCACGGTTCCCGCTATTTCAGGCCGGTCGCCATTGCGCGGGACAAGTACCAAGAAGACGATGGCACAGCGGTTTTCTATCTGACGGACTGGGTCGACGGGCGTTATCCGGTCCATGGTTACGGGCGGCTCTGGAAGCTGGAAATCGATTTCGAAAAAGCTGGCTGGATCGGTCCGCTCGATCTTGAACCCCGCAATGAAGCGTCCACACTTGCTGCCGAACTTCGCCGGGGAGAGACTGATTTTTCGCAAAGCGAATTGTTCGAACTGAGCCGTGACGAAGATCCCTTTATTGCCAGCGCCGCACTCTCATCGCTCCGTCGGCTCGCGGGTGATTGGAAGGTCGCTGATCTGCAATCGTGGCCGGATGCAGACCGCATCGAAGCGGTTCAAGCTTTGAGAGTCGCCGGGGTGGACCCGCAGCCATGGATCGATGTTTTGCTCGGCGACAAGAATGCCGGAGTGCAGTTCGAGACGTTACGTTGGATCTCGGACGAGGACCTAACATCCTATCTACCAGCCGTCGACAAACTGCTCGGTCGAAGCGATCTCGAATACGAAGTCTTTGAGGGGGGCGTCGCCGCCCACACAGCACTGAGCGGTCAGCCTGAATTGGGTCTTCGCAATCCGGAATTACTACTCGCCAGGGTGAAGGATGAAACGAGTTCGCCTACTCTTCGGGCTTTTGCCCTGCGGCTTCTTCCGGTCCGTTCTACGAGTCCGGTTAAGGATCAATCGACGCCCAAAGTCCGTTTTCCTCCCGGGCTTACGCTGGAGCTTTTGCAACAATTGCTGGATGTAAAAGATCCTGCACTGTCATTGGAAGTGGTCCGGGTGCTGGCTGGAAATCCGATGGCCACCCAGAAACTTCTTTCCGCGACGGCAGCAGAGGAAACGGCGGGTTCTCAGATCCGTGCCGAAGCCATCCTCGGTCTTGCCGCCGTCGCGGAAGAGCATAGGGAATTGTTGATGCGGCTCGCAGGGAATGACGATGCGGCTATTCGCGAGGAAGCTCTCCGTGCGCTTCGTGGTATCGAACTCGCTGGCGATCAGGCGGAAACCCTGAGTGCGGTTGCCCGGGATTTCCCGCAATCGGCAGCTCTGGTCGCGGCTCTGACAGATCCCGCCTCGCTCGCTAAAGACCGCCCTGCTTTCACCGACACCGCAGCATGGCAGCAACGCCTCGCTGTGATCGGTGAACCCGCGGATCCAGCTGCGGGAGAACGCATTTTTCACAATCCTAAGATTGCCCTGTGCGCCAACTGCCATCGCTCTGACGGGCGCGGAAATGTCGTCGGTCCGGACCTCAGCAACGTCGCTGGTCGCGAGGATAATGACTGGCTGCTCAGCGCGATTCTCGATCCAAATCGGGACATTGCCCCGCAGTTCATGCCGCGGGTGATCACCCTCAACGACGGGAGCAGCCATGTTGGCATTCGCTTGCGCTCCTATGTTAACGAACAGATCCGCGATGCGCTCGGCCGAAACCACACCTTCAATCGTGACGATGTGGAATCGATCGAGGACCTGCCGATGTCCTTCATGCCGACTGGTTTGCCGATGGGAATGACAGACCGCGAGTTGCGTGATCTACTCGTGTTTCTTCAATCATCGAAATGAAATCCACTTCGCCAACAATCATTTTCCGGACACTGCTCGCCTTATGTTTAGCTCTCCTGTCATTTAGTTCTCTGCGGGCAGAATTGACGCGATTCGATATCCTGGAGCGGAACGATTTTGCAGGTGGTGAGACCTTTGGGGAAACCGGCGCATATGAGCGTATCCGCGGTCGAGTCCACTACGAGCTCGACCCGGAACTTCCCGCCAACCACAATGTTGTCGAGCTCAAACTTGCGCCACGCAACGAACGTGGCCGGGTTGAGTTTTCGGCAGATTTGTTCATCCTCGCGCCGAAAGATTTGGAGAAAGGCAACCGGGCTATTTTGTACGGAGTCAACAACCGGGGCGGAATCAACGCGTTGCGCCATTTTAATTACGCGGTGGGAAGCAGCCGCCCGAAGACTCTGGCTCACGCAGGCGACGGCTTTCTGATGCGACACGGTTTCACCCTCGTGTGGAGCGGTTGGGATGGAGAGCTGTTGCCGGACGAGAACCGCCTGCGTCTGTTTCCTCCCAAAGTTGGCAGCGAGGAAAAACCAATCACCGGGCTTGTCCGTTGTGAGATTGTGCCAAGTGCCGATACGACGCGCACCGTGATCAACTGGGCAAATCACGGATCCTATCGGCCAACTGCTGCTGGATTGAAAAATGCTACCCTGACGCAACGACTGTTGCCGGGCGACCCGCGTGTTGAAATCCCACGTGACCAATGGGACCTCATCGTCACCGAAGTCGAAAGCGACAATCCCAATCAGCTTCCGAAAGTTGAGCTGGAATACCCTGACACTCTTAAAAAGAAACACATCTACGAAGTGATTTACGAGGCGCAGGATCCTGTTGCGATGGGAACCGGGTTCACTGCCGTGCGCGATCTGATTTCCGCACTGAAACACGGAACCGGAGCTGACAATCCGCTGCTAGTCGAAGAAGAGCCGGTGATCGAGCGGGCTCATGGCTTTGGCGTTTCCCAAAGCGGTCGTTTTCTGCGTGAATTTGTCTATTGGGATTTCAACGCCGACGAGAGCGGGCGGCAGGTCTTTGATGGTGTTATCCCGCACGTGTCAGGATCTGGAATGGGTTCGTTCAACCACCGGTTTGCCCAGCCGACCCGTCATGCCGGCCAGCATGATCACCACGATTATCCGCCGGATCGTTTTCCTTTTGCCTACGAGACGCAGGTGGATCCGCTTTCCGGGCAGACGGATGGCATCCTTCGGCGGTCGCTGAAGAGCGGAACGGCCCCGCTGGTTTTCCACACCCAATCCGCCTCCGAATATTGGAATCGCAGCGGATCGCTTGTGCATACCGATCCGCTGGGACAATCCGATAGCGAAATTCCCGATCAAGTTCGGCTCTACTTTTTTGGGGGAACTCAACACGGCCCGGCAGCATTCACTACAGAGGCCGGCGGCGGGCAAACCGCGCCGAGTCCCGCCGACTACAAACCTTTCGTGCGTGCCTTGCTGCTGGCGCTCGATGGCTGGGCTAAAGATGGAACCGAACCGCCGCCGAGCATGTATCCAAAGATTGCCGACGGTGATCTGGTTGCGTGGACACAGAACGCCACCGGTTTTCCGGCGATCCCCGGGATTCAATATCCGGGAGTTATCCAGCAGCCCTCCTTTCTCGATTTTGGACCACGCTGGCAGGATCAGCGCATCGTCGACCGGCAACCCCCTTTGCCACGCGGCGATTACCGCGTGCGGGTGCCGCGCTCGGATCCGGACGGAAATGCTTTGGGTTGTCTCGCTGCTCCCGAAGTGGCTGTGCCGGTCGGGAGTTATCCCGGGTGGCGCTTGCTCAAGGCTGACGGTCCCGCCGCCAATCAACTCTATAGTTTATCCGGCTCCTACATTCCTTTTCCGCTGACACGGAAGGGGAGGGAGGAAACTGGCGACCCGCGTAAGTCTGTCGAAGAGCGCTATGGTTCTCTGGAAGTCTACCTCGAACAACTGGAGGCCCAATGTCGGAAGTACGAAGCGGCCGGATACCTTCTGCCGGAGGACACACAGCGCACCCTGCAAATTCAACGCGAGCGGGTGAAGCCACTTTTCGACACTTTAAAATCGGGAACGACGAAGCCAAGGCCTTGATCGAATTTCACCGTCGCGCGCAAAGCCGCATGAGGATTAGAGACTATTGTGCTCGATCGTCAGTCCACGCAGTCGTCCTTCGAATGGCTTGCCTTTCCAGTTGGCTCCAAAAACGGTGAAGCCGATATTGAATGCCGGTAGAGTCAGTGAAAATGACTCTGTTCTGTCATCAACCGAGACGGTGATCTCCTCAAAGTCGGTGCGAACGCGAATCGTTGACCAGACATCGGGCGGAACGGGTAATTCTGTCTGCCACTGATGGGATTGCCAATCCGCGTCGAGAAAGGAGGCATGCAACTTCCCGTCCCGAATTTGCAAAGCCAACCCGTACTGGTGGGTGACAGTACCATTGACGAACAGGTATTGATCGGCATCGTCTTTCGGCTTCACATCGAAACTGAGCGTGAAGGCTCCGCGCCAGGGGATCGCTTCGCGAGGAAGTTCCAGATAGGTCCCTTCTCCGTCAAATTCAAGACAGGGGTCGCCGTCATCTTGTACCCATGCCGGATCGGAGCGTTTCACCTGGAGGGGATACTTTTTGCCGAACAACCCATTGATCGTGCCGCGACCTGTTGTGCTGTTAGAAAATCCACCGAGCGTTGCCCAAAACGGTTGGCCCTCATCGGTAAGCAGTACGGCTCCGCGTTCTGGATTGAATTCAAAATTCAATGATGGAATCCGATCCGCGGCGACTTCAACATCGATCGGTTTCTGCTGTGTTTCCGAAAAAATACGCAGACTCGTCTTTTTCGTAGAGCCTGACCGGGGCACCAGAAGCGGACGGGATCGGTAGGTCTTTCCTGAAACTGTTGTCAGTCGTAAATGAAATTGTTCGGTTGCGATCTCCGGCCACACCCGGACCCGAAAATCGGTCTCCAAGGCATTCAGAGAAACCGGCATATCGATCTGCCGACGGTAGGGTTTGATCGAAAGATGAATGCCGCCGACGAAGCCCCGGGCGATCATTTTCTTTTCAAAAATCTCACGCACGGGAACGGTGAATTCCCCCGTTTTTTCCAGATCGAATGAAAGCTCGCCTTCTGCCACGTCTACTTTCGGTATAGCCAGATAAATCCAGCGCTGATGCACGGAAACGGAGCGATTGAGACTAATCGTCTGCGAGTTACTTTTGGGGTCTGTCGCTTCGTGCTGCAACGGACGTCCGGCGCTGAACCAGTTCGCCGTTGCATTTTTGAGGGTTAGCTTGCCTTCAATTTGCTGATTGTTGAGGGATCGAAACTCGATGACCAGAAGCTCCTTTGTGGGATCGTTGCGAAAGAACTCGTCGGTGGAATCAACTGCATAGACTTCGTCGTCATCACCGAGTACTTCGACCAAACTCAGTTTCTCCGGTGACACGACCGAACCTGAGAGGAGGAACGATTCGCCATCGCTGTTTTCATCAGATTCGTTCCATGAAAAAGTGACTTCGTCAGGGCGTAGCAAATCCCGCAGTGGCTGTTTCACAAACAAGTGATCCCAATTCCAGGTTGCGCGAATCGCGACGTGATGAAAACCATTTTCGTAGTGAATGTCGCGCCCTTTGTAGCCGCGAATACTGAGAGTGGGAGTCAGCGCGACTTCGTCAGGCAACATTTCTGTAGGCAGATAAAACCGATGTTCCTGAAGCTGTGCAGCATCAAATTCCACGGCAGGAAATGTGTGGAGGACTTGGCCCGACAAGTCCTTCAATTTCAGCTCAACGCTATAGTTGGCTTCGCAGGATGAGTCGGGCACATTCAGTAATTCAAACATCGCCTCTTCTCCCAGAGTGACTGCTTTTCGTGAGCTGAGAATGAGATTTGGGACATCAAGGTCATCGCCGGGAATCGGCGTCGGGTCCGTTTCCTTAATAAGGCTCATGTAGTAGCGAATGATGCGCTCCGAGGTGCGACTCCCGTACAAAGTGGGCCGGAAGCTCGTGTTCTCGTTTTCTTCATCCCACTCTGGAAGAATGATCACATCGGGGCGCGCGTTCATCGCCGCTTCGAAAGAAAGTCGCAGGGTGCGCGTTCCGTCTTCGTGCAAACTGTTGCCGCGTTCGGGCGACATGTGCGACCGGTAGGCACTGAGTCCCAGATACTTTTTTTGATAAGCCGGTTCACTGAGAACACTCTTGAAAACCGGGATGAAAACATCACGATAGAATTCGTCGTCGAAGCTGTGATCTTTCAACTTGAAGGCCGCCGGATAATTGAAATAGATCCCATCGCAGACGTCGAGATAGGTTCGTAAAATTGCTTTTTGTTTTTCAATGTCAGCACGGGAAATCAAGTCTCCTTCCATGAAGGGTTTCCGTAACTGCGCGACGTTGGCAACCGTCGGCAGGAAGAGAAAGGAGTCACCAACTTCCTCTCGTAAAGCACTGAGCAATGTCCTCCATTGCGCGGGACTAAGGCTTTCGGCGGCGTAACTGGTGACTAGCACTTTCCCATCGATGCGGGGCACAGCGGGATGATCCAGAGCCAGTTTTAAAATTTCAATCTTCTCCGCAATGGCATCTGAATCATTCGTGGGAAGGAATTCAGGCAGGAGGCCGATACCTTCGGGCTTCGCTTCCCGGTGCGCCTTGAACATGCGAATCCTGCTGGTTGTTTCAGGGAAGAATGCCAGCCCGTCGATGCCGTATTGTTTCACTTCCTCAAGCGTCCGCTCATAGCTGGGCAACGGAGTCGGGTAGCCCGACTCCACCCGATACTTTCGGTCAACAAGCAAAGGGCGATCATTCCACTCATGATAGTAATTCCTGCCCAGCGGATATTTCATCTGGGAGCGCGAATAGACCAGTGGGCGCAGAGTCAACGGCTCGCGGGCATCAGCGGCAGCACGAACGTCGACCATCAGTTTCTCAAAATTGGCCCTCGCTTCCTCCGGAGTCAGCGGCTTTCCGGTCGGTGTGCCAAGGGAGAGATTGAATTGCGAGAATTGTAATTCTCCCAGGAAGTCCGTGACAACAATGGCGACACTCAATGCTCCGGTGTTTTCTCCCGTGACAAAACCTAATTCCCGGGAACTTGATGTGTTGCTTGCCAGAGGCCGTGCCCCCACAGATGTCCGATGGTAGGGCTGAAATGGAGCGACTCCGTTTTTGGGATGCTCCCGGATCATCAGCGAAACTCCGGGGGTTCCCCGGGTTGCCTTCGACTCGACGTCAATATCAGCGCGATAGACGGTTCCGGGCTGAACCTGAAATGAACCAAGATCGATGCTTGCTGATTCCTTGGTTTCGCCGGAAGTTAGCGAAAGAATCTCTTCGCCGGAAAGCAGCTTTGTAGCAATTCCGTTGTTTTCAGGAACTCGAAATTCCGGCGCTGAAACACTGCGAATAAGCGGCGTTTCCAGTTCCACCGATTGGGCCGGAAACGTGCTTTTGAAGTACAACGCAGCTAGCAGGAATATCGTCGCAATCGAGAAACTGCGAACGCGGATAGCGCCCGGAAGAACATGTTCAGTCATCCTTTTTAATCAACCTCGACGGTCGTACCTCTAGCCGTCACCACTTCGATCAGAGCGGGGAAATCACCGTATTTGACTGCGCCGGGAATGAAATCGGGATCGCGATAGCTGACGATGTCGGCAAATCGGAAATCGTCGCTGGCAAGGGAAAGCGTCTTCACCGAACCGGGGTCAGCTGCAGCAGTCGCTGCCAGAGCAATCGCTTCGCTACCCGCTCCCGCAGCAAGTTCGATCTGGTTGCCCTGTTGCAGCGCCGCCCGGATGTGGGCAAGCACTTTGCGGGTTCTCATTGCGAAAACGCTATGATTGTAACCGTGGGTGTAGCCGGCAAACTCGCGTTTGTTTTCCACCACGGGAGTCTCATCCATCGTGGGCGGCGTGGTCAGGGTGAGCGTGGTAATCCCATCTTCGGTTTTCTCCGAAATCCATTCCGCTTTACCATCGTCGGTGATGGGATCGTCGATACCGACCAGTATCTGCCAGGCCTCCGCGACGACTTCGGCTCGTTTTTCAGGCGAAAGTGCCGCAAGTTGCTGGTCGGACGTTTCGGCCAGCCAATGGGTCAGCTTCCGCTCGAATTCGTCGCCTCCTTCGGGGCGTGGATGCTCATTATCATAGACGGCGTGTTCCTCTGGAGTGAGGTGAGGAGAATCCTCTTCGACAATGGGAGTGTCGTGTCCGAGCCCTAGATATTCATTGAACCACTCGTACATGAGCCTGCGAGTCACGTAGTTGTAGTTGTGTTTGAAATGCAAAAGATCCGTACACATCACCTGGTCGGTTTCGCCGTAGAGACTGTAGAGTTTCTTAAGTTCGGGAAAGCCCTTGCCTGGCACGAGCATCTCTTTTGTCCAGTCATCGGCGGCAGTCATGGCCTGAGGCTTGGGAGCGAACAGCGCGGCAAGTTCGACGTTACCGGTTCCGATGCGGAGAAGGCTGGCATTTTCACAAGTGCAGCCGCCTTGCATGGAACTGGAGACCATGCCGTTCGGGAATGAGACAACGGGTCGGGAATCGATCGCGCAAAGCATGATGGATTGGGTGCCGCCGCCACTGCCTCCAGTGACACCGATTCGGTTCGGGTCGACGTCGGGAAGGTCCTGGAGAAAGTCGAGCGCACGGATCGAATTCCAGGTCTGCAGTCCGAAAATCGATTGCAGCCGCATTTCCGCTTGAGCGCTGTAAAGGCCCCAGCGGGCCTTGCCTTCGAATTCAGGACGCTGTTTGGCAAATCCATGTCCAAGTTCACGCGAAAGTTGCTGGTTGTCCGCATAGCCAATCATGTCGTAGAGCAACGTGACGCAACCGAGTCGCGCGAGGGTGACGCAACGGGCCACCTTGGGGAAACGACCGGAATCAGCAAATTTCTCGCCACCGTTCTCGAGATATTTTTTGATCCCATCTTCGCCCAGATCATAGAGCCGCCCTCCGTGGCCATGTGGCGACAGAACTGCCGGATACTTCCCGTCGGAACTCGTCGCATTTTCCCCGGAGGGGCGGAAGAGCAACCCCGTCACATGAAATCCCGGCACACTCTCGAAATAGACTTTCTCCACCGTGTAACCATCGCGTTGGACCTTGCCGTGGACAACCGCGTTGAGAGGAGTGCGTTCCGGTAGCGGAAACAGTCCGTTGGCGACAAGGACGCGGCGGCGCAACAGATCCGATCTTTTTTCCCAGGCCTCAAGAGTGTCGGGGACTTCGAATGGGAAAAAGCCATTGAGGTCCTTCAACGGCTCCCCGGGTACTGTGTCCGCAGCTTCAGAAGGCAAGCCTGCAGAAAGGAACAGGGCGAACAGCGCAGTCAGAAGAGGGAGCGAATCGGGGCGTTTCATCGTTTAGTTATCCCCGCGTCCGGCCAATTTGTCCCGTGCGGGTTCACGTCATTGGGGGGCTTTCGAAGCAACAGGGTAGGTTCACACAACGAACCCTGTTGAGTCATTTTACGACACCGGGGCGCCCGGCGAGAGCACCCGCCACTCCAACGAGGATCGCTGGAATTAGAAGGAACCCGTAGGCAATCGTCCAGCTGTCAGTTGCCGTGCTCAGCCAACTGATGAACCACGGGAACGGAGCGGCGACCAGATAGCCTATGGCCTGTGCCATTGACGAGAGGTGTCCTGCCGTTTCTGCATTGCTGCTTCGTATCGCAATGAGAAGAAGAGACAATCCAAAGCCGGCGTTCAGGCCAAGTCCCATCAAAATCGTCGCAGCCCCAACCCATGGGAGTGGCAGCCATAGGACCCCGAGTATTCCTGCCGCCGTCATCGATGCACATAGCACGGTCCAACCACTTTGAGAGTGCGCCTTCCCCGCCAGGGTCGGGATGATAAGACTCGCTGCGCAGCCGCAGATTTGCATAGCAGTTGGCCATCCGGATGCAGCGGCCTCGCTCATGCCCCGCAGTTGAAGTATCATAGGCAGCCAGGCTACGCTCGAGTAGAAGAGCAATGACTGAAATCCCATGAGCGCTGTAACCTGCCATGCGCGTACGCTCCGCAACAGACCGATCATTCCCGCAAACGGATTTCCCGGTGAACGCACCTTGGGTTTTTGTAGCAGTTGTGGCAGCCAAATCAGAAGAGGGATCAACGCTGCGTAGCCCCACGCATTCAGAGAGGCCCGCCAGTCTCCGAAAAGTGAATTGGCCAATGGTACCGCCAACGCGATTCCCAACGCGGCGCCCAGATTCATCGCCGTCGAATAAAGGCTCGTCATCGGCCCGATGTGATTGGGATAGCGGCTTTTGACGAGTCCCGGGAGCAAAATATTTCCGAAAGCAATTCCTGTTCCAATGAGAATCGACCCTACGATTGGTCCGAAGTTGGGATTGCGGAATTCCAATGGTCTCAGGAAGCAGCCTGCGGACAAAATTATGAGTCCTATACCGAGAGCACGGGCAAAGCCGATCCGGTTGCCGATGGCACCCACGAACATGCCGGCAAGACCAAACAGCACGAGCGGAATCGTGGTTTGTAGTCCGATCATCTGGGCACTAAGCCCGCCGATCTGCATACGATCAGCTAACGGTGCGATCCCCGTGATGGCGGGGCGCAAGTTAACAGCGATCAGCAAAAGACCACTAATCAGTACGACATGGTGGAGAAGTCGGGAGCGCGAAACGATGATCAACCAGAACGCACGCTGGACACCATCGCCATAAGAATTGCCCCGGCATTCTCCAGAGGCCTCGCTCAACTGGAACAGGATCTGGCTGCACTCGAGGAAACTGTCGATCTTTGCGCCGATCTAGGCCAAGCTTTCCAACTCTCGTATTCCCTATCATGAAACTACGACTCCACGAATTGTCGCACAGTCCCTACTGTATTCCTGTCGTTCGAATTCTCGAAGCCTATGGAGTTTCGTTCGAGCGTGTTTCCGTGCCGCCCTGGGACCGGCGTGAATTGGCGCGCCTCACGGGCGGAGCCTGCTACCAGGTGCCGGTTCTAGAACACGACTCGAACATCATCCATGAAACACCGGAAGATCCGTTGGCGGTGCCCCACTATTTGGACCAACATTTCGCCAACGGAGATTTGTTTCCCTCTCAGCACGCCGGGATTCAAGATATTGTGATCGCGCATATCGAAGACTACCTCGAGGGACTTGGCTTTCCCCTCGCTGACCCCAGTTACATCGACTCGATTCCCGACCTCGGCGAACGGGTCATGCTCATTCGCCACAAAGAACGCAAACTGGGTGTCGGGTGTGTGGATCAATGGCGCGACAACGCCGCCGCCATCGCCGCCGAGTTTGAGTCTGCTCTATCACCTTACGAGGTTCACCTTGAAGACAGTGATTTTCTCTTCAGCGATCATCCGGTCTTTGCCGACTACGCGCTTTACGGTGTGATCGGGAACGCGCAGTTCAGCGGTGACTTTGTCCTCGGCGACTACCTTCCCAACCTTAAGGAATGGGAAGCGCGAATGAAGAACCTCTCACGAGTATAAGATGATGAAGTTTGCATTGGTGGAGAATCTGATCGGCTCCCATGTCGAGAAAGTTGAGCGCTCCGACAGTGGCGCACTCGTATTGCATTTCCCCAAGGCTTCGAAACCTCTGCAGATACCGACACCTTGGTCTTTCACTTCATGTCTGGCGAGCCTCTCATCGGATGACTGTAGGGGAGAGGGCGATATCACTGCCGATCTGACCGGATTGGAAGGAGCCCAACTTTCCGGATTTAACTCGGACGGAGTTCAACTCGACATCCGCTTCGGGTCCATCACCATTAATACGACAGTCAAAGCGCGAACTGATCTCTCCGGTCGTGATGATATCGTTCGACTGGTGGATAACTTTTACGAAAAAATCCGCACCGATAGCGAACTGGGGCCCGTCTTCGATGAGGTGGCGCAGGTCGACTGGGAAACCCATTTGCCAAAAATGTATGACTTCTGGGACACGGTGCTGTTCCGCTCCGGCACTTTTCGGGGTGATCCGATTGGTGCTCACGCCAAACTGGTTTCCCATACCGAAATGAGTATGGCCAGGTTCGAGCATTGGCTGGTGCTTTTTCGCAGTTCCGTCGCCGAACTGTTCGAAGGCGAAAATGCAGATCACATTGTCCGGTGCGCTGAAGATATGGCGAACGTCCTCTACAGTAAAATCAACGGAGTGCCCGATCTTCGCTTTTCCGCGTGATGCCGGATCACTTGAGCTCGACAGCAATCACTCCT
>Ga0222633_1000598_pt1 | contig 29838 bp, 22 predicted proteins | sample AntAcemetageno48_FD_179816 | JGI IMG/M metagenome (GOLD analysis project Ga0222633, IMG submission 179816) | Saline water microbial communities from Ace Lake, Antarctica - #48 | ecosystem: Environmental > Aquatic > Non-marine Saline and Alkaline > Saline | place: Antarctica: Ace Lake | collected...
CGGGACGGGGGGGAACGCCGAAAGACTAACGGTATTGTGAATTGTTATTATTGACTTTAAAAAACACATCTACTTCACTCCGTACCTCGCGCGGATGGCGTCGTCTCGTGTCGCTCGCGGGTCTGCCCTATTGCGATGGCTGGAGCGCGAAGGGTGTGAGCACTCCGTGACTCTGGGTACCACGCCCAGTGCGGGCGTCGGGGTGTTCGCATCCCGCGACGTGGGCAAAGGCGAAGTTCTCGTGTCGTGCCCAATGCGTTGCGTCATCGGCGCCGCCGAGACGCGGCGCGGCGACGCGGACGACGAGACGGTGGCGTTTCAAGACGCCATGGATGCACTGCGCGTGGCAGATGGGTCTGGTGACTCGCCTGGTTCCGACGATGACCGTGAAGGCACGCCCGTAAGTGACAGCACGCGCATGCAGCTCGTGCTTCTGCGCGAGCGCAATCTCGCTGAAACCGAGGAAAAAAACATTGGTTGTGACGACGCCGCGACGACGACAAAGGATTCCCAGGAGGAACCCCGTCGCGGGGGGTACTGGCGCCACTACGTGGCGAGTCTTCCCGGGAATGACCTGGTGGCTTGCTTACCGCTATCCTGGTCGGGCGTTGATCTGCGCAGGCGTTTACACGGTACGGCTTTGTTGTTTGAAACCAGCGCGGATTTGGCGGAGCTGAAGTGTTTACAAAAGGCTCTTGCGAAAAACCAAAAAGAGTTCCCGCCGGAGACGTTCAATTTGGACGCCCTTATTTGGGCACACGCGGTGTTCTGGAGCCGCGCGATTAGCCTTCCGCAGGCGGGCTGGGGAAGGGCAGGGGAAGGCTGTCACAATAAAAAGCAGAAAACGGAAAAAAGAACCGCCGGCGACGACGGCGCGTTGACGCCTTTACTTGACATGTGCAACCACTCTTCTTTTTCGCACACCGAGTTGCGCCGGCGCGGCGCGCGGTGGCAACTCGTCGCGCGTAGGGGTTTCAAAAAAGACGAACAAGTAACAATCGATTACGGCGGCAAGGGCAACGGCGAGCTGTTACGCAGGCACGGGTTCGTGGTGCCTTTGAATCCGTACGACACGTGTTCGGCGTGGGTATCGAGCGACATCACGATTGGTTTTGCTTCGTCGGATGACGAAAATCCAAAGCGTGCTGAAAAAATAAAAATCCTCCTGCACCGCGGAACGAAGCAGTGGAACGAGTTTCCAGGTGGCTTGGATGTTCTTTTGCGAGGGTTTGATGCGAAACACGTGTCTGACGCTGTACAAGACGTCGATGAAGGACTCACAACAGCAATCGGGAATGTCGATTTCGAAAAAAAGTTCGATCAAGACGCGCTGCGACGACTCGAGGCGCAAGCCGCGCGAATGGCGGATGCCATTTCCATCTCGGATGATGAAAAACATTCTCTCGCAGGTAATGAAGATGATGATGACCAAAAGTCGGGGTTCGAAAGCACCCCCGGTCACTTCGCGGACCGAGCCGCGTTGTTGTACCGCACGAGCCAGCGAGAACTGTTGCTTGACTTGAAGGAGCTCGCGGAGACGAGGAGGAGGTAAATGTAAAATGGCAACTTCCAAAAGTCTCTCCTCGGTGAATCGAAATATCAACAGCTAACTGCCTCGTCACCGAAGCAATGTCGTTCCGTGTCGTTCATAGACCGTTAGCGACTTCATTTTTCTTCGGACTGTTTGCTCACTCGCACACGTCATCGAAGCGACGAAGGGACGCAGTCAAAAAGGAGACGGATCTTTTTGTCCCTTTTTCCCGCTCATTCCGTTTTTTCCGGTTATTTTTTTCGACATTTCGGGTTGCGGATTGCTCTGCTCTACGCAACCGGACCGCACGGCTTGCCACTTCGCGCGACACGTTCGCACGTGCGCTATTCGATCGACGTTCTGCACGTCTCTCGGGAAGTGTTCGCGCCAAGAATTTCGGGTTTCGCGTTTCCGTCGACACGTGTTCGCGGTGCGTTCGGAGATCGCGAGGACGCGCATTTGGTTTCGCGCCTTTTCCGCGGGGGCCCGCGTCGTAATCTGAGAAAACCGACCGTCGGTGGTGCCGTGTTCCGGCGACCGCGCCCGTTACGACCGCTATTCCGGTTCTTGCGACGGAAGGTAGTGGGGGTGGGAGACGTGGGTGCCAAACAGTGACACACGACTGTCCCAATGTCGCGCGTCGCGGTCCCTGAGCCGGGGTTCCAGGTGCCTGACACGGTCGGGCATGTCGGAAGACGCGACAAAGATATCGGGGGACGGTCCTCCATGGGTGAGAGGTTCGGTTCGCGGCTCTTCGCGGAGACGCTTCGAAAGGAGCTCGGATTCACCGAACCCGAGATCACGGCCGCGATGGACGTGCTCCTGGAAGTCGCGCCGCTTCTGGTGAACAAACAAGTCGTCAGCGTGGACGACACCACGGTACGCCGAGATCCCCCGTGCAGCATCAATCCATCAATCTTCTTTTTTTGGGTTGTTTGGAGGCCCGCCGGGCCGTCTCCCGATCTGCGCACCTCCGCCTCCCACCCCGCACACCACGTCCCTGACCGACCCCTACACCCACGCCTCCTCCCCACACACAACAGATGAACCCCGCGAAGTGGCACGCGTGCGCCGCTTTCGTCGCGTCCGGGTTGACGCACGCCAGCGCGCTTCCTGGCAAGGCTGGCAACAAGACGCACGGAAACAACGCGAGAGAGCGCAACCTGACCGCCACTCTGCGCGCGTTTCAGGTTGATTGCGTGGAGTTTTTCCGGTCGCTGCGCAAATTCATGAGCGCGGCGGCGGAGCCGCTGACGAAGCGCTTGAACGACAAGAAGCAAGTGTCGCAAGGAAGGACTCGGAGTCCGTCCAAACAAGGAAAGAGCCTTGTCACGAAGGACGACCAAGCCGACCAAGCCGTGGGTCTCGAAAACCTGGAAGCCTCACTCTCCGTTCCCGAACTGCGAACCTCGTTCGCGTTCACCCGGGTCGCCGCGCAGAAGTACAAGGTACGTGTTGCATTTCCCAAATCTAACGACTCTTTGATGCCCCCCTTTGAGTGCACTACTAGTAACATTTACCAGTACTGGCAACACTACATACATCACAAGTAGACTGTTTGCCCATACAGTACACCCATACTCAAGACTGACACTTTTCCGGTAAAATGTCAAAGCTCTTCGCGGATTGCCACTTGGACTCGTCCACTGCTGCTGGGGCGGACGTGGCGCGGTTCGGGTGGTTGCTCTTTTTAGCAGCTAAGCACTCAACCCTGCCAAAGTTTCCCGACCTGTTCTCCCTGTACCACGTCCTCGTGTCAGTGGAGGCGTTCCTATTGGTCAACGCGCCGACTTCCATTTTGCGCACGGAGTTGAAAAACATGGTCAGCGTCGCCGCCGGCGCCATTTGCGACCCGAACACGGGCGAACACGAAATCGACGTCCTGCAAGGTCTGTCCGCTTCCTCCAAAACCAAGCTCCCCACGCTGCGGGCCGCGATGGGTGATGTGGAGCGGGCGATCATCGCAGGGAGCTTGGGGCAAAAACCTTGCAAAAAAAAGGTGGTCGGCCTCGCGAAAGGCGGCCCGACATTGTTCCCCGACGTTTTCGGGGGCGGAGACGCCGCCGCCGCTGCTGCCGCGACCACCGCCGCAAAACACGCGTACACCAACGCGTCCGTCAACTCCGGCTTGGCGTGGCACCTAAGACTGGACGAGCGCCTGTACTTCGCCCTTGGTAAGGAGGAGGAGGAGGAGGCGCAACGCGTGCTCGGGGACGTGGGGGCGACGGCGACCATGAACGGACAAGGCGGCGTCGCCGCGACCCCCCGACCTGGAGGGCAGCAAGGCGTACCCTTCACGCCTTGGCGGGGCGCGGGGACCATGAAGTTCGTGCTAGGCGCGTCGCCTGCGAGGCTCGGGTCCAAAGCCGCGTACTCGCCGTACCCCGCGAGCAGGCTGGGGGGGGGCGTCGCGTTGGCGAGCGCGGAAGGCCCTTCCGTCGCGCCGATGAAATCGCCAACCACCGCCGGACGTGTGTCGGTTCCCTTCACTCCAGTTTCGGAGGCCATGGCCAGCGCGTCGTGGCTTCACGGGATCGTCGCGCCCACGTCGCCCTCGGGTGTTGTCATGCCGTCACCGGCGACTCGCTTGGAGCGCTTTCTAGGCAAGGAAGCGTCCACGAAGCTGGTGGCGACGGTGCACGGGTTGGCTGGGAAAACCAGCGCCGCGCTCACCGAGGATGCGTTTTTAGTCACAATAAATGGCGTCGCGGCCCTGCAAGGGGCGTCACACAACGTCTCCGTGGATAACCTGGTGCGACGAAGACAGGAGGAAGCCGTCAGGGTGTTCGCTTATTTCGCGGAGGGCGTGTTCGAAGCGGAGCACCGGCGCGAGGTCGGCGGCGGCGGGGATTCGCTGGATTCTATTCAAGAAGGAACCGAAGGAACCGAAGGGGAACAAGGCGAGAAGGCGGACACAAACCCGGCCGCCGCTGCCGCCGCCGCGGGGGGGGTGATGGACGTCGCTTCCCTCGCCGCCACGGTGCCGACGCAGGTCCCGCGTCCGCTTTCCTTGCAAAACAACGCCGACCCCAGCGAATCGCAGCGAGCGGCGTACCGGCAGCTCGCGGGGTCCAGCCGGTTCGTCCGCGCCGTGCTGTCGTGCGCCATGGAGGTGGTGGTGGCGTCGTACAAAACCGCCACCCTGAAGTTTCCCGCCATACCCCGATTGCTAGGCCTGGACGCCTTCGACGTGGTGCACATGATCGAGCCGTTCGTGCGAGCGGACCCCACCATGCCAAGAGAGGTGAAGAAACACTTCAACGCGATTGAAGAGCGCGTGATGGAAACCATGGCGTGGCAGCGCGGATCGTCGTTCTTTAACTTCATGCGCGCCGCGGAGCGAGGCGCGCCGCCGCCGAGACCCGCGCAGGCGGCGCTCGCCGCGGTGAGCAAGCCCGCGCCGCCGGCGATGGACGAAAAGGGAAACGCGGAGGGTTTGGAGACTGACCCCGAAAAAGAAAAAGAAACCGGCAAAGAAAAGACCGCCCCCAACGCGCTCGCCGCGCGCCGATCTCCCTCGTTCTCCTCCGTCGCGGGCGTCGCCGCGGCGGCTGCGTCGGGTGACGTGGAGGTTGTTGACACCGCGGCGCACGCCCGGTCTTCGTCGCACACGCAGTCCTTCGACGACGACGACAACACGCCCCCGCGCAAAAACGCTTTGGCGGGCGACGCCAACGCCACCACCAACGCGTTCTCCACGCCTTTGCGGGGAAGCACCACGCCCAGGGAAAGGCCGGCTCGGGCATCGCAAGGCGCAGCGGCGAGCCTGTCCAGCGCGGGGGGCGGGTCGGAGCCGCTGCCGAGCCGGTTCGCGCGGACGCCGCCGAGCGGCGCGTTGTCGGAACACACCAAGACGTGTCGGAACTCGTTAAGGGTGTTCTTCGCGAAGGTGATGCGGATCAGCGCGCGACGACTGGCGGACCTTTGCGAACGCCTACACCTGCCGCAGGAACTCACAAAAAGCGCCTACGACCTCACCTCGAAAGTGGTGTACGACCACACCAAGCTCCTGTACAACGTACGTATTGTGCGTTTCCCAAATCCAGGCACCTACGTTTGCCTATACTCGTACCAGAAGGGACTATTACCTCTGCCTACACAACACCTTAACCACTTTTCGTTCACAATCACAGCGCCACCTTGACCAGATTCTGTTATGCGCCGTGTACGGCGTGTGCAAGGTGAACGCCGGGAGGGGGATGGTTCTGGACGGCCGAGAACCGGTCACGTTCCGGGACATAATCGCGTGCTACCACAAGCAGCCGCAGTGCCGCGAGGAGACGTTCTGGACTGTTTCCCTGGAACAGAGCGACCCGGAGCTGGAGGTGGCGCGCCGGGGGGACGTGATTCAGTTTTACAACCAGGTTTTCGTCCCAGAGGTCAAGACGCGGTTGTTGCAGCTCAAAACGGAAATCACGAACTCGCAGAGAGGCGCTTCGGGGGCTTCGCCTTCGCAGTTCGCTGGACCTGGTGGGACGAATGCCGGGACTCAACTGGGTGGTACGTCTCCGGAACCGCCCGGGTTGCGGTCGCCGCGCAGGGCGGTTACCAGCGGGAACAACACGTCAACGCCTCGGTCGGTGTACGTCAGGTACGGCCTTGGGCGTTTCCCAAATCTGACACACACTGTGGAGGCCCGATTACGGGTGACTGTTCGGCTCGATTACGGGTGACTGTTTACTCATAAAAATCCCTCATACACGCGGTCCGAAAGACTGACACTTTGTTTTACCCATCGCAAGTCCGATGCGCGCGACGGCGAGCGCGGCGATGGCACTTTCTTTGATGACGCCTCGGAGTAAGAGCTTGTTCGCGTTCGTGGGCGAAAGCATGCACGCGTACCACAGCCCAGGGAGGGACCTGGCGTTCATCAACCGCAGGGTCGCGGCTGCCGCGGCGGCGGAACACACTCAAATGGACACGCGGGCAGAGGACACCACGGCCACGGCGGTGGCGGCGGGCGTGGCGGGTATCGCCGCGGCGGCGAGCGACCCGCCGGCTACCAAATCGCCCGGCCACGGGCGGAAATCGCAACGCACGCTCGGGTTCGACTTTCACCCTGTAGGGGCAAGCAGGGGCGGGGGCGAGGAGGATACGCCGCCTGCAAAAGCGCCGCGGAGGTGACGGCGGAGCGAAAGCACGCCCGTTCAGATGCAGACATAGACACAGACACCGACAGTAACGGGCGACGACGACGAGACGCCCCAGCGCGCGCTTTGAACTCTATTAAATTTTCAGAGTGAATCAAAAGACTTTTTGACACCAGTGTGCCTATTTTCCTTTTTTCCGAGTCCAAGACAACACCGGGTATCTCGCCCTCGTTTCCGCTCTCGGACGCATTGCGACCTCCGCGCGCGCGTGGCACACGCGAAGCCCTGAGGTCGCGTGGTTACGCGACTCGCCCACGCGAATGATCGCAGTTGCTGCCATCCCGGTTGCCTGGCGTGGCCAAAACCAGCGGCCTGCCAAAACAAACCTAACAAACCTTCCCCACACCGTCCGAGCCACGACGGTACCCCGAGTCTGCGTGGGCGGCGCCGCGCGTGTCTCCAAACGACTGGCGCGTGTCGGGGGATACGCGCGTGGGCATCTTGACTCGTCCACCAACGCGAACGGAGCACGCGCGCGCCGCCGGCGCCCCACCGTCGTCTTCGCGACCCCCTCCGTCTCCGGGTCCGAGAACCCCGAGGGCTCGAGTTCCACCTCCCTGGACGGAAGAAGCACCCCACAAAAACACCCGCCTGCTTCACACACTGTGCGCCGCCTGGTGCTCGCGCTCGTTGTCTTCGCGCTCGTCACCCTGGTCTTCGCGCAGGGAAGCGTCCGTGCGAGCGCGCGTGACAGCATGTTTTCCGCATTTTCCTCAATCGCGATACCGGTGCTACCCCGAAACATGTTCTGGATACCCGAAGAACTGCCAAACATTGTGGTGGATTTAAAGCCCGCCCTGACAATCGCGCTTATGACATGTCTGTCCATAACCCCCGTGCCCACGCGCAAAGCGTCGCGAGTCGCGTTCAACGCCCTGGCGCGTCTGTTAGCCGCGAACGGCGCGCACGCCTGGTACGTATTGCGCGTTTCCCAAATCCAGGCACACTGTTTGCACGTACCAGACTGACACTTTTCTTTTACAATCAGGGTCACCGCCGCGTGCGCCTTGAGCGGTCCGTACGTAGGACGAGCCGTAAGGCTATGCGTCACCTGGGCACTGTTCAATCACGTGGTGCGCTTGCCAATATTCGACCCTTCCACGGTGCTGAGCACCCCGCCGGTGGTGCGTGAGCTGTTAGGCACTTTGTCAAGCGTGTTCGGCCAAGGCGCGGGTCACGCGTTGCAACAGCTCACGATTTGCGAAACCCAAGGCTGGTGTTTCGTCACCTCAACAAGAGCGCTCGCCGCGGCGCTGTGCGTGCTGTGCGCGAAGTGGGTGATGCACGCGAAGCGGCCGCCTCCGAAGCCGGCGGATGTCGTGACCGACGACCACGATAAGGACGCCGCGGATACGACTAAAGGCGACTCCTCCGCCGATCCAGTCGCCCAACACTTCGCCGCGCTCAGGGGCGATGACGGCGTTTCCTGGGACAGGCAGGCGCGAAGTGTTTTAGTGGACGCCGCGTTGTCGTCACTCGTCACCGTCGCCAGCGTGCTCGCGGTGGCGAACGCGTTACGGGTTAACATCACGGGCTTGTTAGCGGTGGGCGGATTCTCCGGCGTGGCGTTCGGTTTCGCCGCGCAGCGCTGCGTTGCGAACGTACGTGTTGCGCGTTTCCCAAATCCCAATACTGTTCGGCCCGATTATTCTGACTGTTTGCTCATACACATTTCGAAGTACACCCATACTCAAGACTCAAGACTGACCCTTTTCGTTCACAATCACAGTTCATCAGCGGCGTTTTGATTTTCGTCACGCAGCCTTTCAAGCAGGGCGACCTGGTCACGACCGCGCACGGCACCGGAGAAGGCGCGTTTCGAGGCGTGGTTAGGCAGGTGGGCTGGCACTCCACTTCCCTGGAAAGTTCAAGGGACGGGAGCGTTTTGATTGTTCCCAACTCCGAGCTCAGCACGGCGGCGGTGCGGAACCTGAGCCGCACGGAACGCGTGTGTGTTGTTGAACTCGTACCGATCATAGTGCCTGTTGAGGTGCAAGGTAAGGACATCAATGGCGCCACACGAGCTGCGGTGTTCGCGGCGAACAAGGTTGTGCGAACGCACCCCGGGGTGTGCAGGGACACGGAAAAAAAGGAACAAGACTCTCTGGTGGACGGCGCGGTGAACCCTCGGTGCGTCCTGGTGAGCGACGCCGTTTCGGGCGCGGTGAGTATCAAGTGTGCGTACGTCATGAGGAAAGACGTACCGAGACACTCAACGGAAGCCGTAAGGTCGGCGGTGCTCGTGAAACTGCGCGAGGCGGTGGCGGCGGCGCTTTCCCCTTCCGCTCCGAAAGTGCTCCGATGGAAACCACCGAAAGTCGAAAACGCCTCTGACCACTTTGGGGAAGGCGTTCGAGTCCGAATGTTGCGCCAGATCATCGAGCAGGATTTTCCGGACATCGCGCCACGCGTGGCGGAGAGCATACGACGAGGCGAGCGGAGGTACGAAGGTACGCAAAGAGAGTACGAGGAGGGCGAAGGGAAGCGCGGAGACGACGTCGCGTGAGTGACGGGGACATTTTTGTGATGATGATAGACTTTCTCAGCCGTTTATTTTCGGCCGTTCCGAGGTTTTTCTCATCGGATCCAACCACCATGCCCTCGGAGGGCGGCAAGGGCACTCACGACCGCGCACGTGTCACATTGGCGTGTATTGACATTAAGCGTGACCACGACGTGTACCACGATGGCACTGATGACGATTCACACGATGCCTCGTGTGTGCGACCTTTCCGCGTCGCGTCGCGCGAGGATAACGATGATGACGAGGCAAAAAAGCGCGTCAACGTCAACGATGGCCGCCGTCGTTTCGCGCGCCCCGGTTTCGTGCGCCCCCCCCCGGCCGGCGCGCCCCGTTGCCGCGCGGTCCAAAGGCATCCCGTTGAAACCCGTCACGACGTCTCGCGGCTCTGTCAAGGCGGGCGCTGTGGGATTCAGCGTCCCAGCCGCTCTGTTCGAGATCGCCGTACCACCTCCACCAATGTTGATCGTCCCCCCCACCGTGGCGTTCATGACGTGCATCCTAGCCGTGCTGGTGATCGCGCTGTTGGGCAAGGATCGGCACGGGCTGCTGTTAGCGCAAATGGCGCTCAACGCCCCGTTCGCGGTCACCTCGTGGTGGCTCGGCGAGCAAGGCCACGCCGTGTGTTTCGTTATTTTGGCTTTACGAACGTTCTTCGGCGCGCATTTGTCAGGCAGGTTCGACGCGTTACTGAACTGCTTCGCGACCCTGGGGCTACTGGTCATCACGGCGCCGAATTTAGCCTGGGTCTGGCGGGACACGCTGTGGGCGCAATGGCTCAACGTCGGCATCTGCGTGTACCGGTTAGTAACGCACACCAAAGCGGGCGACGGCGGGGACACCGGGTCGCGCGAAAAAAAACACGTAATCTTCTTCGCCGCGTTCATCGCGAAAATCGGCCTGCTGTGTTTGGCGCTGCCGGGAATCGGGCTGTTCAACGGGTTCTTCTGATGGGACGATGACACAGTGTCAGCTTTGACGTTCGGATTTCGCGCAAAACAGCGTCGTCCGTTTTTTCGCGGCTATAGAGGGATTATCACGCAGGTAGCCGTGCATTGTTGTTAATGGAGTACCTCAGGCCTCGTATACTTACATAAAACATAGCTATATAGCGACTGTGGTGTCATCTTCGTCTTCATGGGTATCGTCGTTAGCTTCGACCGCGACTGTGCTGTCGTCTTCCTGGGTATCGTCGTCAGCTTCGACCGCGACTGTGGTGACATCTTCGTCTTCCTGGGTATCGTCGTCAGCTTCGACCGCGACTGTGGTGTCATCTTCGTCTTCATGGGTATCGTCGTTAGCTTCGACCGCGACTGTGGTGTCATCTTCGTCTTCCTGGGTATCGTCGTCAGCTTCGACCGCGACTGTGGTGTCATCGTCGGGTGTGGCGTTGGCAGCCGGTCCTAAACCCCAAAACGCTAAACCGCCCCCCGTTGATGGCGGTGGCGTGAGCGGTGTCACTTGCGCGCGGCAATGCGGGCAATTGGCACTCCGAACGTTCACCCAACGACTGAGGCAACGCATGTGATACGCACTCCCACAGCACAACAAAGCGCACTCTGGTTGAGCGTCGAGACAAATCACGCACTCACCATTGTCGCGCATCTCGCGGAGCAACGTGGTCTTGTTGATCGCCCCCGCCGCCGCGAGCGCAGGGGCTTCGGCTGAAGCCCATCGAGTGTCGAGCGCTGCCCAACCCCGCATAACGCAAGTCATGACTATGTCCGTGAATGGCCGCGAGCTATTTGTCTTGTGAGAGTTGACGAGGGTGGCGATATACGCCGCACGCTGACTTTCCGACGCTGCGAACCCAACCACGAACGGCACTCCGCCACGCGCCAAGAAGAGATTGACGAGCGCACGCCCGATGCGGCCGTTGCCGTCGGGGAAGGGAAGGAGGACTTTAAACTGTCGTCCCGCCCATCCCGCCTTGGCCACCGCGCTGAGGTCGCTCCGTTTGGCAAGCACGACCAGAGCGGCGCAAAACTCGTCAAGTTTCGCAGGCACGTCGCGAAAGTGCGCGGTGAACGCAGTCTTTCCCGCGCGCACCCCCTGCGTTCGCGTCTTCCCGCCTCCGACCATTTCGATCGCGTGCACGGCTCTCAGGTCGTCCGCCGTCGGAAGATTCAAATCGTATTTCCAGGACAGTACCACTTTTTGCGCAGCGACGATGCGCGCGTGGCCGGCGTCGTCGGCGTCGATAGGGCGCGCACTGCCGGTGCGACGCGACGAGAGGTGGTCGGCGCGGAGAAGTTCGAGCTGCAACGACGCGAAGGCGGTGAGAGTCGAGTCGTACGCAGCCGCGAGCGCCATCGTCGCACTCCGCCGCCGCGCGTGCTCGTCGAGTCGCGTCTCGAAACTAGAAGTACTCGTCGACGCTTCTCCGGCCCCGCGGTGGCCGCTAAGACGGGTTCTAGATCACGGGGCGGCGCGGTCGCCGTTTCCAGACGCGGCGTCGCGTCGATGGAGGTCGATGACCTCGCGAGTGTTACGTCAACGCCGTTGAGACCGCGTTTGTTGGCGCCTATAGTAAACTCCACCATCGTACCCACGGCGAGTGCGTCCGAGCCGAGCGGCGCGCGTAACGCGCGCTTCGAGACGAAGATGGAGGTTGTACCTTCGGTCGATCTTCTAAAGATGGAGGTTGTACTTTCGGTCGACAACGACGAGGTGCCCCGGCCGGTGACGCTGTCCCACGTCGTCAAGCGTCCAGTGCAGCGCGCACTTTTTTGGAACGCACCAGGAGGATTTGACCCGCCGTTCCCTCCTCTCCCTCCTCCTTTTCCTCTCTTTCGGCCACCTGAACCGCCAGCCCCGACATCGTTGTCACTGTGCCCAGCCTGCGCGCGAGATCTGTTCGCGTCGCGCATCGGGACGCTGAAGTCCACCAACAGCGGTCACCACGCGCGCTCTCCTCGTCGTGATGCCACCACGACGCCGAATTCGACGTCAAGGACGAGACGCGCCAGCGGAAAACCGAAGTCGCGCAAAGCGCTTCGAGAGTGCGACGCGCGCGTGCAGGTTGTGCATTGTGCAGCAAAGAAATTACGACAACCCGGCGGATTGCGAAACGAAAAAAGCGAATTCCGTTTTATTGACCGGATATTTGCTTCATTTTCAAAGGGACGCCATCGGTGACCTCGCGATCAAACGAATTCTGACATTTTTCACCCATCGCGCCAAAACGGAGTCCACGAAAGCTCCAAAAAGCCTCGGGGGGTACGAACGTTACGTTTTGGCACCGCTGCCAATTGTGTGCACCCCTCGGGCGTCGTCGTTTCATCTCCAGTATCCACCGCACCGCCGCACCGTTTGTGTGTTTGCCGGTCGCGGAGCGCTTATAGGCCTACCCGCCTCCGCGTGTGACCGAAACGCGCGTCGTTCCTGGAGCTCGCGCGTCGGGTTTCCCATCGCGTCTTCGCGTCGCGGACCACCGCATTGCATTTAGCACGCTTGCTGCGTGTGCATCCTTGGGGTAACCAACAACCGCGTTGCGTCACGATGGACGCCGCTACGATGTCTCGGCGCGAAGCCCTGGAGTTTACTCGCGGAGACGAGACGCGTGCGATTCAACCAAGGCGGTTCAGCATCGTGTTGCGGAAACCGCTCGCAGTGCGTAACGACGGGAGCGGGGCCCCCAAAAGCGCGTTCAAGTCATCAAAAGGGGCGAAATCATCGCCATCTCGGGGGGTCACGTTCCTCGCCAAAGGTGGTGCACCGGACACCCCGGGGAATCGAGGCGTGCTCGTGACGCACCGACGCCAGCGCATGCGCACGCGCAAGGGAACCGGCAGAAGCGTCGCCGCGCGAACGTTCAGCTTGGTGCTGAGGGAACCGGCGGGGGAGGCGGAGCAGCCTGCGACGATTGATTTGATGGCGCCGATTCCGTCACACTCCGGCACGGAGGATTCGGACGCCAGTGCGGCGGGGCTTGGTTCGGGGGAAAACGGCAGCGGCGTCGGCGCCAACTCGTCAGGCGAGAACGGCAGCGTCAACGTCGGCGACGACACGGACAACGTCACCGTGGAGATTGGCGGCGTCGTGGGTAACCGAGGAGGTTACGGACGGCGAGGAGCGCGATCCTCGGGTGAGCCGGCGCTGGTGAACGCTGCTGGCGAAGACAACGACACGAACGCGGACGAAAACAACAACACGAACGTCGACGACGATCACGAGGACGACGATTTCGGGGAAGGCTTCGACGGCGGGTACGGCGACGACGACGACGACGACGGCGATTTCGGGGGAGGGTTCGACGACGCCAACGAAGGCGGTGCTTTCGGCGCTACCCCCGCGCACGGCGGCAACACAGCAGGCGGTTTCGGCAATTTCGTGGATGGCGGCAACGACCCGATGACCGCGGCGCGGTTCGATTACGTCGGTGGTAAGCGAAAACGGCCGCCTCGGATCGGTCCTCCTCGGCCGGCGGGAACGCCTCACAAGATGGAGCGCGCGAGGATGGCGAAACGGCAGAGCTTGGCGCTGGCGGGCGCGGGGTCTCGGTTCGACTTAGAGACCGAGGATGGCGTCTCCATCCGACGAAGCGCGCGGACGCGAACGCGGCCGCTGCAGTACTGGCGCGGGGAGACCAAAATCTACAACCGAGTGCACGAGTCGTTGCCCACGGTGGCGCAGATGACGCACCGCACGCCGAACCCCGCGTGGCCCAAGAACACGCCGTGGCACGGAGGAGGCGCGATCATCGCGGTCGGGCAGAACCTCCCTCAAAACAGCGCGGAGCAAGGCAAAGCGGCTGGCGAGGCGGCGCGGCGAAGAGCGCTGCGCTTAGCCGACGTCGCGCACGTCTCGGATTCGGAAGACGATGATGACTTGACTGAGGAGTTGCCAAACGCCGCGGCGAGGGCAGAACAGGCCGCGGCGCTTGACCCGTTTGGGTATTCGAAATAAGAAAAGAACGCGAGGCCGGCGCGGTGTTTGTTTCGACTTGAAGGTACGTAGCATACGTGCAGCCGTGGTTTCGTCCGTCAAATTGTCATATAAACTACTTCAAACGATGGGGTTTTCCGGACCCGACTCTATTTTTTTATGGTACCGGCGCTCCGTTCTCGCGTCATGTGTATTCCCGTCTCCGCCAAGCGGTACTTCGCCACGGCGTATCTCTTTGGGGGGGTATTTGGGGAGGTATTCAGTGAACACCGTGCGAATGCACCCGTGCGGTGCGTCACCCGCACTCGGCCGTGCACGTCCTCGGCGACGCCCGTTTTCAGGGACGCGACGTCCATTCGGCAATCGGAAACGCCAACCGCGCTTGCCAGCCACCCGCCGGTTGATGATTCGCGTTTGCCGGCGCAATCCAGATGCGCCCCGAAAACCACCGCGCAATCGGGTATTGAAAGAAGCGAGCGAAGCAGCGCATCCACCGCGAGTGTCAAGACGCCCCCCCCGACGCCCACGGAGAGTAGCGCGCTTGCGAGGTCGTCAATCACCACGACTCGGCGAGCGTCGTGTGTTTCTGTTTCTGTTGTCGTTTCGGCGGTCGAGCCTTGATCGCCCTCAAGGGCGCGGCGAATGCTTGTAAACAGCGCGCGCGCTGCAGCGAGGCTTTGGTGCATACCGGGCGCGCACGCACTGACGCCATCCCTGGCAGAGGTGGACGTGGTGTCATCATGGTCCCCCCACGCACGGAACGGGCGCGACAAAACGTCCACCACAACCAGAGCTCCCGACGACAAATCACCCCTCGTGTCCCGTCCCAGCTTGGCCAGGGTCTTGGTGTAGTGCGCCGCGGGTTGCTCCGCGGTGACTAAACACACGCGTCGCGCCTGTGATGGTGGCGAAACCGAAGCCGTGCCGGCGCCGTCTGCTCGCCGAAACGACTCCACGTCCGCGTCCGCGTCCGACCCCGCCGCCGCCGAGACCAACGCGCGTCTCAGCAGATGCGCGACGAGCCACGCCCCCGAGGCGTCCACCTCGTCCGTCACCAAAACAGCGCCGCCGCGGGGAATACCACCCCCGCGGATCTCCAAGGCTTCGTCGATGTCCATGCGGAACGCGGGGGCACGCCGGGCCCAAGGCGTCGCGATGAATGATGCGGCGAGGCGGATGAGTGATTGGTTTCGGTTTCTCGAAATAGTCATTGGACGTGCCAGGTGCCATTTCTCGTCTGCAAAAGCAACTCCCCGTGGCTGGAGATATACACAGCGCAGGGGCTACGTGATAGGCTTAATAATTGATACTAATACATAAACTACCTCGTGAACGGTATTACACACCGTTAACACGTCCAACGTCATCATCACACGGCGTCCCACTTCCGCGCGGTGAGCCCGGTGCTTTTGCCCGCGTAGTCTTTTTGCCACCCCTCTTCGATTTGCTCGGTGAACCTGCGCATTCTTCTGCCCACGCCGGCGCCGGGCGATGACGCCTCCGTGTCCACTTTCGAGGAAGCTTCCGCCCAGAGTTTCTCCTGTGCGAGTCGCTTTTCGTTCGTTTCGATTGCGAGTCGTTTTTCGAACTCTTCTTTCGCAATTTTTTCCCGCCGCACGCTCGCCACGTCGTACAAACTCGACGACGTGGTGGTGCTCACCCGGTACCGGTCACGCCGGGCCTCCTGTTGCGTGCGCCAAGCCTCCGTGCCGATTTGTTCCTCACCGCCAGTATCACCACCATACCCTTCGTCATCGGTCGAGTCCTCCTCGTCCACCACGAAATCTTTCGACGTGAGCGGCGCGCGTTCGGCCGCGAAAGGTCCAGAACCTGCACCGGAACCCGACGAACCTTGTCGCGAACCCTTGTGTACGCTCGCGTACGCCGTGGTCTCCACCAGGTGTTGCTTCCGCCGCGCCGCCAACTCCAGCTCCACAACGCTTTGCTTTGCCGTACGGTGGCAGGTGGTGTTGGAGAACGTGCCAAGCGACGCGACCGTGTTCCGGGAAACCCCGCCCGTGCGCACCACGTTCGTGGTGGAGGACACCACGACTTGCTTCTTCACGACGCGTCTTCTTCGCGCGGCGGAGGCGTCCTGGGACACGACGCCTCTGCGCGCGGTTTCTGTCGCGTCCTTTACGTCGTTCACGGCCCACAGGTCCTCCGGCTCTCCCGGGTCACCACGTGACCCGTCCGTGGGCGTGGAGTGCGGGCTGACCAAAACTGAGGGCGCCTCGTCGATCGCCGGCGCTTCCTTTTTGCGAAACGCGGTCGCCGCCCGCGCCGCGGCTTTGAACCGCGCGTTCTTGACGGGGGGAACCCAGGTTTCGCCGTAGTCGGGCTTCTCGTCGTCCGAGTCGTCGGACACCGGTTTTTCTGGTTCATCGCGGTTTCCGTAGTGGTGGTGGTGGTGAATTTCCCTCTCGATGACCGTCGTTGTCGACTCCGACGAAACGTGGTTCGCGTCGTACATCTTCATCACCTTGTCATCATCACCTTGTGTTGCACCAGCTTGGGAAATGTCCTGCCTGGACGTGGCTTTGTGAAACGCCCGCCGCTGCCGTTCCCGCGGTGTCCCGCCCTCACTCGCCTGTATTCGGAAGCAAATTTCCGAAAACGCAACTTGGAATCTGGGAAATTTCAGCAAATTGGCGTTGCCGTCCCAGCCGTCCTCGCCAATAGCCTCCACCACGCCGAACCGGCAGCCCTCGTCTATCCACGGCGGCTCGCCTTTGCCGCCGCCGACGTGCGTGTGGAACACTAGGGAAGCGTACTTCTCGCCTGTTGGGTTTTCATTTGCCAGCCACGCGACGCACGCCATCCAGCGGTCGGAAGTCATGCCCTCGGCCTCCGAGTCGCCTGCGAACTTCCGGTAAACCACCATGGCTTCCTTCGACGCGCCACTCGCGTTCCCTCCCTCCGCCTGTCTCGCGCTCGCGAATTGCATCAGCACGTCGTGGCTCGCCTGCACGTCAAGCGCGCCCACGCGCAACACGCGCTCCACGAAGAACCGCAGGCTTCGTGCCACGCCGCGTTCCCAGGTTTGCGGAACCCGGAACCCGTACGTCATCCAGGCCAGAAGCGTCACCGCGGTGATCCACTCGTCGAGCGCCAGGTGGTGTGGGTTGTCCAGTCGTCGTTTCAAGCGAGTCAATTTGGAAGCGGCCAAGCTCCCCACGAGCTCGGCTTCGTCTTCCAACAGCAGTTGCATCTGCGACGACAAATTGCCACCAGCCTTCGCCGCCCAGAACACCTCTTTGTACGCGCCGAGACCGTGCACGGTGGTGCCCAGCTTTTTCGCCACGTCCGTTTGCGTGCACATCCGCACCCACTGCGATTCGCTCATCAGCAGCTGCGTTTGCGTGTGGCTGGTTCGCGCTGACGTGTCGACACTCTCTCCGATCACAACAGACGTGGCGTAAACCCGGAAGCAGGTTTCGAAAAACGCAAACTGTTTCCGGATCTCGTGGTACACGAACCGCGGTTCCTCCATCTCCTCCTCGATGGAAACTTCGTCCAGGGAGAAAACTTTCTTGCGCTCCAACGTCGCGGCGTCGTTGATGAGCTCCTTGCCGCCCCCGCGGTTGTTGTACCGGAGCACGGTTCTGTCGAAAGGCAAGCCTCGGGCGTCGGCGGCGGCTTGGCGCAAATCACGCACGGTTTGCTGCGGCTTGAACGTAGTCCGCGCGCCAACGCCAACCTCCAAACGAACGCGCTCGCTGACCTCGGACCTACTTTCAACACGCGAGGTGTTGTTCACAACCGTGTTGGTGTTGGTGTGGTGGTGCACCACCGTTTGCGTGTGCGTATCGCCACCGCCGAGTTTGGATAGGTCGTCCCTCAACACCAACACCGCGGCGCTGCGGCCGGCGCCGCCCCGCTTGCCCTGCAGCGTCACGTCCGCCCGCCACCGCACGTGCGACGCGCCCAGCGTCGTCGGTTCCCGCACCGCGCGGCCTTTGTGCACCAGGTTGATTGTTTCTGGAGTTAGGTTTAAAACCTCAGGCGCGTTGTTCCCACTGCCGTCGTCGTAAAAGCCCTCCTTCTTCGCGTACTGCAGCTCCTCGTACACCTTGCGACGAACCGTCTCGCCCGTGTCGGCCAACGCGACTTCGACTTCGATCTTCCGCATTTGGCGATCGGGTTCGCCCTCGCCCGCCCGTATCTCCCTCCCGAAGTGATCGCGCTCGATGACTTCCGTCATAACATCGGAATCGGGCATCACGTTCCCGTGAACGCAGGTTTCGCCTGGAAGGTGAATGTGAATGCAGCAGCGCGAGAGCGCTCGTTTTTCTTGGCGCGTCGTTCGAACGCGTTCCTTTTCAATCTCGCGGAGTTCCCGCTCGTACTCGAACCGTTCGACCGTCTCGTCGTCCGCGTCGGGGCCCGGAATGACCAGCGCCTCGTCGTCGTCGATATCGTCAGGCACGACGATCTCATCAGGCACGAGTTCCTGCATGTCCAAATCATCCTCCACGTCTCGGAAGTGCCACGGAAGTACCGCGCCGCCCTCCACGTCTTCCGTTTCCGGGTCATCCGCTAGCTTTTTCAAATCCACCTTTTTCTTCTCGAGCTCGTCGTGCTTGTCCCACTCCCGGTGCAGGTCGTCGAAGAAGCCTTCGTGCCTTAGGAAGTACACACGGCCGTCGTAATCGCGGTCGTTCCAAACGCTGGTCTCGAAGGAAAGGTCCACGGCGTCGCCGTCGTCCGCCTCGGCGCCCCGGGCGAACAACGCGCCGGCGCTGGGCGCCACTTTCAAGCTCGCTAACTTTCCGCTGTCGCGTTTGCCAACTGAAACGTTATCCAGGTTGGCAAAATACCCCTTTGACGAGTTCCTTGGGGAGGTACCGGGTGAGCCAACGCGTAGGCTTTTGCGAGGTTTCGCGGACTCCGTGACTGGCCCGGGGCCGTGTCGGTTTTCGTTTTCGGTGGAGTCATCGCCATCGCCAATACGCACCGGCGACATATCGAGCAACTCAATCGCGCTTTCGGTAACCGGCCCCGGTTTCGCGCCGTACAACTTGGAACTCCCGTGTCGCAGCGAGTCCGAGAGGAACCCATCTTTTTCATGCTGCTCACCGTGTTCGTCCATCCACTCAAAACCCTCAACGTCCCTGCGCAGCCACCGCTCCAACAACGGGTTCAACGCGTCTTCCGACGTGAGCTTCTTCCGCACGCGCCCGTAAAACTTGCGGTGCGTCATTCGAAGCACGCGCAGTAACCTCTTCTCCACGAAAGTCATCACCAGCCGGTTGTGCTCGGTGTCCTCTAACGACGCCGACGCCATCATCTGTTGCTTTATTTGCGGCTGGAACAGGTTGGGGTAAGATGTTATTTGCCCGGCGTCCCGCCTGCCGAGGCGGACGTTGATCAACCTGTGTCGCAGCAACGAGTGCGCACTCCTGGCGAAGGCGGCGCGGTCGTCGGTACTCCACCTGTCCCTCGGTTGCGAATCCGCCATCTCACGCAAAACCGCCGCCGCGCTCGGTGTGAACAGACTTTTTACCGGGATGTCTTCGTCAAACTCGGGGTGCGTGGCCCACGCGCCGGGCGGGGGTAGGTTTACGAACTTGTAAACAGAAACCACAAACGCCTTGAACCTTTCCCGGAGATTCATTTCCAGCCGCTGCGAGTAAGGCAGCTCCTCCACCACGCTCCACGCCACGTCCACGAAAATCAAAAAGTACGTCGCGCAGATGATGCCAAACACGTACTCCTTGAAAAGCGACTTCACTTCGGGTGTGATTTCCGTGGATTCCGGGGCTAGGGATATAGAGCTCATTAACAGCACCAGCCCGTGCGAAAAAAGAATCACAAACTCCAGGAGTTTTTTCCGGTACCTCTTGTACGGCCGCATTAACAAGAAGCACATCCCGATCGCGACCACCAGCAGGGCGCTTAGGGCCTGCGTTACCCCCCCGCTTTCGTTGTGCTTAAACGCGACGATTTGAAGCGCCGCGAAACAAAGGAATCGCCACATCTCCACGATCCGGAACCAGAACGTTTCGTCGCGGTAGGCGTACGAAGACCACCCCACTAACTCCCGAATCCAAAGCTTCCGCCAGCGCTGCGAAGCGTAGAAAAAAGTAATCGCCAGGGTAATCAAAATGGCCATCGGGTACGCCACCAGCGCCACGACCGCGCCTGGAAGTAACTGGTACCAGGTTTCGTCTTTGTTCATCAACCCGAACCGCAAAGAGGGGGCGGCTTTTAGTGGAAAAGAAAAGTGTCAGTCTTGAGTATGGGTGTACTGTATATCGCGATGGATGGACAAACAGTCACCAGCTTCGGTAAAACAGTGCACTTGTGATGTATGCAGTAACTTTCTTTTAATGACTAGTGTAGTCAGAGAGGGGCATCAAACAGTCGACGGGATTTGGGAAGGCCCAACCAAGTAAGTACCTTTCAGGTAATCCCGCCCGTCCGTGACGCTGGTGTGGAACACGAACATATCAAGCGTCGCGGTGGTTAGGCCGGCGTACATCACCATGGCGAGTGAAACGCAGCTCCGCATCACGCCGACCCAGAGTTTCTGGAGCCGTCTTATTGGTCGCGTGTTTTCGGAAACCAAAACCCGCTGCGATTGGGAAAAAAAAGTGTCAGTCTTTCGGTCCATGTGTATTACCTACGTAATTACTCTGGACAATGGGCAAACAGTCGTTGGATTTGGTGAAAGGCGCGACACGTACCTGCCCGCCGACTGCGACGAAATAAAAACCCACCGCACAAATGGCGATCACCACCAACACCAACGGCAGTAGCATCAACGAACGCCACCGCACCACGAAATCGACCCGCTGGGTACACTCCATGGCTAAAATTTCGGGATTAAGCTGGAAAAGAAACGCCCATTTCAACATCGCCCGCATGCGCGGCGAGTCGTCCCAGTGCAGGTAGTACCGTCCGAAAATACCGATTTCCTGTGAGTACGAAATCACGGTCATCGCCGAGGTGATGATGACGTAACGCGACTCCGTTTCCGCGATGAACCAAGGCCCGAGCACCGCGAAAGCAAGCAAGCCGCACATCAAAAAACCGTACAGCCAGGGTTGCCACAACGGAGGACACTGCTCGCACCGGCTGTTGAGCCGGAAAAACCCGTCCACGCACGTATCGCACCCCTCGTTCGTGTACCCCGCGTCGCACTGCGCTTCGTCCGATCGCCAGTCCCCGGCCGCGATGGCATCCACCAAAGCGTCACTAGACCTCACCTTTACCCCAGGACAGCTCACGTCCGGGAAGCACTGCCGCATCGCCACCGGTTCTTCAAGCGGGTTATCCGCCTGCACCACGTAGAAACCCGGTTGCGGCAACGGCACCTGCAAATCGGTTTCCACGCAGTACGTCCACTTGTTCATCTGTGATAAATAAAATAAAGTGTCAGCCTTATGTTGGCAAACGTGGAGGCGGGATTTGGGAAATGCAACACGTACCTCGCCCCACCCCCCCAGGTTGGGACACGGCCGGCAATTCCCGGGCGTGCCGTAATACCCAACCGCGCAGTAACACTCGTTGATCGCGATGGCGCCCACGGAGCTCGTGCTGCCTAGCGGACACGCCTTGCAAAACACCAGCCCTTCCACGTCCGCGTAGGTTCCTCCGGGACACAGGGAACACGACCCGAGCAGCGCGTCGCCGCTGAACATCCCGAGCGGGCACTTACTACATGAAACCGCGTCGTACCCGGCGCTGATTGAACCCATGGGGCACGCCGCGCACACACCAAGCGCCAAGTTCGCGGTGCCAAAGTTATCCGATTCCGCGACGAACCCGGGCCTGCACTTCACGTTCACGGTTAACGTTGAGGAGTTGCTCACCAAACCGCCGTCCCGCGCCCTCATGCTATACTGCTCCGTCCACATCCCGTGCGCCAGCGGCGGGGCCATGTAGTACGCCTGGAACGTGCCGCCAAACACTTCCACGCCTTGCAGGGCTAGGGTGGAGGTGTCTATTTCATCCGTGGGCCGGCCAAACGCGTCCAGCTTTTTGAAAAACCGCCCCGTTTCCTCAGGGCCGTTCATGCGCGCCAGGTGCATGGTGAAGTTCACGTCGTCGGCGTCCGCGACGAGCACCGAAACCGGCGTGACGTCGGCGTCCGCGAAGGAGTATATGTTCTTATCGCGGTTCATGGTGGCGTCCAGGGTCTGGTCAAGCAACACGGGCACGTCGTTCACCGGGCGGACGGTTACGGTAACCACGTTGGTGCTCAGCGAACCGGCCGGGTCGTTTGAGGATGACAACCCCACCACAAACGAGTCGTTGCCGTGAAAGTTCGTGTCCGGCGTGTACGTGAAGAACGCGTTTCCAGGCGCGTACCCGCACGCGGACGTGTTCGTGGCTTCCGAGCCCCCACACGCGATTTGCACCTCCCCGTGTTCTGGTTCCGTGATGACTCGGTACGAAAGCGTGGGCAAAATCGACGCCAAACCCGGCGTGCGGTACAGCTTACCGTCCAGGAGCGTGTCTTCTAAAACCCAGAACTCGCTCGGCATCGCCTGAGGCATGCCGTCCGCTAAGCCAACCTGCACCACGACATACGCCTGGTCGTAAAGCACGTACTTCTCGTCGTTACTCCGCGAGTCATCCACGGTGTACAGGAAGTAGTCGCTTCCCATGAACCCTCGGTCGGGGACGTAGAAAAACGAGTTCTCGTTGATGATCTCGGCGTACCCGTTTCTGGGCTGGCCGGTGATGTGGTACTTCAGCAGCTGTTTTCGGAAAAGAAAAGGGTCAGTCTTGAGTCTTACTGTATATCGCGATGTATGGACAAACAGTTACCAGCTTCGGTAAAACAGTGCACTTGTGATACATTTGTAAGAGCCGCGAGTACTGGTAGACGTTACTAGTGCGAAGTACTGCCGTTGAATGAAACTAGTGTAGTCAAACAGGGGCGGTAACCAGTGTTTGGATTTGGGAAACGCCCGATACGTACGTCGCCGTCCACGTCGCTGCCGACGAGGTTCCGAATTAACCTTTGCGGCGCCGCGAGCTGGTTCCTTTGCGTTTGCGTCGCCACGTCGTTCATGGTGACGAAATCGCCAGCCCCGGTGAAGTACAGAACGGGCTCGCCCCCCGCGGCGACCGGCGCGTCGTTCCGAGGGTCGATCACGATGTTCGCCAGAACCGTCGCGGTAACGCATTGCGCCTCGATTTTGTTATCGCAATCCACCAAGCCCGCTTCCACTAAGCCCCTTGCCGTGGCAATACTAGGCGCTACCAAGCCGTAGTACGTCATGTAGTCCTGGCCGTGCAAATCCGGTTCGGGCTGGTACGAAATCACGCCGTTGTCCGTCATCGAGTACTGGGACGCTAAATTCGGAAAACATGAGGTCCGAAACGTCACCGCGTACGGAACCGGCGGGTCGTTCGCGTCGGTGAACTGCGGCAGCTGATCGAGCCAAAGCGGCGCGTCCTCGCGTGTGACGTAAAACAACGTCGTTTCCGTTTCCGTCCTGGTGAAAGAAACGAGGTCGTCGTAAACGCTGCCGCTCAAAACCGAACCGCCCGTCGCGTTTTGCAGGTACGACGGGAGCGTCTCGTTCAGAGCGACCAGCGCGCTGGTCTCGCCGCTCGTGTCAACCGGCGCGATGGTCTGCTGCACCAGATCCACCGCGACCCAGTCCGCGGGGGGCGGGGGCGGGAACGGTGGCGGGGGAGGCGGCGACGGGGGGGGCACTCTGGTCAAAATCATGGGCGGGGGGGGCGACGGCGGGCTGGGCGGCGCGGGCGGCGCGAAACCCGCGCCGCCGTCCGCGTCGTTCGGCCACGCCACCAGCGCGATGACGATGACCAACAAACCAAACGCATACGCCGCGCCTACGATGTTATCCTCGGTGAGAAACGCGTTTACCCGCGCTTGAAACGCGTCCCGCTTCCGGACGTAATCCGTGGCACTCGTTTCCTGGAGCCGCAACTTTACGTGAACGGTGTCTCCGCACGCCACGCCGTCGGCGAGCCGCCACTTGTTCGAAAGCGGGCTCCCCAGGTACGAAAGCACCATTTGCGTCGGGTCGGGTTGCGATTTCAACCTTCGCGCGAGCATGCGCTTGACTCTCCAGAAGTTGTGCGTAAGCGGTACCTCGATTTCCAGAAACTGCGTGGTCAACACGTCCCGCTCGCCGCGTTTGAAAAGGCTCTCCCGCAGCTGTAACACCTCCGGTAACCGCGCCACCACCACGCACGTCGGCGCGGGCGAGCTCTGGCAATACGCAATCACCGCGGCCGCGAGGTACCCACCGAACAACCCCGCGAGCACCACCAGGATAACAAGAGTGGTGTTGTCTTCTCGAAACACGGGACACTTGTTTTCATCCGCCGGCGCTAACACGCACCGCCCCGCGTTTGAGGACAGGCCCGGGCACGGCTCGAACCCGTACCCGCAACACCCCTGTTCCTTTTCGTTTTGGTTCTTCAAAGGGTCCGCGAACGGGTACGTTGTGAGGGGCGTCGCGACGCACTCGCATTTGGTACCAGCCGCGACCGTGTTGCACACGCACTTCCCAGTAAGCTCCGAGCAATACCCGCGGCCGCCGCACGTTCCCACCGGGTCGCAGTTGAATTTGCACTTGCTATCCCCCACACCGACCCAACCGGCGTCGCACACGCAGTCGTCCAGCTCCAAATCCCAATCACCGTGGCCGTGACACGCCTGCACTCTCGTTTTCGGGGTCTGGCACATCGTCCCGGTGTGCGTTACGGGGCACACGCAATCGCCGCGCGTGGTACACGCGCCGCCGTTTTCGCACTTGCATCCTCTGCAGTCGCCACCTTTTTTCGCCTCCGCTTCGCCCCCAAAACCCGGCGGGCACTGCGTGCCGTACCGGAACGCCCACCCGCCAGGGCACTCAAGACAAGGCCCTTTTTCGTAACTCCCGCTGACGCACCGCCCAATAGCGCCGCACCACCCGCACCCGGGGGCGTCGATACACGGGTCTCGTAACCCGATCGCGGCGCACCGCGAGTCGCACTTTGGAAAAAGTTCCTCCGGTAACCGCGGCGTCAGCTCGGGAAGCGTTTGTAACGGACACAAACTTGTTTCGAACAAACTCATACACGACGGGTTCCTCTGTGGGTTTATGCTCCGCGCGTCGCACCAAGCGCAGCCGTACTCGCTTAAACACTCACCCATCACGGCGCGCTGTTTGGTTTTTAAAATCAGACGAAATTTGGGAGAATTTGAGTAGGGTTGTGGGAAGATGGTGGTCAGCTCACTGCGAACGTACAAGGGTTTGGGTGGTGGAGATGCGTGCGCCGAGCAGTACTGCGGTGCGAACGCAGTGCGAGCGCTGTCACGGGCGGAAAGAAAGGACCTTTCACGGAAGGAGGAAAGGTTGGAGATTTGATTCGGGTCCGCATCTCGGTGCGGTTTCGTTTTGTTTGGAGGGCGCGTCCCCGAAACGCGGCGTCGTCTTCGCACGTTGGTTGTTTCGTGTCGTGACGCGCGCCCCCCGACGGGTCGCGCCTACGCGGTCGCGTCATGCGCGCGTGTGAAACCCACAAACCCGCGAAACCGCGCGGGTACCGGGTACGGTCGAAACCACACAGGTGACCAGACAGGCACGCACCTCTTTGCACTGCGCATTTGTGATGAGCTCCGACCCGACGACGTACCCCGTGACGTTCGCGGGGTCGTACTCGTACGACACGAGATTGGCCTCCGCTCTCGGCGACCCAAGGGCCAAGAGCAACACAAACCACGTCGCCGCGGCCATCGCACGCGGCATCGTCCTCCCGAAGTCCCGCTCCCGCTAGTCGGGGCGCCGCTCGGTATGACTACAGCAGAGACATGTGACTTTGAAAGCCTTCAGGCGGGTTGCCGTAGACGAGGTCGTTAGATTCGGTTGTCCACGCCGCCGCGTGTTGATACGCAAAAGTCGGTCGAACTCGTCGCAATCAAATCGTGACACACGTCGATCAAAAGCTGATATCAGCAGTGACTCCCTTTGAACTGAAGGCTTGAAGCGCGATAGTGTTACAGTTCGAAGTTGTCACTCACTGTCAGCGCGAAAATCCTTCCACCGCGCCGGCAGGACTCTTCTTCTTAAAAATCACACGCAGACGGTGCCAAGGGCACAACGACTTGGAAGGCGCTGGGAACGCGCGTCTTTCTCGTCCACGTACCGCGCGCGAGACCTCGAGTGCGAGAGGCTTCTGACGCCGTAACCGTCGGAAGCGCTCCTCGCGTTCTGGTCACGCGCCGTGGGTGGCGTCGGAGGTGTCAAGTCGGGGTGACTTGTCACCGAGCGCGTCGATTGCGTCGTCGTCGGTGACGCCGGCGATGGCGTCGGCGACGTGTAGAAATGGGGGCGGGTCGAGACCTGGGCGGACGGTTCGTACCTCGTCGCTATGGCGATTCACGTCGCTCGTGACAGCGGCGCTCTTGGTGCTTTTGACCGCAACGGTGCGTTCCCTCCCATCCACGACCCATCCGAGACTTTTCCGCGAACACGGGGGAAACGACATGTGGCGATCCCGCGGGGCACTTTCACCAACGCGAACACGCCACGTGGCACTAGTGCCCGCCGCGAAGACGCGCCGTACACGCACGCACACGAACTCGTTCCGCGAACCGCACCGATACACCACACGACCACGGACCACCGCTGTTTCCACGTTCTGACATGCCCCCCCATCGTTTCTCGGACGCGTCCTTTCTCACATCGCAAACAAACCACGTCTAAATCTAAAAAAACAGACGCCGCAGTTCGCCGCCGCCGGCGCGGTGAGCGACACGTGCGTGGGCGTTTCCTGGGAAACCAACGGGTCGCACCAACTCAGAGCGACGGTACGGCCGGTGGAGGAGTTTCCAAAGTCGCACCCTGCGAGCTTCGACCCGGCGACGAAGACGTGTTTGGGTCTTGGCGCGAGCGCGGAGTCCGAGTTGTTTCAAATTCCGACCTCAGGGGCGACCCACGACGCCGGCCTAGGTGAGTGCACGTCCTCCACAAAAACGGGCGGCGAGCTTGTTTTCAACCCCGATTCAACGCAAACCAGCTTCGGAGGGTTGGGCAAGGCGAGGACGTCGCGGGTGGTTATTGTGAGAGACTCGGTGGGGTTGACGTACCTGACAATCGTCAACGGCGCGCGGGGCGCCGCGTCGGGCGGCAGAGTGGGGATTGCGATCGCGGGACGGGACATGGCAAACTTTGCCTCCCGGCCGAACAACGCGGGGGGTATTACCAGTGGGTTGCTGCACCCGAGCTCGCCAGCGGTGACCACCGTGGTCGGGTCGTGTTCGTTAAATTCGGTATCCACGGAGGACTGCTTCGCGTACGACGCAACCAACGGCCAAGCCGCGCTGCGGTGGGCGTGGGCGGCGAAGGCGCCGGAAGGCGCGGTGCTTGGGCCGTTCCCGGGAAGAGGCGCGTGTCTTTCCATGCGATGGGAGCTTGGGTATGGCATCGACCAAGTGGAAATAGGGTCGTACGACAATGTCACCGGAACCGTTAAGTGGACGGACGTGACGACCGCGGCGGTGAGCGAAGGGTCGGGCGTGCGTTTGTGCACGAAATCGTGCGCTGACCACTGCGCTGGGCGCACGACGTGCGGCGCGTGCGGCGGCGACGAGTCTTGCGCCTGGTGCCCGGCGACGAAAAAGTGCCTCGCTCGGTCGGTGGAAACCACCTGTTCCGAAACCGCGGACGTGGTCGGGGAGTGTTTACACGAGTGCGGCGATGCGGTGTCGTGCGCGACGTGCGCGCAGCGACCGGGGTGCGGCTGGTGCCACACCACGGCGACGTGCCACGGCGCGGACGCTGCTGGGGTCATGACGTTGGGGGGTAACTCGGTGTGCCCGGCTTCGGATTTTGCCGTGGACGTCGCGGCCACTGCGAACACTCCGGAGGGCGCGGCGACGTGCGTGGCGAGTCACCAGTGTCCCGGCGCGCGTTTAGCCAGCGGCGTACCCGCGGTGATCGGTCACCAGCCAGTTGTGGTGACCTGCAACGGCCGGGGGACCTGCGACGCGGTTTCTAAAAAGTGCGCCTGCGGCAAAGGTTACGCGGGCGCGGCGTGTGATATCCAGTGCAAAGGGCCGAGCGTCGACGCGCCGTGCGCCAACCGAGGCGCGTGCGACAAGCGGGACGGGACGTGTCATTGCAAGCCCGGATTCGAGGGCGATGACTGCAACACGGTGAAGAACGAAGTCTCGCCGACGTGCGCGTGCGGCATCGCGCGGCTAACCAGGTTAGCGTCTGGAGCGGAGATGCAGGTGTGTACCGGTCGGGTAGACGGCGCGACGTGTGTTTGTCGCGAAGGGTGGACGGGGGCTGATTGTCATTTGTTCTGTCCTGGGGCGGGGCCGCCCTCTTTGGCGGCGGACCCCGATTCGGCGCAGGCGGTGCTTTGCGGGGGCAGAGGGACGTGTCCGCCTGCAGTCGGGTCGCTGCTCAACACCTGCGCGTGCGACGACGGGTACGCCAACACCGGGGTCGGGGGCGTGTGCGTCGCCGCGACGTGCGCGGCGGGGACGTGCCCTGCTGCCAGGGGCACGTGCTTGTTCGACTCCGTGACTAGTTTGATGAGCTGCGTGTGCCGGGGCGGGTACACCGGCCAGGGATGCAACACGTGCGCGTGCACCAACGGCGGGACGTGCAACGACATCACCGCCGAGTGCGAGTGTCCTCCCGGTCAAACTGGTTCTTTGTGCGACACAAGCGAGCCCGTGGTTGGGACGGTCCGGGACGCGTATTGCACCAACGGAGGCGTGTACATCGACACGTTGCGCAGGTGCGCGTGCGCCTCTGGGTGGATCGGCGAGACCTGCGGCATCGCGTGCGACGTGGACGACACCTCAGTGTACGTCGACGACGCCACGCTGTCCGGATGCTCCGGGAACGGCGTGTGCGACGCCACGGTGGCGTCCACCGCGGGCACCACCACGAAGTGCGTGTGCGCCCCTGGGTTTACAGGAAACACTTGCAACGCCTGCGCCGCCGGGTTCGTGGATTACCCGCACTGCGCCCTCGCGGAGGAAGCAGGGTCCACGACCTGTCACGACCCCGCGGCGCCCACCGCGTACCGAGGCGACGCCACGCGCACAATAGACGGCAAGGCGTGCCAAGCGTGGAACATCCAGACCCCGGTGGAACACGAGTTCGACCCTGCGACGTACACCACCGGCGGTATCGGGAACCACAACCAGTGCAGGAACCCTACCGGTGATTTGTTACCTTGGTGCTTCATCAACCGGGATTGGGATGTCGGGATTTCGGTTACTGACCGACGACGCGACGAACCGATTTGGGGGTACTGCGGAGTCGTGGATTGCTTCGATTTAAACGTCGTGCCTCCGAACGCGCCGGTGCAGTATCACCAGTGCGCGGTGGTGGGTGAGATGACCGTGTCGTCCTGGACCAGCGCGAGCGAGCTGGCGCACGCCGTGCCGCGAGGCAAGGACAGTAACGCGAATTGCGCCGCCGCGGCGCTTGACGATTTGCACGTCGGAAACGATTTCACGTTGCACGGCACGATTCAAATCAGAACGGCGATGACCAATACGACGGCGGCGCCGTACGTACACGCCGTGGCGTTTACCGCGATCACGGGCCGTCCGGCAATTGTGATTTATGCGGATGGGACGTTTGAAGTGAGCGGCGCGGTGACCTCGTTGCCGTTCGCGGGGGACACGGACGCGTCTCCGACAGTCACCGCGTTTACGCAAACCGCGTTCTCCACCACCGGCGTGACCTCAAAAATCGCCACCGCGACGTGGATCGACGGTACCGTGGTGAACGTCGTATCCACCGAGT